>Ga0302173_10000342_pt1 | contig 25406 bp, 20 predicted proteins | sample I_Fen_N3_1_FD_198785 | JGI IMG/M metagenome (GOLD analysis project Ga0302173, IMG submission 198785) | Peat permafrost microbial communities from Stordalen Mire near Abisko, Sweden - I_Fen_N3_1 | ecosystem: Environmental > Terrestrial > Soil > Wetlands > Permafrost | place: Sweden: Abisko... | reverse complement strand
CTTATTGGCATTGTGTATGGAAACCACTTATCTATATAGAAATTTTCCCAAATATTAAGATTACAATAAAATCCTACTACAGGAGTTTTCCTGTTTTTCATTGCTACTTTAGCTCTTTCACTAATACTTACCATAGTCAATCCTGGCGGAGCTGAAAAAGCTTTTTGAGAACCACCTAAAGCTATATCAATTTTCCAATCATCAACTCTTATATCTTCTCCTCCCATTGCAGCAACTGAATCTACAACAGTTAAAATTCCATACTCATTTAATATTGGGCATATTTTAGATAAATCATTTAAAACTCCAGTTGGTGTATCACAATGAACTATTGTAGCATACTTAAAGTCATGATCCTTTTCTAAAAATTCACTTAATTTATTTACATCAATAGCTTTGCTGTAATCATCTGAATAATATACTCCTTCTCCTCCATAAATTTCAACGAATTCTTTAAAACCTCTACCAAAAATGCCGTTATCTAAAACAAGAACTCTATCTCCTAATTCAGTAAGAGATGCGCATGCTGCTTCAAGTCCTAAAATACCTTCTCCACTTAATATATAGACTGGATTCTTTGTATTTATTATCTTTCCTATTTTATCGCAGGTATTTTTATAAAACTCAACAAATTCTTCATCAACGTCTGGATTTGTAGTTATCTTGGCTCTCTCTAATCTTACATTTTCCTTTACACTTGTTGGTCCTGGAGCATATACAAATTTATCACTCATTAAACATACTTCCCTCCTCTTTCTATAAATATATTACTAAAATAACAAGCTAGTATTTTAATCTATTTTCTTCATATGACTAACTTAATATTAATAAAATATCATAATAAATAAGAATAGTAAATTGTACTGATACAATTTACTATTCTATAATCCTATTTAATCTAATTAAAATTTTATATCCTCTAAACTTTTACTTGATAATTATTTACCACTTTTATCATCTGAATTTTAATTACTAAACTATCCTCAATTTTCTTTATTTTAAACGCTCCATTATATGCGTTTAAATATTCATTCATAAATGCAGATACTAAATCAATTTTTTCATTACTTACAGATATTAAATTATTTCCTAACGTTTTTCCTCCCTTTATTAATTCGGATACACTAAATATAAATTCAATTATTTCATTATCTACGGCATATTTTATACCACCCTTAATATTAATATTATAACTGTCATTAGAATTTATATTCGATATAAGTACATATTTCATGAAAGAATCAATTATTATTTTATTAGTTTTAATTTTATAGTTTTCTGGAAAACTAATATCCTTTTCTATTTTTAAGTACTTATTATGTTCAATCAAGGATGATATAAGATTATCGAATAAGTTTGCCACTTCTAATTCTTCTATCTGAGAACTTATATTTTCATTATAAAAGTTGATAAAATCCCTTTCATATTTATAATTACTGTTTAATTGGTCTTTATTTATATTATTATCTATAACTTTAAATAAGTGTTCAAAAAGAACCTTACTTGTATTTTTTATGAGATTACTTTCATTTTTTGCTGCTGATATTCTATCCTCAATATTTTTAAGCATATTTTGATATGCAGCATTTCTATTTTCAAGTGCCTTTTTTAATTTTTCACGATCCATTAAGAGATTATAATATTCAAGCGCTTGATCAATTACTACTTTAAATTCTTCCTCGAGTTTCCATGGTTTGGTTATGAATTTAAAAATATCCACCTGATTTATAGTTGCAAGTATTTGTTGCAATTGGGTATAACCTGATAAAACTATTCTAATCGTATTGGGGGATTTTTCTTTTACTTCTTTCAGTAAAGTAAGCCCATCCATACCTGGCATACGCATATCTGTAACAATAACACTTATTATTTTATTTTCTATTATTTCAAGAGCTGCTTTACCACTAGAAGCAAAAAAACATTCATAGTCTTCATCAATTAGTCCACGCCTTAAAGAACTTAAAATATTTTCTTCATCATCCACAAATAAAACTCTTCCTCTACTCATTTTAATGCCTCCCTCAATTCTCCACTGGTAACTTGAATGTAAGTATTGTCTTTTTACCAGGTGTACTTTCAACCATAAATTCTCCATTATATTTCTTAACTATTGTGTCATATGAAATACTAAGACCAACTCCTGTTGCACTACCAACTTCTTTTGTTGTAAAAAACGGATCAAATATTTTATTAGTTATACTTGCCTCAATTCCCGGTCCATTATCACAAATACTACAGCATATCATATTTTTTTCCTGAAAAGTCTCGATAATTATCTCACCATCTAATCTGTTTTGACTCTTTATTGCCTGTAGTGAATTTGTAATTAAACTCAATACTACTTGCCCTATTTGACTTCTATTACATAATATCTGTGGCATTATATCATATCTTTTCTCAATTGTCGCAATATTTTTCAAATCACTATTTAAGATCAATATTGCTTCATCGATAATCATATTTAAGTCATATACGGCCATTTCATCCTCAAATCCTGTTTTGGCAAAATTCTGAAGACTTTGTACTATTTTTGAAACACGATTTACTCCATCTCTTGAATCTTTAACAATTTCTCCAATTTCATTTATTACAAAATCAATCTTCAACTTCTTTTCGAATTCTTTTATATTTAATATATGCTTATCAATAATAGCCTTTTCTATAGAAATTTTATTTAAATCTAAGTTTTCAATGAAATCTCTATATTCTTTCCCCATTGCTTGAATCTTTAATACAAAGTTTGAGAGAGTTTCTAAATTGCTTCCAAGATACCCTAAAGGATTATTAATTTCATGAGCTACTCCTGCTGCAAGCTCTCCAATCGCTGCAAGTTTTTCTTTTTGTATCATATGAAATTGAGTATCCTCCAAGGTTTTATTAAGATCTTTTAATTCTTTGTTTTGTTTTTTTATTCTTTCAAACATCTCTTTTAACATTTTAGCATTATTTCTTGTTTTCACAGCAGCTTTAAATCTTGCAAAAAATTCAATTTCTTTAATTGGCTTATTTATAAAATCATCAGCCCCATTTTCAAAACACTTCTTAAAACTTTCATTATCTGTAAGAGATGTAAGCATAAGAACTTGTACATTATTATATTCCGGCTTTGATCTCAGTTGCTTTAAAACGTCAATTCCAGTCATTTTAGGCATCACTATATCAAGAAGTACAATATCAAAATTATTTTCTTCCATCATTCTCTCAACTTTTACTGGATCATTACAGAGAGTAACTTCACCTTCAATATTAGACTTTTTAATAAAATCATTTGCTACGGTAAGATTAAATTTTTCATCATCAACAACAAGTATTTTCATAATTTCACACTCCTAAACTAGCATTTTAATTATCATAACTATTATTTTTTTTGATGAATATCAATAGGCAATGAAATAATAAAGGTTGTTCCTTCTCCTAAGCTGCTATTTACCTCTATATATCCTGAATGTTTATTTACTATTATGTCATGAGAAATGCTTAAGCCAAGTCCAGTTCCCATACCAACTGGTTTTGTTGTAAAAAATGGATTGAAAATATTACTCATATCATCCTCTGAAATGCCTATTCCATTATCAGATATTTCACATTTAACATAATTATTTTCAATATAAGTATGAATTTTTATTGTACCTTGAATTCCTTTTAATTTTATAGCATGTGATGCATTAACTAGCATATTAAGTAGAACTTGATTTATTTCCCCTTCAAGTGCTTTTATTGTTGGAACTTCTTCAAGATTCTCTTCAACTTTTGCATAATACTTAATTTCATTGTATGCAATAGTAACTGTTGATTTAATATTACTATTTATATCATATTCATTAAATTCTGAAGATGATGCCTTTCTTGCAAATCCAAGAAGACTTTTTACGATATTCTCCATTCTGTTTATTCCATCTTTTGATTCTTCTATAATATCATCCATATCTTCAAAAATGAATTTAATTTTATTTTTATTTTTATATTCAATCACTTCAGAAAAAGTTGTTTCATATAAATCTTTATGATGAATTTTTATATGTTCTTCAAGTATATATGATAATTCTAAAAGTTTTTTAAATTTATCTTTATATTTTTCCAAAGTAGACATATTACTTTTAACAAAACCCAAAGGATTATTAATTTCATGAGCTATTCCTGCTGAAAGTTGTCCTATTCCTGCCATTTTTTCCTGTGAAATAACTTGAGTTTTCAGTTTTTCTATTTTTTTAAGGTTCTCATTATATTCTCTAGAACTTATCTCAAGACTTCTCTCCATTAAAATTTTATCTTTTTCAAATTCAACATATGCAGAATTTACTGCATCTAGGAAAAGTTCAAATTTTTCTGGCATTTCTTCTTCTCCAATATACTTAGATAATTGCCTTTTTAGTAGTTTATGAAAATCCTCCACAATATCATTCCTCCCCTATTAGTGTAATTGTCATTGTTTGATTATGGAATTCAGTCATGCTTTTTTTATTTGTAGGTGCTATTTCCCCATTAGAATAGAATCCAGTAAATATTACATTATCACCCAATATACTTCTTACCACCTCAAGTTCTTCATCTATCATCTGATTTAAAACAACTCTTCTTCCACGACAACTTACTAAAATTGCAAGATTAGGATTTTTACAGTTAACACTATCAATACAATTCTCTGCTGCTATCATTGAGCCATTTATTAGGTTATTATAATTAGCACGCATAAGTTTTGCATAGTAACCTTGAGGTATTTCTCCAGCAAATTTTAGAGCTTTATTTTCTTCATCAACACCTGAAACAGTTCTCACATAACTGTAGTTATTATCACTCGCTCTTATACTTAACGGAAATAAAAGTCCACTAACCGGTAGTTTACTTGAATACTCACCTAAATATTCCTTATACAAATCTAGTACAGGCTTTCCATCTAATTCATACAATATATTTTCTTTTGATTTTGTGACTGTCCGTTCTATTCCAAATGTATCAAAACCACCTGCTGAACCATACCCAATCTTAATTTTATCTCCATAGAAAGCTACCGCTCCTATTAAATTCTTTTTACCATAGTCATTAGCTATTACAAAAGTTTCTTTATAACCTTCATAATCACCTGCCAATCCACCTGTTATTTTCACATGTTCAGGTAAAACATTTACAAATCCTTCTACTAATTTACTACCATTTATATTTAGTCCTTCTCCTATTACAAATACATGGGATAAGTTTTCAATAGGAATTAATTTTGCGATTTCCACCCCTTTTTCATAGCATTTATTAAACTCTATTATTTCTGAGAAAAAAAAGTTAGTCTTCGTATTTTCAAAATAAATAGCTGTAACTGTTAATATATTATCATTAACTTGATCATTAAATATTTCTCCAGCAGTTGTACCACCAAGTATATTGGCCCGAGAATATGTATCTCTTATATTACAAAATACATCTTTATTGCAGATAAATTCTTTAGCTCCAAACATAAGCACTAAATTGGAGTTTTTAAGCTTAGCTAATGTATTAATATTTTGTATTTCATCTAATGTATAAAATGCAAATTGCTCAACAACCATTATTTCTCCTCCTAAAAGCATATATAAAATTATTATTAAACGTCATTACCTATTATTAACCAACCCACTTAATTCCAAAGATTCCTCTAGCCTCTTTTCAAACTTCGTCTTATCTATTTTTAGTTCTTCAAAAACTCTTTCATCAAACTCTAGAATATATTCTTCCCCCAATATATTCCAAGCGTATTTTTCTGCAATATGAGCCGCCCATACAATTTGGGGGTTAATTATATGTTTATCAAAAGGATTATGATGATAGAGTGCAGCTTCAACTATAGGTAATGGAATATCCCACCATTGTAGAAGATATCCTCCTATCTCCTGGTGATTTGTTCCAAAAGCCTTATTTTCGAGCTCAATTATACTAACATGTTGGACTTGAACTTCTTCTAATATTTCCATATATTTGTCACGAAAAGAATGTATCATAAAGATAATTCCAATATTACTCAATAAACCTGCATTCATTTCAGTTTCTGGAATCTTCTTCTTCAAAAAATCATTATATATTATACTAATAATTCTATTAGAAATAAATGCATGCTCCCACACTCCCTCCAATTTTCTGTTATCCTTAGAATCAACGCCTAAACTATCTATAAATGCTGATGTTGTAACTATATTTTTAATATTATCTATTCCAAGATATGCTACTGCTCTTTTAATCGACCCTGTTTGTACTCCATAATAAGACGAATTTACAATGTGAAGAAGTTTGCTAACAATAGAGTTATCGCATTCTATTGCATCAACTATTTTATATATTTCGCCCTCCTCTTCTATTGTGTTAATTATCCTTTGATAAGATGTCTTAATCGTTGGTAGTTCTCCAGCCTCATTTACAAGTTTAATAACATTTTTATTATTTCGTAGTACATTTTCTATCTCAAATACTTTTTCTATAGTATTAACAAGAACTTCATTCTCCCATGGCTTTAGAATATATAATTTTGCTATATTCTTTTGCAGAGCATCAAATACAATTCTTTCATCCGAAAATCCACTTAATATTATACGAACTACATTAGGAAATCGTTTTTTCACTTGACTAAGTAACTCATAGCCAGTCATCTTAGGCATCTTCATATCACTAACAATTACATCTACACTCTCATTTTCAAGAATTTTCAACGCCTCGTATCCGCTTTCTGCTGTAATTACTTCATGTTCTGTATCCATAAAAAGTCTTGTAATAGCTTTTAAGATTTGGGATTCGTCATCAACAAAAAGAATTCTTTTTAACATAAAATCATCTCCTTATCTATAATAATCAATAATCAATTACTTATTCTTCTTATATTATGTATTTCTACATTTATTTGTATAATCCTCTATTAAATTCTTCAAATTGCATATAATTTTGATTTTTTACTTATATAATAAAAAACTTTATGAAAAAAGCCTGCCATCCCATTTTGCAATGGTTGACAAGCGTTTTAAGTCTATGCTATTTTATCCATATTAAATTATAACTTATTCTTTTTTGACACTAATTATGACAAATAATCAGATCTCCTGAATTAATATTATCATATACTGCCTTTGCAACATAATACGGTGAATTTACACATCCATGAGAACCATCATCTTTATAAATTTCTCCACCAAATTCTGTTCTCCAACTAGCATCATGTATTCCGATCCCATTATTGAATGGCATCCAAAAAGAAACTGGCGAAGCATATCCCGGACCTTCTAATACAGTATCCTTTTGCTTATAGTATAACTTATATACCCCTGTTGGGGTTGAAGAACCATTACTTACATTACCTGTAACAACATCTCCCTCTACAACAAGATAACCATCTTTGTAGTACCATAGATGTTGTTTAGTAATATCAATTTCTACATAAGTATTTCCAACATTACTAAAAAAACTAGCTGCTGCAGTTTGTACATATATTGGCTGCTTGGTTATAGTTTGTCCATTTTTTATATTCTGAATTAATTCCTTTGTTTCTTGTGAACTATCAACTATCCAGCTATTATTATTGCCATTATATCCACCACTAACTGGTATACTAGTTCCTAATGATTTGCTATAATTACTTGCTAAATTATCAACATAGTTTCTTACCTTCACTTCATCGATTGTAACTTGAAAATTTTCATCAATTCCAATCCAATCTTTTATTGTGGAACTATCCAAAACTTGCCTAAGTCCTGCAAAATCATAAGTTATATTTGAATATAAGTATTTATTAAGACACTCCTTAGCATAATAAACGCTAGGAGATGTCTCAATAAATCTAGGAGACTCATAACAATTTGATTTTTCCAAATCTATTGTTGTTTCTCCATTTTGAATTGCCTTTATTACATTTTTATATAAAATGTCTTTATTGACTTTATTCCCGTAAGTTTCTTTTGAAATCACATAACTATTGTTTAGATATACTAACTTAGCATCTTTAGTCTCAGCTATCTTACTACTATCAAAACAAGATAATTTATTTATGTGTTCTTTTAATATCCCTTCATCATAAGTCACTATTCTTGGTATTTCTGAACTATATTTTAATCCAATATCAACCCCATTAATTTTTTCTTCCACTCCATCTTTTTCTTTTAATATTAATGTATATGTCTCAGCTGATATATCTCTTTTTTCTAATGTTTTAGCAGAAACACTCGTAATGTTAGTAAAGAAAATTAAATATAGCACAAACATAGTACCAATAGAAATTATTGTACCGTTCCTAATCCCATTTAACCATTTTTTTTCGTCCCTCATGAAACCCCCCTGACTTTATAATAATTGATTTTAATACATAATTTAATCAATTTTCTTATCTTAACTATCTATTACCCAACAAACCTTTATGTTAACGATAAAATAATTTATAGAAATATGAAAATCTCTTAATTATGTAAAATCTCAATCTTGATGTGTATTTATACATTATACAATATTTACCATAAGTAAATCAATTATTATTTCTGTTTTTTAACTCATTTGATCACCAGTTTAAAAAAAACATAAAATTAATTGTGCCTTATATCATCAACAACTTGTCTATAGTATCAACAAGTTCACTTATTTCAGGCTTACTTAATTGGGCATCAGCTCCTACCGATTCACCCTTATGCTTTAATTCAGAAGTAATTAGTGATGAAAATATCACAACAGGTAACTTTTTCAAAATCACATCTTCTTTAATTTTTCTTGTAAGTGTAAGTCCATCCATTTGAGGCATTTCTATATCCGTAATAAGTATTTGTGCATACTTATTAAAATTCTCACCCTTTTCTTCTGCTAACTTTACAAAAAAATCTAATGCCTGTTTACCATCATCAAAAATTCTTAGATTCTTAAATCCAGCTTTTGTAAGAGTGTCTTTTAAAAGTCTCCTAATTAAACCTGAATCGTCAGCTAAAACTAATTTTACATTCGATCTATCTTTATAATCTATTTCTATAAGTCTATCCTCACTAATTCCAACACTTGGAGCAATATCTGTGACTATTTTTTCAAAATCAAGCATAATTAGTACCTTGCCATTTAATAGTATATTTCCAACTGATAGTGAATTCTCTGATAAATCGTCAGGCTTTCTTATTTCACTCCATTTAATACGATGAACTCCTACTACATCATCAATATTAAATGAAACTTTAATTTTATTAAATTCACAAATTATAACTCTAGAACCAAGAGTATTTGTTATGTGCTTTGTTAAAACATATTTCAAATCAATCAACGTAATAATCTCGTCTCTACATAATATAAGTCCAGCTATTTCTGGTTTAGGATCTGGCAACTTAGTTAACCCATTCTTTGGCATTTCTATTACTTCTTTAACTTTAACTACATTAATTACATAATGATTACCATTTACAATAAACTCAATTACTTCTAATTCTCCAGTACCTGATTCTAATAATATATTATTATTCATAGTATCTACCCCTCACTTAAACTTTATATATTTCATAAACCTTATGTGAATTCTAGAAAAAATTATTTCTTTAATCATATAAAGCTATGTTAATACTCTCAAGACATATTTTTTTTAATAATTATTTCTATTTGTTAAGGCATATGAAAGAAAATAACACGAATTTTGATTTGTTATTTTTTTGATTATGCCTAATATGTTTATAAAAATAGCTATCTCTATATTTTAATGTTCCTAAAACCTTTACTTATATTATCGATAACATGTATTATCCCTTTATTATATATTATATCATTTTTCTACTTTTAATTGGGATTTTTGATAATTATTTTTAAGCACTTTTCAGTAGTTATTTGTAAAACAAACAAATCAAACCCATTATTTTTGCTCATTAAAAGACTTTTAGAAGTTTATGTTATTTCATTTAACTCTTTTAGAGCTACTTCTGTGGATTTCTTTAACTATATTTGCTTAATTTATTTGATGTATAATATCTTTAGTAATATGTACAACAATGTGACCCAACTAGCCCAATAATAAAATTATAAGAGTAGTGAAAAAAACTCATATCATTGTCCTTAATGATATGAGTTCTTTTATTATTATTAATTTATAATTGTTCCCCATTAGTTTCAATAACATTTTTATACCAATCAAAACTCTTTTTCTTTGAACGTTTTAGTGTACCATTTCCATCGTTATCTTTATCTACATAAATAAATCCATAACGCTTCTTCATTTCTCCAGTCGATGCACTTACTAGGTCAATACATCCCCAAGGTGTATACCCCATAAGTTCTATACCATCAAGATTCATAGCATCCTTCATTGTCTTTATATGTTCTCTTAAATACTCTATACGATAATCATCTTCTACATATCCATTTTCATCTGGTGTATCTACAGCACCAATACCATTTTCAACAATAAATAATGGTTTTTGATAACGATCATATAATGAATTCAAAGTAATTCTAAGTCCAAGAGGATCAATTTGCCATCCCCATTCACTTGCTTTTAAATATGGATTTTTTAAAGTTGCAAATACATTACCTTCTGTTTGTGCATTTATTTCTGGATCTGCACTAGTCAATCTAGAAGAATAGTAACTAAATGAAATAAAATCAACTGTGTTATTCTTTAAAGTCTCCTCGTCGCCAGTTTCCATTTCCAAATTAATATTCATTCTTTCAAACATCTTCTTTGCATAATTAGGATATTCTCCACGAGATTGTACATCTACAAAGAAATAGTTTTCTCTATCTTTCTCCATGGATTTCCATACATCTTCTGGAGCACATGTATTAGAATAAGTATTACCAGCTGCTAACATACATCCTATCTTAATTTCTGGATTTATTTTATGTGCCATTTTAGTTGCTTTAGCACTTGCAATTAATTGATGGTGTGCTGCTTGATATTTTACAGCATCTTCGTTTTCACCTTCTTCAAAAAATAATCCAGCTCCAATGAATGGTAGATGTAACAACATATTAATTTCATTAAATGTAAGCCAATATTTTACTTTGTTTTGATAACGAGTAAAAATAACTTCACATAATCTTTCATAATAATCTACCATTTTACGACTTCTCCATGAACCAATTGTTTCTACAAGATGTATTGGTACATCGAAATGAGTTATAGTTACCAATGGTTCAATTCCATACTTAAGACACTCATCGAATACACGATCATAAAATTTCAAACCTTCTTCATTTGGTACTGCTTCATCACCATTTGGAAATATACGTGCCCACGAAAGAGATAGACGGAATGTTTTAAATCCCATTTCTGCAAGTAATGCTATATCTTCCTTATAATTATGATAAAAATCAATTGCTTCATGGCTTGGGTAAAAATGTTCATCATCACATTTCATCATTTTCATTTTTCCAAGCATAACAGGAAAACGATCTTTACCTGCTGGAATTACATCAACTGTAGATAATCCTTTGTTTCCTTCTAAGTATCCACCTTCACATTGGTTAGCAGCAGTAGCTCCTCCCCATAGAAATCCCTTTTGAAAACTATTATTCATATTTCTCCTCCTAAGTAGATAAGTGAGAATCCAAATCTTGTATTTGGTTATTCGAACTTAGTTAACTATATCTATTAGCTAACTTCCTTTAAAAATGATTTGGTGTGAATCAGTTAAGCAGACATCTCAAAAGTGAGAATCTAAATTTTATATTTAGTTATTCGAACTTTCCCTGTGGGCATCTATGATTTGATTATGGTCGCTTACTCTGTGAGTACCCAGTGAGCGAATGCGAATCGGGTTTTCTTAATTCCTTAAACTCCATCACAAATTTCCACACCTATTACAAGAATTGGCCTCTATTTCTTTATTTTTCATAGTTTAATTTTATAGTATTCTACAGAAAATTCAAATTATTTTCTTTCATGTGCCTTATTTTTAGATCATTACTGTTAATAAATCTTCTTTATAATTAATATTTTTCTTATCCGTTTCTATAACATCTAAATAATTATCTGAATTAGTGATTAGCACAGGCGTTATTACTGAATATCCTTCTGCTTTGATAGCTTTAATATCAAATTCTAATAATACATCTCCAGCTTTAACAGTATCACCTTGTTTTGCTTTAGGAGTAAAGTGTTTTCCTTCTAATTGAACTGTATCCATACCTACATGAATTAATATTTCAGCTCCACTATCACTTGTAATTCCTAATGCATGACCTGTTGGAAAAAATGTTGTTAACACTCCATCTACTGGAGAAATTACTTTTCCTTCTGTTGGTTCTATTGCTACGCCTTTTCCTAGTAATCCTTTTGAAAATGCTTCATCTTTTACTTCTGATAAAGGTTTAACTTCACCTTTTAATGGGCTAACTAATATTTCTTGTTTTACTAATGGATTTTCTACTTTTTCTTTTTTACTTTCTTCTTCATCCAGTTTGCTGAAGAACATCATTAAGAATCCTAAAATAAAACTTATTATCATACCAATTATTGCACCATAGAATCCTCTATCTAATCCATTTGGACCTATATAAGTTGGTATACCAAATATACCAAAACCACCCATGCTGTAAGTTACACTTCCCATAAAGCCCATCATACCACCACCTATTGCAGCTGCAATACAACTTATAATAAATGGTTTTTTACGTGGTAATGTTATACCATATATTGCTGGTTCTGTAATACCAAAAAATCCTGAAATAAATGCTGGTACAGCAATTGATTTTAACTTTTTATCTTTTGTTTTAAGAATAATAGCTCCTACTACACCTATTTGAGCAAAAGAAGCTCCAAAAAAAGCTGCAATAACTGGGTCGTAGTGAAGCACTGCATAATTGTTTATTGCTATTGGCACTAATCCCCAATGTAATCCAAACATAACGAATACTTGCCAGAAACCGCCTAAAAATATACCTTCAATAACTGGACTTAAATTACAAATGTAAAGTGTTCCTGCGCCTAATAATTGTCCTGCCCAAGTTGCGATAGGCCCTATAACTATAAATGTTAATGGAACAATAACTAGTAATGTAAAAAATGGCACTAAAAATGTTTTTACTACATCTGGTATTATCTTCTTAAATCCATTTTCTATTTTAGCTCCTACATATGTAGCTAAAACGATAGGAATAACACTTGATGCATAGCTCATTAATATAACTGGAATACCTAAGAAAGTTATATATACTGGTGATTGAAATATTGTACCTTCAAACAAAGTATATAATGGTTTAGCTGGAAGTGCTGTCAACCCTACTAATGATGGATAAACAAGAGCCGCTCCTATTGCCATACCAAGAAATTTATTAGCTTTAAATTTGTTAGCTGCTGTATAACCTAAGAAAATTGGAAAGAAATTAAATAAACAATCTCCTGCTGCATTTAGAATTTGATAAGTTCCATCAGTATTATTAAGTATATGTGCTGCTATAAATAATGCATTAAATCCTTTTATCATACCAGTTGCACATAATAAACCCAAAATTGGTGTAAATACACCTGAAACAGTATCTATAAACTTATCAAATACACCCATTTTTTCATCTGTTTGATATGAAGATGCTGTAGCTAATCCACCTATTTCTGTCACCTCTGCATATACATCAGGAACATGATTACCTATAACTACTTGATATTGTCCACCACTTTGTACTACAGTAACAACACCATCCATATTTTTCAAAACTTCTGTGTTAGCTTTACTTTCATCTTTTAATTTGAAACGCAAACGTGTAACACAATGAGTTAAACTATTAACATTTTCTTTTCCACCGACATTTTTTATAATGTCTTTTGCCAATTTTTCATATTTCATATATATCTCTCCTCATATATTATTTTTTTATTGTGCCTTATATCTATAAAAAAAAGCGAAACCTAACACTAGCGATATACGTAAATTTTATCCTCTTGAATAAAATTCATGTTATCTAATGTTGGTCTCGCCTGCTTTACCAGTAACAATCCATTAATATTTAATTATCTTTGTGTAACCCTTTGAATGTGAATAGTTAAGTATAACTTTTCTTCATCAGATAATTCTTTTTCCAAATATACTTCTATTTTTAACATACAGTCATATGCTTTTTTATATTTCACTTTTACTTGCTTTAGTAAAAAATCATCTTCTGCTTCTACTTCTTGATTTTTACTTAATCTTTGAAAGAAAAATCTTAAATGTGTAACAAACCTTTCATAGTTCAATGATTTCTCATCAAGTGGAATATTATATGTATATTTAACAATATTTAAAATATCTTGTATCATTTTTGTCTGCTTAGCAATATCTTCAACTTTACCGCCTGTATTATTTACTTGTGCATTTATTAAGTGAAGAGCTATATTACAAGCTTCATCTTCAGGTAATATTTTTGCTGTTTCATCTTTAATAAATTCTAATGCTTTTAATCCAATTTCAAATTCTTTTGGGTAGAATTTTTTAATTTCCCAAATTAGTGCATTGGGACGATTAAGGCCTTCATCAAATATTTTTAATGCATAACTAATATGATCGGTAAGGGTAACATATATATAGTCACTCAATTCAACACCTAATATGTTTTTTGCATATTCAATAATATCATAGCATAGTGAAACATGTTCTGTAGGAATATCTTCTAATAATAATTTAAATTTTTCTGAAGCATCTTTTTGTTTAAGTATAAATGTTTTTTCTATTAAAGATTCTTCTACTTTATCTCCTATATTTCTTTTAAATGCAATTCCACACCCCATAACAACAAATTCATGTTTGTCTGGATCTTTAGCTAATATAGCATTATTATTGAATATCTTTTTTATTATCATGCCTATCCCCCTATCAATATTGCTATGCTAAGGGATATTCGAAAAAATAACGAGTCACTATGCTAGTCCATTTTCTTTCACATCCCTAATTAAGAATATAAAAACCTTAATTAATCAAAAGAGATATTTCTTTCTCTTCTCATTAATTAAGGTTTCGCCTGATCGAATCAGTAACAATCCCACTATATTAAACTGTAAGCGTTTAATTTATATATTAATAATATCTCGTTCTTTATTAATTGTCAATATATTTTCTAAGTTTTTATTAAATCTAAAAAATACTGCAAATATAATTGATGCTCATATTAACAGTATCTTTTATTCTATGAAAAGTTCTTGCTTTCACTTAATAAGTTCTGTATTGCGACACGCACTCTTTTTAGATGTGATAAGATCTTGATTGTGCTTAATTAAGTTCTTGGTTGTGCTAAAGCACTTTTTTTATAGGTGCGCATCTTTTCAGATGTGCGTGCTTTTTATATAGGCGAGAAGTTCTTAATTGCGCTTTGCGCTTTTTATATAGGTGTACATCTTTTGTAATTGTAATCCACTTTTTTCGGATATGATGATTTTATCTTTACATTCAAATCCTACTTTTTTATAAAATTCAATCGTTTCTATCCTCGCATTTAAAGATAAAGATTTAATATTATTTTCGTTAGCATTAATAATATGTTTATTCATCATTTCAAATCCAATTTTTCTATTAATATATTCCGGACTAACAACCACATTCGTAATTTTTCCTTCACCATTAATATTAGTCATTCTCGAATATCCTACAACCCTATCTTCATCACATGCTACCAAGTGTAAACTTATATCATCTAATTCATCAAACTCATACTTCTTAATCTTACTATATGGTTCAAAAAGTATACTATATCTTAAATTAATTACTTGTTTAAACATTTCGCTTTTATAATCTATATATTTATATATAATCTCCTTCATAATTTACTCCTATTCTTGCTAATCTTGATAATTTAAATTATATTTTTAAATTCCTATATCTATTATACGCAGCCATTATTTCTTGCTTCCTTGGCATAGCCAGACTTCCACTTCCACCCTTTATTCTTTCAATAGATATTAAACCATTTTTATCTATTCCACTAATTATATTATCCACCATATCTTCTAAGCTTAATTGTTTATTCACAATATTTGCTTCTACCCATTTCATAATTGAACCTATAGCATTTAATTGTTCATTATCAACTATCTGCTCCACAGCCCTTAAATTTATATCTTCTTTATTAATATTTATTGAATCCAAACCTTTTGTTTTTATTTTAATACCTTTTTCTCCAGCCGTAATAGTTCCAGCTTTAAGTATTCTATTAAATACAATATTTATTTTTAAGTTTTTTTCATTAATTCTCTTTATAATATGACCTTTACTTAACTCTTTCGCTTCTTTTGTGACATCCTTTATCTCATAATTATCCATTTGTATTACGCAATCTGCTACATCAAAAAAATCTCCACAACTTCCTACTACTATTATTGTTGAAATATCTTTTTGCTCATATAAAGGTTTTACTATTTCAATAAATGGTGTAATTGGTTCTTTTTCCTTAGAAACTAATTTCTGCATTAAGTCATCTCTCATCATAAAATTAGTAGCTGAAGTATCTTCGTCTATTAAAATCACCTTAGCATTACTTTCTATTCCCTCTATGATATTAGCTGCTTGTGATGTGCTTCCACTTGCATTTTCTGTACAGAATTGCACAGTATCTTTCCCATTAGGCAAATTATTTATAAATAAAGATATATCTGTTTTTGTTACATATCTACTATCTTCTGCCCTTACCTTTAAAGCTGATTCATTTGTTATTACAAACTCTCTACCATCGCCTTCAATATGATTGTAAACTCCAAGCTCTAAAGCTTTTAACAATGTAGATTTACCATGATATCCTCCACCTACTATAAGAGTAATACCTTTCTTGATACCCATACCTTTAATTATACCTTTACTTTTAGTATTAAATTCTACTTCTAATTCTTTTGGTGAAACAAAGACTTTACCACTCTTTAATGCTTTTGTGGATATGCCACTTTCTCTAGGTAACATTGATCCATTAGCTACAAATGCGATCAATCCTCTATTCTGTAATTCCATTCTTATATATTCTTGATCTTCTACAAGCTTTATTCTATTTATTAATTTTTCACTATTAATATTTTTATATATTAAGGTCTTTTCTATAATGTTTGGTATAACACTATAGAAAAGCTTCTCTAGTTCTTTTGATAAAACACTTCTTCCTCTTGCTGGAAATCCAACATAAAATCTCGCTTCAATCTTATCCTCATCTATAGTAATTGAAGTCCTATTTAGTATCTCTTGTGGACATTTACTTATAGCAATTAATCCACTCTTTCCAGATCCAAAAATACGTTCGCTAAATTTATTTATATTAGAATAAAATTCCCTTGTTAAGTAATCTGCTACCGCTACATTTTTATTTTTATTATCAAAAAGTTCCTTAGGAAATTTAGCGTTGCTCTGCTTTACTGTAACTCTAATTCTCGATGGTGATGCAAAAGGATCACCTTGAACATTATCTATATTAAGAATATAATTATCAAAATCATATTCGCCCTCTAAATCCTTGTATAATCTATAACTTTTCCCATCAATTCTATCTAAATCTCTTTTTAATACTTCTGAATTTTTCATATAAATTCTCCTCTGAATCTTTGTGGTCACATAAACAAAAATAATAAGCAAGTTAATAGTTCAACTCACAGTGCTAGTTAAATTGAATATGTCTTATATCTTTTTAATAAGTTCTAAATAATTATAACATAATACTATAAACTTTAGGATTGCTTTAAATTCAAGGTTACTACAATTTTTAGATATATATTGTTGTAATAAAGTGTCTACATATTAGCACGTATCCTGTCTATTATTTAGTATGTTTTAGTTAATTTATATAAAAATACAAAATCCCCATATATATATTATGGAGATTTTGTAAATAAGTAGATTTATATTATAGACTTCAATTTCTGATTCAAGGCACATGAAAGAAAATAACAAGTCCAAAATGCCTTTAAATGCGTTTTATTTATATGAGTTAAATATTCCAGAATTATCAGGTACATTTTCAAGATATTTTATTTTTCCTCTTTCATCTATTTCAGCAATATCTTTACCAAGCTGTGTATAAACAGTTCCATCTGCCTTTTTCCCACAAACTGCCCATCTAGTTTCATATTGTCCAGTCTTTTCTATAAAATTCCAGCCTTCATACATATGTTTTATATCTAAGTTATTTAAAAAAATTAAATCCAAGAAATTTTCCCATTCATCAATTCCAGTCTTTTTGTAACCATTCAAAACAAAGGACATATCTTCTGTAAATATACTGCTTAACTCTCTCCTTGCTTTCCTACTTGTTCTTGATTCATCAAATAATCCAAAATATTTTTCCAAATACTCCATTATAAATCTCCTTGCACATACATCTATTTTTTTATAGTACTTTATTATATATGTTCATCTCAGCTGGTTTTTCCATAAATACAGACATAGAAGGAACTATTCTTTGAAAGTGCTCTGATGTTAAGTGACTCTTTAATACTTCTTTATTATCCCAAGTCTCTATCATAGTAATTATATTATTATCTTTTTCATCTTGATACATTTCATAACTTATACAACCATTTTCCTTTACAGTTAATTCAACTAATTCTTTTGCTATTTTTAAAACATCCTCAACTTTATCTTGTTTTACAAAATTTTTTGCTACTACTTTTATCATATTATTTCCACCCTTCATAATGAACTTTATCTTTATTAAATCTATCTACAAAATTATGGTTTTGCCCATCTGGATACCCAACAGGTACAACTGAAAATGGTAATATATTTTCAGGTAAATCAAAAATTTTTCTAACAAAGTTCATATTTTCTTCTGAAACAGCAGTTCCAAGCCATACTCCTCCAAGACCTAATTCTACTGCCTCAAGCAAAAGATTCTCTGTTGCTGCTCCCATGTCTTGTTGCCATGCTGATGGAACTTTAAAATTATCGCTATTAGCTACAAGTACAAAAGCAACTGGTGAATCTGCTACCATTTTAGAATATGGACTCATTTCTGATAAACTTTTAAGTGTTTCTTTGTTCTCAACAACAATAACTTCCCAAGGTTGTTGATTAACTGCTGATGGTGCTTGCATAATTGCTTTTAACAATTTTTCTATCTTTTCCTTCTCTACTGGTTTATCCTGATATTTTCTTATACTTCTTCTATTAAAAATTGCTTCCATTTTTATTCCTCCATATAATTTTATATATTTTAATTAGGCACATGAAAGAAAATAACAAGTCCAAAATGCCATGAATATTTTTCATCAGGCAAGGAGGTGGATTGTGCTCATAGCAAGCCTATTAGTGCAATCTGCCGATGTAGGATGATGGAAAATAGGCTAGCAGATGGACTTGTTATTTTTTTGATTGTGCCTTAAGTTTCCATTATGGAAAACTTAATAAACTATTCTATTTAGTTGTACATACAACTTTCAGTTCTTAAATAAGCAAAATTAAAATTATTTTAATTTTGCACAAGCCTTGTTAAGTATGCTAGTAAGTTCATTGCATCCATCTTCTCCAAGAAGATCTTTATATCTAGCATGGAGATTAGTCCAAGCTCTATCTATATCGGATTGAATTCCCTTTCCTTTTTCTGTTGAATAAACAAAAGATTTTTTTCCTTCTATTCGTCTCTCCAAATGTCCACTATTTTCAAGCTTATCTATAAATCTTGTAATTGTTGAAGGTGTTACATGAAGTACTTCTCCTATTTCCTTCTGAGTAATACCATCACCTTCATTAAGAATACTTACAAGAAAAGCATAAGTTGGAGAAAGTCCTGTTATTCTAAATTCTTCATCTGCCATTTTGCCTATCATTCTTGATAACTTATTTGATGAGTAATATAAACAATCGCCCAATAACGCATTTCTATCTAACATCTATATTCTCCTTTCAAAATTATAATAATTATGAATATAAACTTAATTATTATATTTAAATTACTATTTATTGTTTGTACATACAACTATAATTTAAAATATTTCTTATGTCAATAGGAATATTTCAAATTATTCTCACAAACTATCTAAAAACTATCTTCCCTTTCTTTTTTCTCTCTTAAATAAAAAAGGAATCTTTGAATTCTGTTTAATTCAAAGATTCCTTTTATTATACTATACACTTTTATTGAATTATTCTAAAACTACTTAAACTTTCTTTGTCTAGCAGCTTCTGATTTCTTCTTTTTTCTTACACTTGGCTTTTCGTAGTGTTCTCTCTTTTTAAATTCAGAAAGAACTCCAGACATTGCACAACTTTTTTTGAATCTTTTTAATGCTTGTTCTAATGATTCATTCTCTTTAATCTTAATTTCTGACATTGTTTTTCACCCCCTCCAATAGCGTAAACTAATAATCTAGTTCATAACTATAGGCTGTTAAATCAACTAACCTAATACAATATTTATTTAAATATTGTATTTCATCTATTTAATGAAATGTTATTCCTGCCAAATAACCGCACTTTTCATTAAGTATAATCTTTAACCTACTATGTACATAGGTAGACAAAATAACTTTGAAGTACAGCATATGCTTTCTTTTAACATTTTCATTATTTAGATACTATATATTATATAATAAATTTGCAAATAAAGATACCTCTTAATTAACTATTTCTTAACTTTTATAAATTTAGTTATTATTAAGAATTATTTATATATATTATTTGATATTTAAGAGTCTATTTTTCAATTGTTCTTCTATATTATGTAATTCTATTTCAGCATCTTTACGTTTTTCACGACCTTCTGTTTGTATACGAAGTACTTCATCAAGAGTTGATATTAATGATTCATTTGTCATTCGAAGAGTTTCTATATCTACAATTCCTCGTTCAGATTCTTTAGCGGTTTCTATTGTTGACATTTTAAGTGTTTCCGCATTTTTACGTAGAAGTTCATTTGTCATATTTGTTACTTCATTTTGAACTTTAGCTGCATTACTAGAATGTGCAACTCCAAGAGCTAAAACAATTTGACTTTTCCAAAGTGGAATTGTATTTACAATGGTAGACTGTATTTTTTCAGACATTAAAGAATCATTATTTTGAACTAAACGGATTTGAGGCGCCATTTGAAGCGAGATCATTCTTGTTAACTCTAAATCATGGATTTTTTTCTCAAAGCGGTTACAAAGAGATACAAAATCATTTGTTGCTTGCGCATCTTCAGGAAGTCCACTAGCCGTTGCTCTTTCTACCAATATAGGCAATTCTTCTTTTTCTAATTTTGAAAGTTTCTTTTTTCCAGCCAAAATATACATGGAAAGTTCTTTAAAATATACCTTATTTATTTCATACATTTTATCAAGCATAGCAATATCTTTTAAAAGTTGTACCTGATGTCCTTCAAGCATGTTACAAATTTTAGTTATATTCCCGTCTACCTTATCATATTTTATTTTCATTTGAGAAAATTTTTCTGTAGTTTTTTTAAAAAGCCCTAAAAAACCTTTTTTCTCATCTATAGACTCGAAATTTTTCAGCTCATATACTACACTAGAAAGCATATCACCTATTTCTCCTAATTCCTTAGTCTTTACATTATTTAAAGCTGTTTCAGAAAAATCTGCAATTTTCTTTTGAGCTCCTACTCCATATTGTAGAATGGAATTTGAATTAGTTATGTTAATCTTACTTACAAATTCATCCACCATCTTTTTTTCTTCTTCTGTTAAATAACTATCATCAATCACTTCTGCTTGTATAGTTTCTTCCTTCACTTTAGCAACAGGACCTGACTCTTCATAAGGCTCAAATGTTAAACTTGGAATCACATCAATATTTTCTTTAAATCCATCGTTCACTTTAGTATCCCCCTTTTTTTGTTTTAATATTAGGCATAATCAAAAAAATTATAGACCAGTATGCTTGCCTATTTCGTGCTTTACTTTTTAAAATCATTTTTAGTTAATCCTTCTTGCGTAAACAAGGTTTCAAGCACAGAAATATCTGTCGAAATATCTAAAGCTATTTCTTCAAATAGATCATCTAGCAATTTCTCAAAAGCAATATTTATAATATCAATACTCTTTTCAATTTGATTTTTTGCACTTTTTATATTATCCCCCTGAACAGGTTGATCATTTAACTCTTTATATGAATTAACTAATTTTAAAGTGATAGGAATATAATGATTTGTAAATTTATTCACCTCTCTTAATTTTTTAGGATTTTTCTCTACATAATTAATTATTTGACTTACAATATTTTGCAACCTATATAATTTTGTTGAAATCTCTTCTGCAGATATAGCATCATTTGCACTTTCTATCTGTTTAATGTAGTTCTTAACCATTTCAATTGTACGCATTAATTCTTCTTGTCTCGGGTCATTTATTTTTTCATTTGATTGTTCTTGTCTTTTTAATTCATCTTCATTACGCTGCTTAAGAGCCTCTTGAGAATTCAAATAATTCTGATAAACTTCATTATTTAGCATAAAACATGTCTTTTTATCATCAATATGTGCTTCAGTAAACATACTTAATTTAATCATTTTACTTAAATCTTTAGCAACAAATTTATCTTTCTTTCTAGTAATAGATGCCAATTCTTCAATTGAACAATAATCTTTACCATTAAGAAATTTTACATACTGTTTAAAACGCTTTACTCTTTTTCGCAAATATGAACCTCTTAACGCTAAAATCACGCTTGCTCCAAAAAAAGAAGATAAAATTCCTAAACTGATATAACTGAAGGTTATGAATGGACTAAATAGAGAGGTAATCATTGGGTATATAATCATTAAAATTCCTAGTATACAACTAAATATAAAACCAAATATAGTATAAAGTATTCCTGATATACTCCCAACTGGTCTTTTGCAAATATACATTTGCTCTTTGCCTTTTTCCCTTTTAGATATTTTAGCAACTTTTTCATATTTATTTTTTATTTTTCTCTCTATTTTCTCATTAAAATATTGCGACTTATCCTTTAACTTTGATTTCACTTCATTTAAATTTTCTTCAGTCTTCCCACTAATATCCTTTTTTATTCCAGCAAAATCTATAGCATTAAATGCATTATTTATTGTATCTCTAATTTGATCTTCTAAATCCGAAAAATCTTTCTTGCCCATAATCATGCCTCCAAATTATCTTCTTATAACATCTCATTCTTCTATAGATATAAATATCACTTATGTAACTATAATAATATTTTGGCTTTATTATATCTTATTATTGTATAAATTACAATTTGTAACAACCTTATGATTTTAGCTAAATTAAAACATAAGAAAACCCTCGACATAATGACGAAGGTCTTATTGTTAAAGTTGGAGTACACCTGACAATGGTTAATGGATAAAGGAGTCTTCTCTACTCATACCTTATTCCATATTACTCCATTCATTTAGAAATTCAATTAATTCATGAAAAGTTGGACTTGCTGCATTTCTAACATAGTACCCAGATGTTGCCGTTCCGATTATTAAAGATTCTTTAGCAGATAATCCTAAAACTTGCCCTAAGCAGAATCCTGCGTTAAAGTTATCACCTGCACCTGTTGTAAGTTTTGGATTAGGCTCAAACGGGCCTAAAGTGTGGAAGTATTCTTCATTACAAACTGCTACTGCTTCTTTTACAGGGTGAACTACAAGGCAGTATATATTCAGCCTTTTGTTTATTTCTGTAGTTAATGTTTCTAGATCCATATGAGAGAATCCATCTGATACTTCCAATATATTGCCTATTTCAATAGCTTCTTTTAGATTTAACCCTAAGATTACTTTAAACTTTGAAGAAAACTCTTGTATAACATATAGCGCCTCAACTATATCTACTTTTAATCTGTTTTCAGGATCAGCTAAATCAAAGAAAATATACTTTTCTTTATTAGCATCGATGTATGGTAAAACTTCTGTTAATATTCCTCTCCAAATACCTGTCATATAAGGTAACATGGTCCAGTTTTCTAACCCTATTAACGTCGACTCATCTATTAGTGAAATTAAATTCTCAATACCTACAATTTCTTTTAACTTGTCCCAGTTAACATCTTTTAATGATTGTCTCTTACCAATCATTAATTTACCATCAAGAAATTCAACAGCATCTGTTTGACCAGGGTTAGCAATTGAAATTAGTTTGCATTTGCCAACCATTGGTTCAAATACAGCATGGATAGAAGGAACCCCTAGAGCACCAATGTATGTTGTATCGATGCCAAAGGATGTTAGTGCATTAGCCATAATCGGACCATTGCCACCTAATTTAGAATTGATAGGAACAAACTCAACACTTGTACTCAGTCCAGCTGCCTTGGAAATTCTATCACCTAAGTCCTTAAGACTTTTCATCCTTGTATAGTTTTCAGCATCTTCTCGAGTTTCAACAGCATGTAATATGTGATCAACAAATCCATCAAGTCCCATAATAGCTTTCACATCTATTTCATTTACAGTATGCATTTTTGAAAGTAAATTTAAAATATCATTTTTCAACATTGATTCTAACATATTGGCTCTCCCTTCAGATTTAAATATTCTACATAATATATATATCCTTTAAGTAATTAAAATAGAAGAAGATTTTCATAATTATTAGGCACAATCAAAAAGAGACTATTAAAAAATATGGTGAATAGCAAAAGTTGATATTTTGCTATTCACCATATTTTTTAATATATTTTACCTGTACTTTTATATTAGGATGCTTTTTGCAAAACTGATTAATTACAAAATAGCAACTTGGGCAGGGTTCCCATTTACTATATAAAATAAGATCCCCCTCATTCTTCAAAACTTTCTTTTCTATTTGTTTATGTATTTCTTCAAATATCTTTTTTTCACTATCATTAACTCTGTTGTATCCTATTCCTAATTTACCCAGTTTATTAACTTTACTACTTTTAAAAGCTGCCTCATCTAATGGTGGTGAACTGCAATAATTTTTCAACTCATTACTTCCACTAATTGCTTTAAATTCTTTTTCATCATATATTGCTACTGCTATATTAATAGTATCTTGTAGCGCTTTGCTTTGATCTATTTTGAATGCTGTTTTTTCTATTTCATCCACTTTTATATATTTATTCATATTCTTTATTAAACGTTGAATTCTTAGTATGTTTTTGCTTAAATATTCATGGTATTCTACAGTGCCCTTCTTTGCTGTAATGTACTCATAATTTATTTTGTCGCGTATTTCTATGGATATTGTTTTAATTTTAGTTTGAGAATTATATGTTTCTTTTACACATTCTTCTCTATGTAGAACCATTTTTTTTAATAATTCAATATCCTTTGTATAAAGGTAATCCTTATCCAATTCTTTTTCTAATTCTTCTAATTTAATTTTATCTTTTTCACTCATTCTTCCAGAAATTTCATTAGATATTTTTTCTATAATCTTTATCATATTTTCAATATTATCTTGAATGCTAGGTATTCGATCATATTCAATTCTGTCTATATTTAATTTTTTTATTGCACTTATTTTTTCGCATAATTTATTATGTTCATTTTCAAATAATATCATTTTTTCTATATAGTCAATTAAATCTTTAATATCATTTGCTCTATAAGTAATATCTTCTTCCATAATACAT
>Ga0302173_10000339_pt1 | contig 25614 bp, 19 predicted proteins | sample I_Fen_N3_1_FD_198785 | JGI IMG/M metagenome (GOLD analysis project Ga0302173, IMG submission 198785) | Peat permafrost microbial communities from Stordalen Mire near Abisko, Sweden - I_Fen_N3_1 | ecosystem: Environmental > Terrestrial > Soil > Wetlands > Permafrost | place: Sweden: Abisko... | reverse complement strand
CATGAGCAGTAGCTGCGGCTAAATCCACGTTGTCATAACCGGCACCGGCACGAACAACAATCTTCAATTCCTTAGCGGCATCAAATACTTCATTATCTATTTTGTCACTGCGAATAATGATGGCATTGACATTCTTTACAGCTTCAAGCAATTGTGATTTATCGGTATACTTTTCAAGAACAGCCACTTCATAACCGGCAGCTTCTACTTCTTTACGAATACCTTCAACCGCAACCTTGGCAAACGGTTTTTCTGTAGCGATTAAAACTTTCATTGTATATTGTCTTTAGTTAGAATTATAACGGGAAAGAGTTATAAAGGCAAAAGCATATTTACCTTCATAACTCTTGAAAATCATATTGATATTAATGCTTCTTTTCGAATTCTTGCATACAGCTGATAAGAGCTTGTACACTCTCCAAAGGAAGAGCGTTGTAGCAAGAAGCACGGAATCCGCCAACGGATCTGTGACCTTTGATACCCACCATACCTTTTGATACGGCAAATTCAAAGAATTCTTTCTCCAATTCTTGATATTCAGGAGCCATTACAAAACAAATATTCATGTATGAGCGATCTGCCTTGTCAGCAATTGTAGGAACAAATAATTTGTTACGATCAATCTCACTGTACAAAGCGTCTGCCTTGGCAAGAGCTCTTCTTTCCATTTCCTTTACACCACCCTGTGCTTTCAACCAGCGTAGGTTCAACATAGCTGAATAAATAGGTAATACAGGAGGAGTATTAAACATGGATCCTTTCTCTACGTGTGTCTTGTAATCCAACATAGTAGGGATCTGACGGCTTACTTTGCCCAATGCATCGTTCTTTACAATAACGAATGTCAAACCGGCAGGAGCCAAGTTCTTTTGTGCACCACCATAGATCATTGCATATTTTGAAACATCAAGGGTACGAGAGAATATATCAGACGACATATCGGCAATTACCGGAACCTTCGTATCAAAATCATGATGAAGTTCTGTTCCGAAAATGGTATTGTTAGTTGTAATATGGAAATAATCAGCGTCCTCAGGGATTGTGAAATTCTTTGGAATATAATTATAATTTTTATCAGCTGAAGAAGCAACTTCAACAGTCTCTCCGAATAATTTAGCCTCTTTTAAAGCTTTCTTTGCCCACGTTCCAGTGTTCAAATAAGCAGCTTTCTTTTCAAGGAAATTATAAGGAACCATGCAGAACTGCAGGCTGGCACCACCTCCTAAGAAAACAACTGAATAACCTTCAGGAATATCCAAAAGTTCTTTAAACAAGGATTCTGCTTCTTCAATTACCGGTTTGAAATCTGCTGATCGGTGGCTGATCTCAAGAATAGAAAGTCCTATACCGTTGAAGTCTAGCACGCCCTGAGCTGTTTGCTCGATTACTTCCCTGGGAAGTATAGACGGTCCCGCATTGAAATTATGCTTTTTCATTTGAATGTTGTTTTGGTTATACTTAATATTTTTACTTCTCTATTTATTAAACCTTTTGAAAAACGATGCGAAATTACTAATAATAATCATTTATAACAAATGATATGTTACAAAAAAGTGTACTAAAGTTACAATTAGTTATTTTGCTTCTTCTATAATGGTCTTCAAACTTTTTATTTTCTCCCCTTCGATCTGATTCAAGGTTTGATTCAGTTTCTTCCGACTTACTGCTACAAAAGAATAATGGTCCTTCACATCAATCAACCCTATGTCTTTGTTGTTCAGCCCGCCCTTTTTGCAAAGGAATCCAACTATATCCGTTTTGTTCAACTTATCTTTCTTCCCTTTACCTATATATAATGTTGCCCAAATCGGCTTTGGCGGTACAGGAACATTTTCAGGTAATTCATAAGTTTCCACAGACTGAGTGATGTACTCGGGCAAGTGCTCGACATCATTCAATATGATATACGAGGTGCCTTCTGCGTCCCATCTGGCCGTACGTCCGTTACGATGGGTGAATGCCTCTTGATTGACAGGCAAATGATAATGCACGATATTCTTTATCTCAGGTATGTCCAATCCACGCGAAGCCAAATCAGTGGAAACAAGCACATGACAACTTCCATTACGGAATTTGTAGAGTGCCCGTTCGCGATCTTGCTGTTCCATGCCTCCATGAAAAGCTCCATTCTCTAACTTCACTGAAGTAAGGTATTGACTGACTCTATCTACTGATTCACGATAATTCACAAACACAATGGTGGAATCGCTGCCCAAAGCACATAGAAGTTTGTAGAGCGTATCCAATTTATCCTTATCGGGCGAATTGACTACTCGTAAATCCAAACGATTGTCTGTCTTTGATTTGTCAAGATAGTCCAATCGAACCGTTTCGTTCATTCCTGTGAAACGTGGGATTTGTTCTGCATCCGTGGCTGAAAGTAAGATACGTCGTGTCAGTGAATGTAGCTGCGAAATAATATCTTCCATCTCTTCTTGAAATCCGTATTCAAGAGATTTGTCAAACTCATCAATAATTAATGTAGTAATAGTTGACGGATCAATATTTCCTTTTTCAATGTGGTCGAGGATCCTACCCGGAGTACCTACCACCAATTGAGGCTTATTATATTGTAAACTACGATGTTCTTCTGAAGTAGGATGACCACCATAACAGGCCATAGCCTTGAAAGGTGTATTCATCTGATTAAAAACTGTGGTGATCTGTAGTGCCAATTCACGAGATGGAGCCATAACCAAGGCTTGAACCTGATCATTTGCGACATCCAGTAATTGCAATAAAGGCAGCAAATATGCGAGAGTTTTACCACTTCCCGTAGGTGACAGCAGAATCATGTCTTTTTGCTTTTCTACTATAGCCTGCAATGAAGCCTGCTGCATTGGGTTTAGTTCTTCAATGCCCAATTGAGCTAATGCTGTATCAATTAAATTACTATATGTTACCATGCGACAAAGTTATAAATAAAAAAAGTATTAGAGCGCATCATCTATTATTTTTTTACAAGAACACTTTTATATTGGAGCGAGATTGCTTACCTTTGCAAACAATTAACACAATATAGGTAATATCATTTAACAAAATGAGCGAAATAGCACCATATTTAGTATTCTCAGGTACTCGTTCAAAGTATCTGGCAGAGAGAATCTGCGAACATCTAAGTTGCCCGTTGGGTAACATGAACATCACCCACTTTGCTGATGGAGAGTTTGCAGTATCATATGAAGAATCTATCCGAGGATCTCATGTGTTCCTTGTACAATCAACCTTCCCAAATTCGGACAATTTGATGGAACTTCTTTTGATGATTGATGCCGCTAAGCGTGCATCTGCGAAAAGTATTGTTGCAGTCATGCCGTATTTTGGTTGGGCTCGCCAAGATAGAAAGGACAAACCACGTGTCTCTATCGGAGCGAAATTAGTAGCTGATCTGTTAAGTGTTGCGGGCGTAGACCGCATAATCACAATGGATTTGCATGCTGATCAGATTCAGGGCTTCTTTGACGTTCCTGTTGATCACTTGTATGCATCAGCTGTATTCCTGCCATACATTGAGTCTCTTAATCTTGATAATTTGGTCATAGCAACTCCTGATGTCGGCGGTTCAAAACGTGCCAGTACTTTCTCTAAGTATTTGGGTGTGCCATTGGTTCTTTGCAACAAGGTACGTGCGAAAGCAAACGTAGTAGCCTCCATGCAAATTATTGGTGATGTACGTAACAAAAATGTAATTTTGGTAGATGATATCGTTGATACAGGCGGAACCATTACTAAAGCTGCTGATTTAATGATGGAAAACGGTGCAACCAGTGTACGTGCCATTGCCAGTCATTGCGTGATGTCTGATCCTGCTTCAGAGCGTGTAGACCAATCAAAACTAACTGAGTTGGTATTCACAAACAGTATTCCCTATAAAGGAACATCTTCAAAAGTAAAGCAATTAACGGTTGCCGGTCTTTTTGCTGAAACAATTCGTCGTGTCTACAACAACGAGTCTATCAGCGGTCAATATTTGATTTGATATAGATTTATATATTCGATAAAAAGGGATACACACATTGTGTATCCCTTTTTTGTGTAATGGCAAAGGCAAGTCATTCGTTATTACCGAATGCAGGCATTGTCCCCTACCCATTATTTTCTAGTAAAAAAAAGAATAAATTGAGATTTTAAATGTACTTTTGCATGAAGGAATCCACATGGTTTCATTTAAAAATTAAAGGAAAATGGTAAAAGTTTGTATTGTTACGGGTGCGCGCCCTAATTTCATGAAAGCAGCTCCTATCATCAGAGCTATCAATAAAGCAATAGAAGAAGGAAAACAGATTTCATATCGACTAATATATACCGGTTTGCATGATGATTCCACTCTTGAGCCGTCGCTCTTCACTGATCTGGAAATAAACAAACCTGATGCATTCCTGAATGCCGACTGTGAGAATCTAAATGAACTGGCAGGTAAAACGATGTTTGCCTTCGAACAGGAACTAACCGCTAATCCGACTGACGTAGTGATTGTTGTTGACGACCTCACATCTACTATGGCTTGTGCCATTGTCGCAAAGAAGAAAGGCGTAATGCTGGCTCATCTTGTGGCAGGTACACGATCATTTGATATAAAAATGCCTAAGGAAATCAATCGTCTAGTCATTGACGGATTGTCTGATTTACTGTTTACTGCCGGTGTAGGCTCTAATCGTAATGTAAGTCGTGAAGGGGCCGAGACATCACAGGTATATATGGTAGGAAACATTTTAGTGGATACATTACGATTCAACCGTAATAAATTGGTGATGCCTGCTATCTTCAATATCTTGGGACTAAAAGAAAAGGAATATTTGGTGTTCACACTCAATCGTCATGCCCTGCTCAGCAATCCAGAGAATCTGAAAAAGATGCTTGCAGGTTTCATACGTGAGGCTGGTAATACTCCAATAATTGCTCCTATGCATGAGTATGCCGGCAAGGAAATATCCAAACTACTACCTGCAGGATGCAACTTCCATATTGTGCCTCCACAAACATATCTCGGTTTCGGGTATCTAACGACTCATGCCAAAGGTATCATTACCGACTCAGGCAACGTGGCTGAAGAAGCTACTTTCAACGGTGTGCCTTGCATCACTCTGAATAGTTACACCGAGCATACCGAGACGGTAACTGTAGGCACGAATGTATTGGTAGGTGAAGACTCTGAAAAGCTTGCAGAAGCCACTCATAATCTAATTTCAGGCACATGGAAACAAGGTGCTTTACCTGAAAGATGGGACGGTAGAACAGCGGAAAGGATCATTCAAATATTACTTGAATATAACGAGGATAAATAATTATGATACAGCCACTTGCAGAAAGAATGCGTCCCAAGACTTTGGATGATTATATCGGACAAAAACATTTGGTGGGACCTGGTGCAGTGCTTCGAAGAATGATTGATTCGGGACGTATATCCTCATTCATTCTGTGGGGCCCTCCCGGTGTGGGAAAAACAACCTTGGCACAAATCATTGCCAACAAGTTGGAGACTCCATTCTACTCTTTGAGTGCTGTGACAAGTGGTGTAAAGGATGTACGGGAAGTGATTGACCGTGCCAAAAGCGGACGTTTCTTTTCTCAGAACAGTCCGATTCTATTTATTGACGAGATCCATCGTTTCAGTAAATCGCAACAGGATTCATTACTTGGTGCTGTAGAACAAGGAGTGATCACACTTATTGGTGCCACCACGGAGAATCCTTCTTTTGAGGTGATACGTCCCTTGTTATCCCGTTGTCAGCTGTACGTACTGAAATCTCTTGAAAAGGAAGATCTGCTGGAGCTGTTGCATCGGGCGATAGCAACGGATGTGGATTTGAGCAAGAAGCATATCACCATCAAAGAGGATACGGCACTATTGCGCTATTCAGGAGGAGATGCACGCAAACTGCTCAATATCCTTGAACTTGTAGTGGATGCAGAGGAAGGCGACGATATTGAGATTACAAACGATAAGATCGTCAATCGCTTGCAACAAAATCCTGCGGCTTATGATAAGGAAGGAGAAATGCACTACGACATTATCTCTGCTTTTATCAAGAGTATCCGCGGAAGTGATCCGGATGCTGCCATCTATTGGTTGGCACGAATGATTGAAGGTGGAGAAGATCCGTCTTTCATCGCACGACGTTTGGTTATCTCGGCCTCAGAGGACATCGGGTTAGCCAACCCTAATGCTCTTTTACTCGCTAATGCTGCGTTTGATGCAGTAATGAAAATCGGTTGGCCTGAGGGACGTATTCCTTTGGCCGAAGCTACCGTATACTTGGCAACAAGCCCTAAAAGTAACTCGGCCTACATGGCGATCAATGATGCGCTGGAGAAAGTGAGGGAAACCGGTAATCTGCCTGTTCCACTCCACTTGCGCAATGCGCCTACTAAGTTGATGAAGCAGTTGGGCTATGGCAAGGAATATAAGTATGCTCATGATTTCACAGGACATTTCGTTGATCAACAGTATCTGCCTGACGACATGCAAGGTACGCATTTCTGGCATGCACAAGACAATCCATCTGAAAGCAAGTTACGTGAACATATGGACGGGTTATGGGGCAAGAAGGATAAATAAAACAAGAAAGAAATTCTATAAACAATTAGCCTATCAATGGCGTTTAAGAAATAAAGACTAAAGAATTATGAAGATAGTTGTTTTTGACGGATATAGTTTAAATCCCGGAGATCTGGATTGGAGCGGACTGAATGAGTTTGGAGAATATACGGTGTATGATCGCACTGGTAGCAATGAAATCATTGAACGCGCAATAGACGCCGATGTGATACTGACTAACAAGACTTGCATGTCTGATGAAGTAATGGGGCAATTGCCTAACTTGAAATTCATCGGTGTATTGTCTACAGGATACAACACAATCGATATCGCTGCTGCAAAACGCAGAGGAATCATTGTGACGAACACGCCTTCATATAGTACGAACTCTGTAGCGCAAATGGTGTTTGCACATATCTTAAACATCACACAGCAGGTAGCTCACTACACGGATGAAATACATCAAGGTACATGGGAAAGAAGCAAGGATTTTTGTTTCCGCGATACAGAACTGACTGAGTTGACAGGTCTGAAACTTGGTATTATCGGATACGGCACTATTGGTCAAGCTGTGGCACGTATTGCCTTAGGGTTCGGTATGGAAATTTGCGCTTATACCCATAAATCATTCCTACAAATCCCTCGTGAAGTAACAGTGTTATCGTTAGATGAAATCTACAAACAATGTGACGTTATCTCGTTACACTGCCCACTCGATGAACACAATCAAGGAATGATTAATGCAGAGGCTTTAAAGAAAATGAAACCTACTGCCATCCTCATTAATACAGGTCGTGGCGGATTAATTAACGAACAAGACTTGGCAAACGCTCTCGACAACAAGGTAATAGCAGCAACCGGACTGGACGTTCTTTCATGCGAACCCCCAAAATCAAACAATCCGTTGCTTAAAGCCAAAAACTGTTACATCACGCCACACATTGCATGGGCTACCAAAGCTTCACGTACCAGACTGATAACGATCGTATTGGAAAATCTTCGTGAGTTCCATAGCGGCGGCGCAGTGACAAATAATGTAGCTAAATAAAAAGAGATTGCACCAAAGGTAAATATACCTGATAGATGCAACTTGAAAAGAACAAAACAAGTCCTTTTAGATCCTATATTTGATCTGAAAGGGCTTATTCTTTTATACATTGATCCTTCATCTACGCTAGCTGATGCGCATCCATTCCTAGTAGGTTTTGATCGAATTGTTGCTATACATTCTTTCTCTTGCAAGTATGCATTCTTCCAACTACAAGCACACATTCCTTCAATTCGTAAGCAGCATTTTCATTTTTTACAACTGTAAAAAAGCATTTCCACGGCCGTAACACATATGTTTTACAGTTGTAGAAATGCTTTTCTACAGCCGTAGAAATAAGTTTTGCTGCTTTGCGAGTGGAAAAATGCATGCGAGTATTGAATAAAAATCACGCTAGTATTTTATAATAACTACCAAGGGACTTGTCTGTTATGCGCTCTTGCGATAGCTGACAACTGCCCATGTATTCAATGCCAAGGCAAATACACCAAGAGATGCAAGCTGTAAAGATATATCGCTCCAACTGCTACCCTTGACAAAAACCATGCGTATCACTTCAATAAAATATTTCAAGGGATTTGCCATAGTAATGTATTGTGCCCATTGCGGCATACATCTAACTGGAGTGAACAGTCCGCTCATCAAGATGAATACAACCAAACAAAACCACATCACAAACATAGCTTGCTGCATGGTGGCGGAATGGTTGGATATGACCAGTCCCAATCCTGACATGGCCAATACATAAATGACTGCTCCGGCATAAATGACTATGAGACTCCCTACAGGAACAAAACCATATATCGCCCACGCCAAAACAAAACAGATGGAAAGCACCACAAAGCCTACTACCCAATAAGGTATCAACTTGGCAAGTATAAAGACAAACTTGTTGACGGGGGTCACATTAATCTGGTCAATAGTACCTACTTCCTTCTCGCTCACCACGTTCAATGCCGGTAGAAACCCACACAACAACGTAAGCAAAATACCCATTAATCCGGGTACCATAAACAATTTATAATCTTGATGCAAATTATACAAATTCCGCACACTCACCATCGAATCGGTATTGCCTCGTACAATTGACGCCAAATAGGAACTGCCTAATCCTCCTTTTGTACCATTGACGGAATTGGCTGCGATCAATACTTGCGCCGGCTCACCCCGCGTGACATGACGCTCAAGATGTGGAGGCAATTCAAGCAGTAAATCCGCTCTGCCCGCCTCTATCTCATTCATTCCTTCGGCATAGGTTCCTTTATTGGAGGTAAGTTTGAAGTAAGTGGAAGCTTCTATGCGATTCACCAAGCGTTGCGAGAGCATGGAATGATCATTATCAATGACGCACAAGTTCAGATTCCTTATCTCCATATTGGCTGCCCAAGGCATCAACACCATCATCATGATGGGGAACATCAATATCATTCGTGGAAGAAACGAGTTACGAAACAATTGCTTGAACTCCTTCTCTATCAGAAATTTTATCATCATAATCTTATGCTAATCTATTCTTAAACAACTTCAAACTTACACCCAAAAGCAATACAGCCATTCCTAACAGTACTCCTATTTCGGTTAACACATATCTGACGCCCACTCCTTCAATCATCACCTTGCGCACCGCTTGGATATACCATCGGGCAGGCATGGCACAGGACAGCCATTGCAGAGGCTCCGGCATATTCTCTACAGGAAACACCATTCCGGAGAAAAACATCGTAGGCATCATCAACATCATGGCACTCACCAACATTGCTGCAACTTGCGTTTGCGTGATGGTGGAGATGAATAATCCCAAGCTCAGTGCCACCACAATGAATAATAGCGATATCAGCAACAGCAATATGAGATTTCCTGCAATAGGCACGTGCAATACAAATCGAGCTAATACCAATATAGTAAGCAGGTTTGTAAATGAAAGCACCATATAAGGAACCATTTTGGCTAATATAATATTAATTGGACGCATGGGTGACACCAACAGGATTTCCATGGTTCCGGTCTCTTTCTCCCGAACAATGGAGATAGACGTCATCATGGCACAAATCAGCAACAAGATCATTCCCATCACTCCGGGCACAAAGTTGTATGCGCTTTTCATCTGCGGATTATACAGCAATTGAATGTTGGGAATAATACCATTTTGAACATGCGTCGGTTGTTCCTTTGAGGCATCACCTATTATACTTGTTGCATAATGGGCAGCGGTTGTAGCCATATTCGGATCTGATCCGTCCATGATCAGTTGCACATGTGATTCACCATTTGGTATTTTCGAAGCGTACTTTGGCGAAAATACCAAGGCCATATCTATATTTCCTTTCTTGAAACCTGCATCCACCTCATCGGCATTGCTTACATTACCAACGACAGAGAAATATTCGCTGGCATTGATTTCGTTGGTAATACGATGTGTAAGCACGTCATGCGAAGGATCCAGCACTGCCACCCGCTCATTATTCAATTCCGTGGATATGGCAAAGCCGAACAGTATGATTTGTACGATAGGCATACCCAACATAATGAGTATCGTGCGACGATCACGAAAGATATGACGGAATTCTTTTTTGACAAATGAATAAAACTGAATCATTATTTAATCTGATTTACGCACCGCACCGCGGGCTAGTTTAGTAAATACTTCATCCATTGTAGCTACGGAGAACTGACGTTTCAACCCTTCAGGAGTATCCAATGCTTTGATAATACCATCCACCATAATGGATATGCGATTGCAATACTCTGCTTCATCCATGTAGTGAGTGGTGACAAACACCGTGATGCCTCGATCTGCTGCCTGATAAATCAATTCCCAGAACTGTCTGCGCGTAGCAGGATCCACACCACCGGTAGGTTCATCCAAAAAGACGATGCTCGGTTCATGGAAGATAGATACGGAGAATGCCAGCTTCTGTTTCCATCCCACAGGCAGACTCTTCACCAACGTATCACGTTCTGCAGTAAAATGCAAAGCCTCTAATAATTCATCAGTCTTACGAGCTATTTCATCCTCTTTCATCCCGTATATGCCTGCAAACAATCGAATGTTTTCCCACACTTTCAAATCTTCATACAGAGAGAACTTTTGGCTCATGTAACCGATGTTTTTCTTCACCATTTCCGATTGCGTCATCACATCATATCCTGCCACCAAGCCTTTGCCCGAAGTGGGTATACTCAATCCGCACAACATTCGCATAGCAGTCGTTTTACCGGCTCCGTTAGCTCCAAGGAATCCAAAGATCTCACCCTTATGTACTTCAAATGAGATATGATCAACAGCCGTGAACGAACCAAAACTCTTCGTCAAGCCTTCCACTTTAATGGCCGGCTCGTCATTGCCATGAACCGATTCGCGCTCTAAGGGAGCGGGACAAAGAATCTCATTAAACTCTTGCAAGATCTTTTCAGGAGTATCAATTCCCTTAATTTCGCCCTCATTGATAAATGCAATACGGTCACATTGCAGTGCTTCATCCATGATCGGCGTAGAAGCCACGATGGTGATACCGGCCTTTCTGAGTTGTTGCAACATCTCCCAAAACTCTTTGCGCGATACAGGATCAACACCCGTAGTGGGTTCGTCCAGAAAAAGCACCGAAGGTTTGTGTATCAATGCACAGCACAATGCCAGCTTTTGTTTCATACCACCGGACAATGCTCCTGCACGACGTTTGGCAAACGGAGCAATCTGCACGTATATATCTTTTATAAGGTCGTAATTCTTTTCTTTAGTGGTGCCGAACACGGTGGCAAAGAAGTTTAGGTTTTCCTCTACAGTCAAATCAGGATAAAGAGAGAATTTACCGGGCATATACCCTACCCGTGTACGGATCTTCTTGTAGTCGCGCACGACATCCAATCCGTCAACCGTGGCACTTCCCTTCTCAGCTAGCAGCAACGTTGTAAGTATTCGGAAGAGCGAACTCTTGCCGGCACCATCAGGTCCGATGATTCCGAACAATTCGCCTTGCTCCACTTGAAAAGAAACTCCTTTCAACGCTTCTACTTTGCCGTAAGACTTAAATACATTATTTACTTCAACTGCAAACATCATTTCAATTTTACTTCACCGTACATTCCTATCTTCAAATAGCCGTCATTGTGTACTGCGATCTTTACGGCATACACCAAGTTAGCCCGTTCATCATCGGTCAAAATGGTTTTAGGAGTAAACTCTGAAGAGGATGATATCCAGGTAACAGTTCCTTGATAGGTTTTCTTCTTATCATTGCCATAATCCGCATATACCGTTACAGGCATTCCTAGTTTGACTTTCATCAACTGCTCGGAAGTGATATAAGCGCGCAAGTAAACATGATTCATATCTGCCACTTTAAAGAGAGGTTTGCCGGGTGTTGCTAGTTCTCCTTCTTCGGAATATTTCTCAAGAATAGTACCTGTCACAGGAGAGATAATATGACATTTATTCAACTGATCAATCACTTCTTTGCGTTGCAACATCAATGACGATCCTTGCTCATTCAAGCTAGCCGTACTGTTCTGTAAAGACGACAGCTGAGCATCCAATTGTCTTTTCAATAAAGCAATCTGAGCATTATAGTCATCCAGCTGTTTCGTATTGGCCGCACCATCTTTCAATAGTCCTTGCACACGTCTCTTTTCACGCTCGGCAGTAGCAATTTGTTGTCTTAACACTGCGATCTGTTTGTTCTGATTCGGTTTCTGCCAATCAACCGACTTTCTGTTTGCGCCCAACTGCAAAGCCTTAAGCCACAGCTGCACCGTATCCGTCACACCCACTTCCTGACCTTGGTTTACATTCGTACCTTCTTCTGCATTCAAACGAAGGATTTTCCCTTGTGATTCTGCCGAAACAATTACTTCCGTTGTTTCAAAAGTTCCGGTCGCATCATAATTCTTATTGTTTCTTCCACATGCCGTCAAAAGTATCAACGCAGTAAGTGGTAATATCTTTATACGATTCATCTTGTATTCTGTTTTATTGATTAGTAGTGTATTTTATTTGATAAATATCCGACAACAGCTCTATCTCATGTAGTGCTTTCGTCTGTCTGGCTTGATCCTTGGCATTAATCATCCTCAGCAACTCAGTCACCGAGAGCGTTCCGTGAGCCACTTTAGACTCTCCTGCTTTGCAGATTCTGTCACGCAACACAATGATCTCATCATCTTCCTGCATCTGTCTACGCATGGATGAAACATTGCCCGTCTGTTGTGCTACCTGCATGCGAGTATTAAACAAGAACACATCGCGTGCATTGTCAATTTCAGTCTTGGAATTATCAAGCAACAGTCGATCATTCTTACGCGTATAGTATCCATCCAGATTCCATTCAAACTTTATGCCCACCAAATAATACGGACGAAAATTATTATTCAGCGTATTCAGTCCCGGTCTTCCATAAGATCCCTGGGCAAAAAGTCCTAAATGAGGCTTAAGAGCAGCATCAAGAACTTCGCGTTGTCTTTTCAACTGTGCTTCCTGTGAATTGAACCATTGCAATTCAGGACGATTAATTTCAGTTGAAGACTCCTTGTCAATCGGCTTTTGGAAGTTAGCATCCGGAGCAATCTGCTCTCCAAGAAATAGCGACAACATTCCGATATAAATACTTCTATTGTCGGTAAGTGCAATTCGGCGTTGCTTCGTATCTAACTGTTCAGCACGAACGGCATCCAAATCCGATTCGTTAGCCACACCGTTGCGATAGTATGAATCAATCTGCTTGTAGTTACGATCCAAATCATCCATCAGTAATTGGTTCTGCTTCAGCTGCTCGTCAATCAGCAATATACCGAAGTATATCTGGTCTATCCGTTGATTCAAATCATACAGATCTACATTGTTTTTCTCACGTTCCACATCGGCAGACGCCTCTGCCATCCTTTTCTGTGAAGTCATTCTTCCACCATCCCAAATATTTTGTTTGATGTCCAGCGATGCCTGATATTGATCACGTGATACGCTGCTGATGTTCAATCCCGCTATTTTCAGAGGAATTTTAGTCACTTCACTTTGGTAGCTGGCTTTAGCTGAAAGTGTAAATTGCGGCAAATTGCCTTTCGACACGTTCTCGATGTTGTAGTCACGTGCAGCAGTAATCAGTCCGTACTTGCGTACGAGAGGATAATTGTCTTTTGCCTTCTGCCTACACTGTTCCAAAGTCTGTTGTGCTCCGGCAGAATTAAACATTCCCCACGCTGCAATAATCAAGATAATTATTCGTTTCATAACACTATATTTTTATGGCGACAAAGATATGGATAAAAAGTATGCAACTATCCTGCAATAGTTGGACGATATGTTCTATTAGTTCGAATAGTCATTAAAGTCAATGCACAATATAAGATATTTATTATCTTTGTGCAATAACATAGATGGAAAATATGGATAAGAAAGCACCGATAGATTTTATTTGGAATAAACTTGACTTCAAGAAGATCATAAAACACACAGAGTATTGTTTTATTACATCTGATTTTGGATTTATTGATGACTTAATAAAAATGGAAAGCGTGCTCTTTCACTTAGGTCAGCCCTACAAGATGCATGAAGGACGTATTGTTCAGTTGACTAGTGGAAAAGCTCGGATCAATGTGAACCTTTCCGAGTATACTCTCACTCCCGGCAAGGTTCTTATCACTTTTCCGGAATCAATCCTGCAACCATTGGAATTCACTCCCGATACCAGGGTACGTGTGATTACAGCCACGCCTAATTTTATACAAGATGCAGGCAATGAAGATTTTTTCCGCCATTATCTAGCCAACGATACCAATACATTATTACCGTTGGATAAAGAAGAAAATGAAGAGGTGGATCAATATTTTTCGCTTTTTTGGAGTATCCTACGCGCACCCCGGTTCAAGCAAGAAGTCATACGACAATTATTTATGTCGCTGTTACACTATATACATGATCTACGTGCCAACAATCAGGAGGAAAGTTCCAAACACCTGACAAGACAAGAAGAGATTTTTCAGAAATTTATTATGCTTGTTAATAAAAATAGTTGCACCGAACGCAATGTAAGCTTTTATGCAGATAAATTATGTCTCACTCCACGCTATCTCAACACGCTTATTCGTCAAACCAGTGAACGCACCGTGATGGAATGGATCAACCGTTCTGTGATACTGGAAGCCAAAGTGCTTCTAAAGCATAGTAACAAAATGATTTACGAGATTGCCGATGAATTGAATTTCCCTAGCACATCTTTCTTTTGCAAGTTCTTTAAGAAGAATACAGGCATGACGCCTCTGGAATACCAGAAGCACGACTAAACTGAGAATTATAAAAGTACATATTACAAATCAGCTTATTATAAATCAGAAAAGTATTTTTCATTGTGAATGATAAGAAGCGTTTTTAAACAAACTTTCGCAATGTGGATACTTAAAGATTTCAATATTTTGATTTACTTTGCAACATATATCATGATAAAAATTAAATATTAGAATTATGTCATTCAAAGACTTAGTACTCTACCCTGTATTGAACTCTATTTCAAGATTCAAAGAAAGAAATGCATTTTTTATCAATGGCACGTTTTATACCTACAACGATTTAGGCAAGTGCATTTCAAAAATAAGAAGTGCTGTACGTCACATACCTGAAAATAACATTGCATTGGTGGCTAATGATGACCTTGAAACCTACGCTTCCATATGGGCATTGTGGCTTGAAGGTAAATGTTATGTACCATTGCATCCTGAACAACCGCTTGAACGATGCCAAGACATCATCAATCAAGTCGATATGCACTACATTTTAGACTCTAGCGATGAAACCAGATATAACTCCGGAATTGTGATCATGTCCCAATCACTCACATATAAAGGTGACGATCTTGAATACGAAGATAAATATTCTGATGAAAAATTAGCCTATATTCTCTTCACCTCCGGCAGTACCGGAAAGCCAAAAGGAGTGACGCTCTGTCGTAGAAATATTGCAGGTTTCATCAAAGCTTTTTGGGCATTAGGATATAAACTAGATGAAAATGACCATTGCTTACAGATGTTTGATCTTACGTTCGATTTATCGGTGCAATCATATATTGTCCCTCTCTTAGTAGGTGCTTGTGCTTATACTGTACCTCCTACCAATTTAAAATATGGAGCCATCTTCGAACTGATTGATGAGCATGCTTTAACTTTTGCATTAATGGTACCCTCCATTATTCATTACCTCCGCCCTTATATGGATGAAATAAATGCACCATCCATGAAATATTCTCTATTCTGCGGTGAGGCACTGCCTCTGGATGAGACAGAAGACTGGAGCAAAAGCCTTCCGAATGCACGCATAGATAATGTGTATGGTCCCACAGAAAATACGATTTACTGTACAGCTTGCACTTATAACAGAAACGGCACCAACAAAGAATCCAATGGTGTTATGAGCATTGGTAAAGCCATGGAAGGTTCCCAAACTATTATCATTGACGAGAACAGAAATATCGTACCTGTTGGTGAAAAAGGTGAATTGTGCTTGGCAGGAGTCCAGTTAACACCTGGATATTGGCAAAACCCCGAAAAGAACGCAGAAGCGTTCTTCGAGAAAGATGGTACACGTTTTTATCGTACCGGCGATCTTTGTGCAATGGACGCTGATGGAGACATTCTATATCACGGACGTATTGACTTTCAAGTAAAGATACAAGGCTATAGAATTGAACTTGGTGAAATAGAACACCATGCGCGTGAGTCTTTGGCTGGAGCCAATGCTGTTGCAGTAGCATTTACAAACCAAGCAGGAAGTGCGGAAATAGCATTATGTATTGAAGATGATAAAAAAGATTCAGCTTCTTTACTCAATTATCTAAAGTCAAAAATACCCGGATATATGATTCCTTCAATCATTGTGTATGAACCTCAATTTCCGTTGAACGTAAACGGAAAGATTGATAGAAAAGCCCTTAAAAAGCTAGCAGAGATGAATCAATAACATCATAAATGATATAAAAAGCAGTATATTCTATCAGTTATACTGCTTTTTTCATTACCATTCTACCATCGTTGCATTCCATAAATCCGATGCAACAATTTTTCCCCTAGAATAGGACGATAGTGCTCCCTCTCATAGAAATTATGAATATCTTGGGTATATTCGTTCACTCCTGTGAAGTCATACACATTTGTTTTGCCAAAGATGCTTTGTAATATTTTTAAATCCACCTGATTTAATTTCTTTTGATTATAATCAGGACTTAGCACTATCCTCACATTCGCATGATGTTTGATAAATAGAGCTTCGATCTCCTTCAATAATTTTATCTGAGAATCATATATCACTCGTTTAGCCTCTTTATGATTTGCATCTCTTCTCGGAAATTCCTTTTTATGTTCAACCCAATATAGCTCATGCTTCATCTTTATTTCTTTTTCTCGTGGGTTATTAATATCACAATTCACGGGGTTACGAAAAACGCCGTAGCGATTAATAACCCCTTTCATGTAAGGTCTATAATGATGAAACAAATTATAATCACAATAAGGAATCAAATATTTTGGAGTAAAAAACGATTGTACAAAACACATCTGATACTCAAAATCACTCATTCCCGACTCTGCAGGAGGCATTACAAAACTGGCAGTCTCATTGATCTGAGTCTTTCTCAAAAGACTTTCATCAGCTACCAGAAGAATATTCTTTATCGTAGCATGACTTACGTCCAATGCTTTTAATTTCTTATAAACAGCTGTCAAACGTTCTGCATTTCCAAATAGCCTAATTGCTCTGTCTCCCTTGTCCAGGTATCTCTCCCATTCAGAACATTTAAATGCCATTGTGCATGAGTTACCTAGAATAAAAGAATTGAAATGCACCGAATCGCGATTGTTTATATAAGTTTGCCACCCAACATGGTGTTCATTCAAAAGAAAACAGGATTTATCATATCTTTTATAATTTCTTATAACCATGAAAGGATCGCTTACAAAATAAACAACCAAAATAATTGAAAACGGTATAATAAGCCACAAGCATTTCCGAATAAAAGATCTTTTATTTTTTTTCATTATATTTCCCAATATCTATATTTTTAGAACTGCAGATATACGAAAGTATCTGTATTAAATCCTCCCATCGTAAACAAAGCAAAAGCTAATACGTAATAAATAATCCAACGCACAGCTGTATTCTTTTTACTTACCAGCTCTATTATATTCTGTTTCGAATTGTAATGCTCATAGACTAGCATCAAGACAAGCGTGATGCCCGCCACGACGCAATTGTGATCTGACATGCCTATATTCAGTTCCTTCCAACTATGGTTGATACTGAATGACATGTGCGTGAGAAAGTAAATGGCATCATGAAAAGATTCTGCACGAAAGAAAATCAACGATAGTGCAAACAATAGATAAGTTCGTACGATTGATAATCCATTGTAGAGAGACTTCCCTAACTTATCGGCTAGCTTTGCATGGAAATTGGCTGTTTGCATCTCATAAGTGATAATCACACCTTGAATCAAACCGTACATGGCATAGTTCCATCCTGCACCATGCCATATTCCCAAGGAAATAAATGTCACAAGCAAACTGAATGAAATGCCCCATCTGCCCCATCCGCGAGTTTCAGAAGTCAAAGGTATATATACGTAATCACGTACCCAGAATGAAAGAGACATATGCCAACGACGCCACAGCTCGGCTGTTGTTTTAGAGATAAACGGACGATCAAAGTTAGGAGTCAAGTTGAAACCGAACATAGCTGCTCCTCCCAAAGCAATGTCTGTATACCCTGAAAAATCAGCATACAACTGTATCGGATACAACAAACAAGTCATTACCAACTGCATACCTGACGCGTCATGCAACGAACCGTACATCCCATCAAGATAAGGTGCCATATTATCGGCTAGTACCACTTTCTTCATTAAGCCGATAAACATCAGTTTAAGGCCGAAAGTAACCATATCATAATTAAACTCTTTTTTCTCTTTCAATTGATGAAGCAAACCGGAAGGTCTTTCGATCGGGCCGGAAAGAAACTTCATAAAGAAAAGCATATAAAGCAGAAAATCGAAAACATTGCTCTCCGGTTCTTCTTCTCCCCAATAAATCTCTGTCAGATAAGAGATGGCTTGAAACGTATAGAAAGAGATGCCTAACGGGAACAGAACACTATGCTGAGATACACGCCAAGGCAAATCAATTAATGGAAAGACTCGATTGACTACACTCTCCATGCCCTCAGGGTATCTCAGTATCAGCCATACAATGATTAGCAATGACACCGATGAGAAATAGAGCCAGCGGATTTTCTTGTCTTGTTGAGTTGAAGCAATTAGTTTACCGAAATAAAAAGTCATAAAAGAGATGACCAAAGCGGTAAGCAGAAAAGAAATATGATAGTAGCCTATGAAAAAGCAACTTGCCAATAGGAGAATACTCTTTTGATATTTGGAATTCACTGCATAGTATAACAGCAACACACACACGAAAAAGGCAACAAAACTCAATGATATGAACGACATGGTTATTTCGATTTAAGAATTATTGCATTACACAAATCACCCACTTTCTTCAACTTCACTATTTCTCTGAACCCGAAATGAATTGTATATTTCTTTTCAATAGCACTAATCAATAACATGTTCGTCAATGAATCCCACCCTTCTACATCATTAGCGGTAGTATCAACTGTGAGAATAACCGATCCTTTTTTCAGGACTTCTTGAAATAGTTGTTCCAATTCTTTTAATAGATTCTCTGTATCCATTTTATTAAATTATTTAGTCTGTTCTTAAATGCACTAACACGCAAAATATTGCTTCCAGCAATCCCTATTTTATTGAAATTCAATTAAAACGAGAAATATTGCTCAAAAATTCACAAAGTAAGGAAGAAAAGCGGTACTAAAATTAGGTTTCAATTAGATCTTATTAATCTAATGCTGCCTGTCGTTCCCATGCTATTTCCAGAAAAGCGACAAACATTATATTCATCTTCTTAGCAAACCTATATCTTCGCAGGATATTTGTAAATTTTTTGCAATAACTTTTTACCGAGAGCAGGGCGATAATGCGTTGACTCATAAAAGTTGTGTACATCATTAGTGTATTCATTCACTCCAGTAAAATCAAAAACATTTTCGCTACCAAATATATTTCGTAATATTTGCATATCTGTATGATTAAAGGTTTCCTGATCATAATCAGGGCTTATAACCACTTTAATATTCGTGTGATGTTTGAGGCATAGCTTTTTTATATCCGACAAGATTCTTATTTCTACATCGTAAATATTCCGTTCCGTTTCTCTCGACTTATTGTCTCTTTTAAAAAAATCACTTTTATGATCTATCCAATATTGCTCATGTTTGAGTGCTATTTCTTTTTCTCTAGGATTGATCGCATCACAAGTTATTGGATTCCGAATCACTCCGTAGGGATTTATAATACCTTTCATATAACGCCTATAGTGATGAAATAAGCTATAATCACAATAAGAAATTAAAAAATTGGGCGTGAAAAACGACTGTATACTGCACATCTGAAATTCAAGTTTGCTCATTCCCGACTCTGCAGGAGGTAGAACACTCGTTGCAGACTCATTCAGAAGTTTTCTTCTCATCAAATCATTGTCAGCCACTAAAAGCACATTTTTTATTACGGCATGGTTTGCATCCAAAGCCTTGAGCTTTTTGTAAACAGAGGGCAAACGTTCAGCGAAGCCATACAACCTAATAGCTCTGTCTCCCTTATCAAGGTATTTCTCCCAATCAGAACATTTAAATGCCATCGTACATGAATTACCTAGAATAAACGAATTAAAATGAATGGAGTCTCTATTATTTAAATAGGTCTCCCATCCCACATTGTGTTCATTCAATACAAAACAAGAGTTGTCAAATCTTGTATAATGCCTTAGAACCATAAAAGGATCCTTAACAAAATAAATAACAGAAAGTATTAAAAAAGGTGCTGCAAGATATATGCACTTACTCCAAAAGAATCTTTTATTTTTTTTCATTTTAACTACCAACGTCTGTATTTTAGAACTGCAAATATACGAAAGTATCTGTATTAAATCCTCCCATCGTAAACAAAGCAAAAGCTAATACGTAATAAATAATCCAACGCACGGCTGTATTCTTTTTACTTACCAACTCTATTATATTCTGTTTCGAATTGTAATGCTCATAGACTAGCATCAAGACAAGCGTGATACCCGCCACGACGCAATTGTGATCTGACATGCCTATATTTAGTTCCTTCCAACTATGGTTGATACTGAATGACATGTGCGTGAGAAAGTAGATGGCATCATGAAAAGATTCTGCACGAAAGAAAATCAACGATAGTGCAAACAATAAATACGTTCGTACGATTGATAATCCATTGTAGAGAGACTTTCCTAACTTATCGGCTAGCTTTGCATGGAAATTGGCTGTTTGCATCTCATAAGTGATGATTACACCTTGAATAAAACCGTACATGGCATAGTTCCATCCTGCGCCATGCCAGATCCCCAAGGAAATAAATGTCACAAGCAAACTGAATGAAATGCCCCATCTACCCCATCCGCGAGTTTCAGAGGTCAAAGGTATATATACGTAATCACGTACCCAGAATGAAAGAGACATATGCCAACGACGCCACAGCTCTGCTGTTGTTTTCGAGATAAACGGACGGTCAAAGTTAGGAGTCAGGTTGAAACCGAACATTGCTGCTCCTCCTAAAGCAATGTCTGTATATCCTGAGAAATCAGCATACAACTGTATCGGATACAACAAACAAGTCATTACCAACTGCATACCTGACGCGTCATGCAACGAACCGTACATCCCATCAAGATAAGGCGCCATATTATCTGCCAATACCACTTTCTTCATTAAACCGATAAACATCAGTTTAAGGCCGAAAGTCACCATATCATAATTAAACTCTTTTTTCTCTTTCAATTGATGAAGCAAACCGGAAGGTCTTTCGATCGGGCCGGAAAGAAACTTCATAAAGAAAAGCATATAAAGCATAAAGTCGAAAACATTGTTCTCCGGTTCTTCTTCTCCCCAATAAATCTCTGTCAGATAAGAGATGGCTTGAAACGTATAGAAAGAGATGCCTAAAGGGAACAGAACACTATGCTGAGATACACGCCAAGGCAAATCAATTAATGGAAAGACTCGATTGACTACACTCTCCATGCCCTCAGGGTGTCTCAGTATCAGCCATACAATGATTAGCAATGACACCGATGAGAAATAGAGCCAGCGGATTTTCTTGTCTTGTTGAGTTGAAGCTATTAGTTTACCGAAATAAAAAGTCATAAAAGAGATGACCAAAGCGGTAAGCAGAAAAGAAATATGATAGTAGCCTATGAAAAAGCAACTTGCCAATAGGAGAATACTCTTTTGATATTTGGAATTCACTGCATAGTATAACAGCAACACACACACGAAAAAGGCAACAAAACTCAATGATATGAACGACATGGTTATTTCGATTTAAGAATTATTGCATTACACAAATCACCCACTTTCTTCAACTTCACTATTTCTCTGAACCCGAAATGAATTGTATATTTCTTTTCAATAGCACTAATCAATAACATGTTCGTCAATGAATCCCACCCTTCTACATCATTAGCGGTAGTATCAACTGTGAGAATAACCGATCCTTTTTTCAGGACTTCTTGAAATAGTTGTTCCAATTCTTTTAATAGATTCTCTGTATCCATTTTATTAATTATTTAGTCTGTTCTTAAATGCACTAATACGCAAAATATTGTTTCCAGTACTCCTAATTTTCATTTTATTCCGATCAAAATAATAAATATTATTCCAAGAAAAATACATAAGATGATAAAGAAATAGTTGAATTAGGCAACACTCATTCTGTATTAGATTTTTCTTATATTGATTTTCATAACCTCTCCCCCTTACACTTTCACTGAATATTACACTATTTCTATGCAAAAAAAGCATCATTTCATCTGCATTAGGGTTGAATTTCTAATAATCAGGGCAAAGGTATTATTTTTTTTATAGTTACAAATCCATTTTATTAATTTTAACGAAGCGGGTTGCAATTATTTATAATTGCTTCATCTCGCATTCCCTATTCGACTATTTCGTAAGACAAAAGGCAAATGTGGATCTATAAAATCTTTACGCGACCCTAACTTGAGAGCTAAAGCGGAGGGACTATATTGTTATCTATCATTTACGATTGTGTTTTCATACGCCAAGATATACGACTAATATTGCTACTGATTTCTGTGCGATGACTATTAGTTTTGAAATCCGTTTATCATTTAGTTTATTACTGCTACTTTTCTAAAGATCTTCAATCGGATACAAAAATGCCTGCAAAAGAGCACACAATTTGGTACGTGCTCTTTTGCAGGCGACATTTAATTTGCTTATCTTCTATATCTATTTTTTCATAAGCATAAAAGTGTTTTCATCACTTACTAATTCCTGTAATTTGGAAATGAAAATCATAGCCTCAATTGGCGTAGAACGAGACAGATCATACGAGCGGATAATTTTTGACAAATCCGACTCTTTGACCGGTTCCACTTGTTCCGGCACTACTTTCTTTTTCTTTTCCGGTTCCACCAATTCGATTCCTTCCGAGGTACAATCTATTCCGGTAAATTCTATCCAATCGTCTGTTTGTGATAAGATCTGTCCACCGGCTGCTTTAATGCACACAATTACCGATTGCAAGTTGTCTTCCGGGAAACCTGCAGTTATCATTTCCAATCCGCTTCTTCGCACCTTCTTCCTTACACGATACTTCATCACTCGTGCCAAAGCGTAAGCACCCGCATTGTATGCATGAAAAAAGTAGCCTATTTTCATTAGGCACAACACTTCATTTTTGCTTTCTTCCTGTTTCTTGATCAATTCTTGTTCTTTGATCGTTTGATCATTCATTTTTGCCATGATTTTCTCTTATTATTTATAATTACTTTTAAATCATTTTTATTGGTCTTTTACACAACGAACTGCAAAGCCGGCAGAAGCATCATTCCCGGCATATCCAGAGTCCATATTATTCCCAAAATTTATATGAATAGCATAAGGATGTGATGTATTTTGAGACAACGATGCTGTCCAAACATAAATACCATCTCCCGTACGAATATAACTAGTTGTACCTGTATGTACAGACCAACCTAACACACCTTGAGCTGGATAGTAGCCACTAGTACCATTGTTCCAACTTCCCATAGCATAATTACTAACATTATGAGCAGGAGAATTAACCCAAGAACTCCAAGGAGAAACAAACGAGCTACTACTCTTTTTACCTGAAGGAACACGCCATCCATAAGGACAAGGATCATACACAGATTTCTGTTGATTATACTCTCCACCCCATGAATTCATCCCTCCTACTTCACTATAAGCAGCAACTTGTGTTGCCTTACTTCCTGTCCAATTAGAAAAAAACAATAAAGGATATTTTATAGAATATAACAATTGATCTACATACAATATAGGTTGAGAGCTCGCATCAGTACGTTTTATATAAGAGCAATTAGGAATTAAATTAGTGTTTAAATTATCCTTAGAATAATCTGGCATATTAAAACCATAAATAGGTATTTCTCCCCCTGTGCTCACAGTCGTCCAGTCGTCAAGAGAACTTGTAATAATAGACGTATTACATTGTGGAAAAGGATCTTTTCGTCCCCATTCATAAAAGAGCCCACCACATTTATCAAAAGAGTTTCCAGCAACTCCTGTTGCCGTTGCTTGTGCTCCTAAATTACGATCCATCCAAACAAAACCATTTATTGTTTCATTTGTTGTATTCGGATTATAACTTGTCACCCAAATATGCCAGCTCCAGGCTATATTACCGGAAGAATCTTTTACATATATTACAGCATTACCACTTGCAGTTCCAGAAGTAACAATTATCCGCCCATTAGCCACATCTGCTATAATAGAAGCTACCGCACCGGAAGAAGATAGAACATTTGAATTATCTGTCCAAAGTAACCCACACGTCCATCCACTTGTAGTGCTGGATAAACGAGTGGTACCGTCTTCGTTTGCCCTTGATACCGGAATACCTATTGAATTTCCTCCCGGGTTTAAAATATAACAATTGGATGCTGTTTGATTAGTCGCACTTATATTGCTTATCGTAACACGAGTATCGGCTCCTCCATAAAGATTGTTTAATGTAATATTATAGGTATAACTGTAATTTCGATATACGTTATAGTCGGAAGAGTTGTCACTCCCCAAATATATTTTGTAGGTTGACGTGTACGATGAATTATATCCTTTGGCTGTTATCAGTATGTAGCTAGCATTACTGGGAGCACTCTGGGTTTTATAGATTTGATCAGTATGTGTCACAGTCCCTTGTGGATTCCCATACATGTAGCATTTCACTCCACTTATGCTCGATGCCGTCACTGCTGTTTTATTTCCCCAAGTAATCCCGGCAACAGTATCCCGGTTTAGATAAGCAGAGGTTGCCACATTGCAAAATTGATAACCCGTAATGGTTATTCCGGTGGCAGCTGTCACATTCAGCGTCACTTTGGCAAACATGCGGGTTAGCTTTAAACCACCGATAGTCACGCTACTTTGACTCACACTTTGTCCTGATAAAGAGCCACACATCAATGGAGAAGTGTTGACATCCACTGTTGTGAGCATTTTTTTGAACTGTGTCAATGTTCCTACACCTTGGAAAAAGGCTGAATTGCCTGTATTGGCTACTGCATAAATCGTATAATTTGTTCCCTGACGGGTGGCAATGCTCACGGTGGTATCTGTAGTTGACGAATATTTAGTGCCCACTACCTTACCGCTGGAATTGAAAACCAGGATATACAGATTGCTCACTTTGCTTTCCGTCGACGATGAAGTGCGTGTCACTTGAGTCGCATCACTTGGACGAACGGTCAAGCGGATAATGGCTGTTCCATCTGAATCCCCGCCACCACTGCCATTTGAGTCCTCGGTGCACGAAAAAAGGAAGAGAGGCAATAAGAGTAAAATCCATTTACCTATCTTGTTTATATATATTATATCTTTAATTTCTATCTTCATAAA
>Ga0302173_10000338_pt1 | contig 25626 bp, 24 predicted proteins | sample I_Fen_N3_1_FD_198785 | JGI IMG/M metagenome (GOLD analysis project Ga0302173, IMG submission 198785) | Peat permafrost microbial communities from Stordalen Mire near Abisko, Sweden - I_Fen_N3_1 | ecosystem: Environmental > Terrestrial > Soil > Wetlands > Permafrost | place: Sweden: Abisko... | reverse complement strand
CATCGCGAAGCGTGTAATTGTTCAGGTACTGAACAGTTACAAATTTTCTTCCATTAAAATGCAAGGTGAATCAGGGAAAACAAAATAGCTTTCTATGATAAGTTTTTATTTTATCATAGAAAGCTATTTTATTTCGTGTTTAATTTCTATTTTCCATAAATTTGATCAAATATTGCACCATCCTTGAAATAATCTGTGTAAGCCTTATCCCATCCGCCAAAATCAGCAATAGATACCATTTTAAGATTAAGATCAAATACGTTTGAATATTCTTTTAAAATATCTTTGTTAGATGGTCTATAATAGTTATCTCCTGCGATTCTTTGGCCAACATCAGAATACAAATATTGAAGATACGCCTTAGAAACTTCTGCCGTTCCTCTGTCATTTGCAACTTCATCCACAACTGCAACGGAGGGTTCTGCCAATATGCTTATACTCGGAATGACAATTTGATATTCATCTGGATGCTCTTTCATTGAAAGATAAGCTTCATTTTCCCATGCAATCAAAACATCTCCCTGACCATTTTCTACAAATGTTGTTGTTGCGCCTCTTGCACCAGAGTCAAGCACACTTACATTCTTGTAAAGGCTACTAACAAAATCTTTTGTTTTTGTTGCGTCTTTTGAATATAATTTATCTGCATAGGCCCAAGCTGCAAGGAAATTCCAGCAAGCACCTCCTGAAGTCTTTGGATTTGGTGTGATTACATTTACACCAGTCTTTACTAAATCATTCCAATCCAGAATGTTTTTAGGATTTCCCTTTCGAACCAAAAATACAATTGTTGAAGTATAAGGTGAACTATTCAAATCAAATTCATTAATCCAACCTTTGTCAATAAGACCGGCTTCTTCAATTGATGTAATGTCATGTGCAAGTGCCAATGTTACGACATCTGCTTCATTTCCTTCTACTACTGAACGAGCCTGCTTTCCAGATCCACCATGTGATTGCGTAATGGTAACCTCCTGGCCAGTTTTATCTTTCCAATACTTAGCAAATTCCACATTATAGGCTTCGTATAATTCTCTCGTTGGATCATAAGATACATTTGTAATTGATACTGGATCCTTAGGAGCAGTATTTGATGCAGCTCCGACATCTGTGCTCTTTGATCCGCATCCTGTAAAAACTCCCGCTGCCAAAGTTAGAATCAGTCCTAATGCCACAATTTTTTTCTTTTTCATAATTTTACTCTCCTTTTTGATTTTGATTTTATTTCGATATTGAAACTTGATACCTGTTAGAATATATTCTTTTTAAGCTTAGTAATACGATATGATAATTCATATAGATTTACAACAGACAATGTTTTGAGTAATACAAGACAATATTTTGATATTAAATTTCAAATAAGTAGTGAAATTGCAAATATAACAAAAGAAAGCAAAAGAAGATTAATCATAATCACTCATGACTAACCTTCTAATTATTCAGTTTATTATGTAATGAAAGGACTATTGAAAATATTCACTTCCTCCACCCATATAATAAAGGAATTCTATAACATCGCCTTCCTTTATAATATAATTATCATAAGAATCTTTGGGGAAAATGTTGTCATTGACTTGTACGGTCACATACTCCAGCACTTCTAGATAACCATTCTTTAATAGGGTTGTGATATTAGATCCCTTAACAATCTTAGTTTCCTTACCATTCAATATTATCGTCATATTTAAACTCTCCTTAAGAAATCACCTTGGATTTACCTTCATGCTAACATTCTCTCTTCAGTATATTTCTGACGAGGATAGCCAATTGATGTAGATTTTCCTTTAATAGATATGCGCAGCAACCATTTTTCATTGCAAATATTATTGTTTCCGGTGAAACATCCTCTGAAACAATAATAAACGGAGTTTTTGGTGACAACACATTTCTGGTGAGAAGCGCCTGTACCGCGTTAAAATGAGGTGTTGAGTTGTCGGAAAGAACAATATCGAACTCATTTTCAGACATCACCTGTCGCATTGCCTCTTCACTACTTACATAGTGACTATCCACTTCAAATCCACCTCTTTTTAGTTCAAGGATATTTAAATCCGCAATGTACTTAAACTCTTCAATAATTAATACTTTGATTTTCGGCATAATTCACCTCTTCCCATTCAAACGCCTTCTCTAAATTGCAGTTTTAGAAAATAATGCTATCCCAATACCATAACAATCAAAAGCCAATTTCCAAACGTACAATTTAGAACATTATAAAATACAATATCTTTTATTACAATGTGACAATCTTTAGTATTTTGGCTTTCATTCTTTTGTTATTGTAGAAATCAAGTAACTGTTCAGCACCTGAACATTTACACACCTCGCAAAATACTGCCTTCTCAATAGTTACGAAATTAATATGACTTGCATATAATCTTTAAAATATAGTCGTAAATAATGTCAAATATAATTTGACAAAAAGATTGGATTGGCGTATGATTTTATTCTATTCATATATTTCATACCTTGTTAGTATGTATTATTTTAAAATGAATTATCGAGACCTTTATAACATATAAATATATTCTCGTAAGAGATATCAATTGGGGAGTGATTATAATTAAGGATCATATCAATAGTAGCGAAGAAACAACCAACCGGCTGCAAAGTTCATACAACGAACTGCAGGCCCTAAATGCCACGATATCTCATGAAATCAAAGCACCTGTCAGAGCGATTGACGGGTATGCTCGCATTTTCCTAGAAGATTATGGTGATAGCATAGATAATGAAGGTACCGATCTGATTCTTAACATCAGAACTATTTGCAGCGATACGTTAACTTTAATTAATAAGCTTCTAGATTATACTCATTTTGCCGAGGCTGAACCAATACAGGAAGCAATCGATTTAAGCTTGATGATCAAAGATGTTTTCAACGAACTTACCCTTCGCTATTGCGATAACAAAGCAATTAAATTAAATATGGATAAGGACATTCCATTTATATTAGCCGACAAAATCCTAATAAAACAGGTTCTTATAAATATAATTTCTAATTCTTTGAAGTTCACCAGTAATAAAGAAGTAAGTGTGATTACTATTGGATATGAATTTAAAAACGATGAAAATATCTTTTACATAAAAGACAATGGTGTTGGATTTGATATGAAGTTTTCAGAAAATTTATTTGGAATGTTTCAACGGATGCATTCAATAGATGATTTTGAAGGCAGCGGAGTGGGCTTGGCTATTGTCAAAAAAATAATACAAAAATTCGGTGGAAAAGTTTGGATCACTGGGGAAGTTGGAAAGGGCGCCTGCGTTTACTTTACAATTGCTCCCCAATATATCCTAAAATGACATTTTTTCAGGATTTTAGAAAGGAAAACAAATCATGTTTAAAACTCTTATTGTAGATGACAGAGAGATCTTTCTCACTGAACTGAAACGCTTAAAGGTTTGGGGTGAAACATCTGGTTTTGAAATTGTCGATAAAGCGAATAATGGAAAACAGGCTCTTGATTTGCTTACAAAGAATACTTATGATTTGGTATTGACAGATATTATGATGCCAATGGTTGATGGTCTGCAGCTACTGCGAGAAATCAAGCAAAAAAATCTTAGTCCATGTGTTGTTTTCCTCAGTGAATATAGCGAATTCAGGTATGCAAGACAAGGTATTATTTTAGGTGCATTTGATTATATTGTGAAACCTGTTACTGAAGAAAGTATCCTAGAGCTCCTGAAAAGAGCTAAGATTTATCTGTCTGCAAATCAGCTTTTTGAAAACCGTGATACTTCCTTTACCGATGAAAAATACGAGTGGGCATATCCTACCGCCGAAGTAAAAGCGCTTCTTCACTATATTACAACAAACGACATATCCGCTGTGAATTTATTTAAAATCACTGTAGACAACCTCTATATTGTTTTAGAAGATAACATTATAAAGGCAGATATTATTGTGAAAAAGTTTTATCACAGTATTATCGCATTGGTTTATAAGGAATATAAATGGTTAAATAATTTTATAACAACTCAATATTTCGATGAGATTGACTTTCTACATGATGGAAATGATGACAATTATAAGGATTTCTATTGCAGAAAAATTCAATATTTAGTTAATTTAATTATGAAACTTCATCCCGATTCCGCCGATCAAAATATACAAAAAATATGTGAATACATACTTAACAATCCTGAAGCTGATTTGAAGCTAAAGGTGATTGCTGAGAACTTTTTTATAAATAATACTTACTTAAGTAATTTATTCTTCACAAAAACAGGAATCCATTATAATGATTATATAACATTAATAAAGATGACAAGAGCTGAGTATCTATTAAGGACCTCCAATCTAAAAACATTTGAAATTGGGTTTCAGATTGGTTATCGAGACACAAATTATTTCTTAAAACAATTCAAAAAGATTTATGGACAGAGTGCCACGAATTACCGAAATACCGAATGGTCCGATTATCAAATATAATAGGCCTCCAGCTTACTTAGTTAGACTAAGTTCCCTTTACATAGGTAATGTTATGACAAATGCCTTGGTGTATACTTCATTTTCTTTGTGGACTAAGATCAAATCTCCACCATGCATAATAACTACTTTCTTTGCTATGCTTAGTCCAAGTCCACTTCCGCTTCTTGTGTTTCTCGATTCATCGCCTGTTACAAATGGTTCAAAAATATGCTCCACGATTTCTTCACCAATCGGTTCTCCATTATCAGCAATTATAATTTGTATACAATCACCTGCAACCATTGTGATTGTAACCAAACTCCCTTGGGGATTATATCGAATCGCATTATTTAATAAATTGGCAATCACGCGTGAAAATTGGACGCGATCCACCTCATAGTTCACCTTATCATCTGGTATATCCATATTAATTGCGATCTTTTTTGTTTCAAAATCAGTGTACAGCAATGCAATATTTTCCCTCAGAAGCTCAGCTAAATCCAGTCTTTCCCTATTGAGCGTAAATCCTGAACTGTCTAATTTTACATATTCAAACAGCAGCATAATCAATTCATCCATGCGAAGTGATTTGGCCTTGATTGCCTCTAGATATTGCACTTCTTTTTCGGGGCTTTTGATTAATCCATCTATCAATGCGGTTGCATACCCGGATATAGTTGTTATTGGAGTTTTCAAATCGTGCGCAATGTCAGAAAGAAGTGAATTTTTACTTTTTTCTGATTTCTTTTTTTCTTTTGCATCATGCTCCATTTGTTTAGCCATTTCATTAAATGTATTGCGCATTAGAATAAATTCATGCTCTGTTTCAAAGGTTAGTCTAGTATCTAATTTTCCTTCGCTAACCTGTTCCATACCTTCTGTCAAACGATGTATGGGTCCTTCTACTTTTTTAGAAACCATACGCTCGAACGCAATTGTTGCCACCAAATAGGGCAATAATATTACAAATAAAATCGCCAAGAATAACAAAAGGAGCCCGAAGTAATATAATTCCTGTAATATTGGGGACCCTAGTTGTTCTGGCAGTTTTGCATCCAATCTGATTTGTAACACATCTGAACTAAACCTTTGAAAAATCACATTCATTGCTTCTGACAGAAAGTTGGGCAAAAGAGAGAGAATACATATAATAATAAGAGCCAAAACGACTTGAGTCATATTGGATACTATTCCAGAAGAAAAGTTCGTAATTTTGACATCTGTAAATACTAAGAGTTTTGAAATAAATGGATATAAATATCCAGAAAATAACATACTGATGAGCTTTTCGCTAAGTGCGAGTAGAAGGATAATTAGTATGAATCTTCTGTTCAAAAATTGTTTCAAGGATTTACTTTTTTCTTTTGTCTTAAATGAATTTTTCATACATGTCCTCATTCCTACGACTTCCTATGACTTATTTCTCCAAGCGATAACCAAGTCCTCGAATTGTCTTAATATACTCATTAACATCTTGAGACAATTTTGCTCTCAATTTACTGATACAAACAATAATATTATTATCTGATAAATAGAATTCTTCTCCCCACCCTTGTTCAAATAACTGTTGCTTGGTAAATACCTTACCTGGGTTTTCCATGAGTAATTTCATTAATCGGTATTCTACAGAAGTTAACTCAATGGCACTTTCCTCACGATACAGCACACATGAATCAGTATCTAATCTCAGATTTCTGACCTGAAGTTCTTTGACTTCTTGCTTTTTCCCACACATAGAATCATAACGCCTTATATTTGCTTGAATACGTGCCACCGCTTCCAATGGATTAAATGGTTTTGTAAGATAATCATCAGCACCAAGATCCAAGCCCAAAATTTTATCATTATCAGCGATTCTTGCCGATAAAATCAATACTGGAATGTTGCTTGTCTCACGTATTTTTTTCAATAGACGAAATCCATCCAACCCAGGCATCATAACATCCAAAATAGCCAGATCAATATCCATTGTTTGAAATTTTACAGCAGCATCCAATCCGTCGATTGCCTCTACCACATGATAACCCTCTTTCTCAAGATAAAGTCGCAACAAATCCCTAATTTCCAACTCATCATCTGCAATTAATATTGTATGACTAGACTTTTCCTCTACCATAATTGTCCTCATTTCTTTTATTCACACTTACCGCTCCAAATAAACACCTTAAAATCGGCAATCCCATACTGGACTGCCGATTTTATTTTCACTTAAGACCATCTTCTAAAATTATACAATGGTTGACTCTTGTTGAATTGCACCATTGTTGATTTCTCTTTTCAAGAAATCGTATAATGCTGCATTTGTATGATATTGATAAGGTGATACATAAAAGATGCTTAATAAACCAACTGTGAAAAGGCTCAAGATATGCCATCCGATAAACGATAGATCAAGAACAAATGCATTCCATTTTTGTCCAGACATCATCTCTTTACTCAATGCAAATGCAGTGCGTCTCTCCATATCCGGATTCTCACCTAAAATATAAACAATCATTCGGTATTCATATGCTTTAATGATACCAGGAATAATAAAAAGAAGTGCCCAAAAAAATATAAATAAATTCTTTAGAAACATAATAATAACAATATTCTTATAATGATTATCAAATCCGTAAGCAAGTTCCCCAACATTTGCTTTATAATCCAAATCCTGAACAAAGAATCTTTTAATTCCAACTCCCAATGGGTTAATTAAAAATGCATCAATTGTTAAAGCAATGGCTAAAGCAATTAACATTATCACCAACACTACCACTATGACTATTCCAATCACTACTAGTTTATCTGGTTGGGAAATCTCTTGTGCCGCCTTATTCATAACTCCCCCGAAACCGTTTTCATCTATTAATTCTTTCACTGCAGTATAATCACCACCATCTACACTGTTATTATTGCTAAAATCATATGAATGACTGAAATTAAAGTTGCTTCCTATGCCTCCTGTCAATATCGCTAAAAATAACGCGACCATTACAGCCTTCCAGTAATTCCTTGAAAGTGATACCTTCGCCTTACTTTTTAATTCTTCTCTTGACCACATAAATTATCTCCTTCGACTTTGATACATCGCCTCTTTGTTATGTGTTTAGGATATCATTCCTTCCTTAACAATTAAATCACTTTTCCTTAACGAAACATTAAATCTATTTCAAATCGATTCATATAATATAGAAAAAATAATTGGAATGATACACAGATATTATCTATATTTGTAACTGTTCAGTACCTGAACAATTACACGCTTCGCGATGCACACAAATTGCCATAAAGAAGCAATTTGGTGCTATAAAACTCGGATTTTTGCTAAAAGTATGCAAAAATGCCTTGCGGAATAGTTACTTATATTTTAACATATATAGCATTATAAATCATTCATATTTTGCCTTATATTTTTTACAGCGTCAACAAGATTTTTCAAACTTTCATTTGTTTCTTTGATACCTCTGGTTTTTAGTCCACAATCAGGATTCACCCATAATTTTTCTTTCTTCACCTTTTTCAAAATTACGCTTAGAACAGCTTCTATTTCTTTTACACTTGGTACTCTTGGTGAATGAATATCATACACACCTGGCCCTACTTGCGTTTCGAAGTTATTTGCCTGTAGTGCATCAAGAATCGTAAGATTAGAGCGTGAAGCCTCAAAGGAAATCACATCCGCATCCATATTGTCGATATCTTTTACAATTTCTCCAAATTCACTGTAGCACATATGGGTATGAATCTGCGTTTCGGGTTTTACTTTACTATGGCAGAGTCGAAATGCTTTAATTGCCCAATCCAGATACTCACTGTTCCATTCTGCCTTTCTGATCGGTAGTTTTTCTTTTAGCGCAGCTTCATCTATTTGTATAATCGCTACTCCTGCTTTTTCTAAGTCCAATACTTCCTCTTTGATTGCTAACCCAATTTGAAATGCTATATCTGAAAGCGAAATATCTTCTCTTGGAAAAGACCAATTCAAAATTGTTACCGGTCCCGTTAGCATTCCTTTGACTGGTTTTTTCGTCAATCCACTGGCATATTTGGCATACTCAACGGTAATCGGCTTTGTTCTTGTAATATCACCAAAAATAATGGGTGGTTTCACACATCTAGTTCCATAAGACTGTACCCATGCCTTTTGCGTAAAAACATAGCCTTCCAAGTTTTCTCCAAAGAACTCAACCATGTCATTTCGCTCATATTCCCCATGTACTAAGACATCTAGACCTAAATCTTCTTGAAGCCTAATACAATCCTTAATAAATGATTTAACATTTCTATCATATTCCGCCTTCGTAATCTCTCCTTGTCGAAATCGAGTTCTATTTTGCTTTACTTCAATCGTTTGTGGGAAAGATCCAATCGTTGTCATTGGAAATAATGGGAGTTTTAATGTATTCTTTTGAATTTGCTCTCTGATATTTCTTGCCGGTTCGCGGATGAAATCTAATTCTGCGAGGTTTTTCACATTGTCCTGTACTTGCTTGTTTTCATGCACACGATTTGCATGAAATATTTCCTGATTTCTTATATAGCGTTTGTCATTCACATAACTATTTTCTACAATTGACGTTACTAATTTCTGTAATTCAATTGGCTTTCCCACCTCGTGTAATGCAATCGGTGTTTTTAGCTCTTGCAGTTCAATTAGCGCTCCCAATTCCTGTAATTCAATAAGCTTTTCTTTTGCAAATGCAAAATAATCAGTAATATTTTTAGGTAAATCTGTCTCATTTTCTAATGTGAAAGGAACATGAAGCAGTGAGCAAGATGATCCAATCACAATATTATTAACATCATTTTTTATTTCATTTATAATCTGCAATGCTTTTTTATAATCACATTTCCAAATATTCTTCCCATTTACAATCCCTGCAAACAACTGCTTATCCTTAGGAAATCCATTTTGCTTAATCAGTTCAATCGTCTTTTTGCCTTCCAAAAAGTCGAGCCCTATTCCATCAAAATCAAGCTTGATTAGTTCTTGATAACAATCTCGAACATCCCCAAAATAAGTCTGTAACAAAACTTTCACATTATTTTTATGTCCTAATATCTTCTCGTAAATAGATGTGAATATTTTTATGTCTCCTTTCGATAAATCAGTCACCAAACTTGGCTCATCAAACTGCACCCAGGAAACTCCAAGTATATTGAATCTCTCTAAGATTTCTATATAGGCATCAGATACTTCCGTTACATAATCCTCAATTGTTTTTGTGCCTTTGTAGTTCGCGAGTTTTAAAAATGTAAAACCTCCAATAATAACTGATTTTGTATCAATCCCGTATTCTTTGGCTTCTGCATACTGAGCAAATGGCTTGTTATCTGCGAGACAGATTTTGGTATTATCATCAAGTTCCGGAACCATATAATGATAATTCGTATTAAACCATTTCTTCATTGTAAATGCCTTCACATCTCCTTTTTCTCCCTGATACCCCCTAGCCATCGCAAAATAAAGATCTAAATCATCTAATTGTAAATTTCTATATCTAGCAGGTGTAGCATTTAATAACACTGATAAATCTAGCATTCCATCATAAAATGAGAAATCATTTGATGGTATAAAATCCACATTTGCATTTTTTTGTAACTCCCAATGTTCTTTTCTTAATTCCTTCGCCTTATCTTCTAATTCATCTTTTGTAATCTCATTTTTAAAATATTTTTCAGTCGCAAATTTTAATTCTCTTAATTTCCCAACCCTTGGAAATCCTATAATTGATTTTTGCATTTTAATTATCCTCCGCATTCTTAGCCTTAGGCATAATTATAATGTACACTTGTGTTATAGTAAATTACAAATAAAATATAGCTTGATATAACCATTGGCTATATCAAGCTACGTGTACTTTGTTTTAATGCGTTGACATATATTTCACCCAAACGGCTGAGTATCATGCCTTTATATGTTATAATTCCAACCCTAATATTCTTATTCACATCCAGCGGTACGGCAACAATATCCTTGCCATTTAACGTTTCACTTATAATACCGGTACTAATTGTAAATCCATTTAATCCAATTAATAAGTTAAATAATGTCGCACGATCGCTCACCTTTATACTTTTTTTATGCTCAATGGTACTTAAAATTTCTTCTGAAAAATAAAAGGAGTTGTTCTCTCCTTGCTCGAATGACAGATATGGATATTCCTCCAAATCTGCAAGCGTGACAAGCTTCTTTTTTGAAAGAGGATTACCCGAACTTACGAATATATGCGGGGTTGCACTAAATAATTCTTCGAATATCAAATTGCTTTCTTTTAATAATTTACTAATGACTTTTTCATTGAAATCACTTAAATACAATATGCCAATTTCACTGCGTAAATTTCTCACATCTTCTATGATCTCATAAGTTCTGATTTCCCTTAATGTAAATTCATACTCCTCAATTCCGTATTCCTTTATCAAATCTACAAATGCATTGACGGCAAAGGAATAATGTTGCGTTGATACTCCAAATTTTTGTTTAGAAGGTTTCACGCCTAAATACTTCGCTTCTAACAGTTCTGCTTGCTCTACCACTTGTCTTGCATAACCCAAAAACGCAGTACCTTCCATCGTAATCGCAATCCCTTTGTTATTTCTAAGAAATATCGTTACCCCGATTTCTCTTTCGAGCTCTTTGATTGCATTTGATAGGCTTGGTTGAGAGACAAACAGGGCTTTTGCTGCTTCATTCATAGAATTTTTGTCTGCAATTGCCACTGCATATTTTAATTGTTGTAATGTCACAGGTTTGGCCTCCTTTTCAAAAAATGATTTATATTTATAATACCAGATTTATAATCTTTCAATCTTTCAATCTATTTTAATTACTCCACAAATTTCTTTCGCATTACTTTCGGTAAAACAACTGCCAAAATCAAGCATATAATTGCAATCAATACAAATATGATAAATATAATATGCGTTGCATTGTTTAATGAAAGCGTTATCTGCTCCCCTGTGACACCCATTTTTGATGCTGTACTGTACAAATTACTATTGTCTATTCCGTTGATGCCTATTTTGTTAAAGTAATTTGCGATATCTGCATTAAAAATTCCACCAAATATACTTACCCCTATTGTTTGTCCCAACGTTCGAAGTAATGAATTAGTAGCAGTCGCCGCGCCTCTTTTATTATATTCTACGGATGTCTGAACAACAATTGTTAACGTTGTAAACGCTCCACCGAGTCCAAAGCCCATAACAAAAGAAAATAATACCACTAACGGTAATGCAGTATTTACATTTAAAGTAGCAAATAATAACGTGCTAATAAATAATGTAAAAACAGATATCATGATTACCGTTTTTTCTCCATAAGTCATGATACATTTTCCAAGAATAACAGAGGACATAAGCCATGCAACCGACATTGGAGCCATCGCCAATCCGGAAACTGTTGGTGAAAATCCCAGGATATTTTGAATATAAATTGCCATATATACATCTACACCAATTAAAATTGCAGACAACAAAAAACTGATTAGATTTACATTTATAATTGTCTTCGTAAATATTTCAAATGGAATAATTGGTTCCTTTGCTTTTCTTTCTATAAAATAAAATAAGATTAATAACAAAGCTGTGGCACCAATTGATAGGATAATAAATACATTTTTTTGAAGACCAAAACTCCCACTGTCTAAAAAGATATTTAAAAACATCATCATCGATATTGATAAAACGATGATTCCTGCGAAATCGATTTTAACCTTCTTTTTTTCAAATGTTTCTTTTAAACTCTTTTGGAGAAGTACAATGGACAATATGCCAAAAGGAATATTGATAAAGAAAATCCAGTGCCAAGAAAGTACATTTATTAAAAATCCGCCCAGAAACGGACCTAGTAGACTTGCAACTCCCCAAACGGTTCCTATACCACCTTGAACCTTCGGTCTTTCCTCAAGGCTAAATTCGTCTCCGATAATTGTATAGGTAATCGTAAAGATGGAACCTGCTCCAAGCCCCTGTAAAGCACGAAATGCAATGAGCATATACATACTTTTCGAAAGTCCGCATAAAATACTACCGATTAAAAATATAACGATACCGATAGAAAGTACATTTTTTCTTCCAAACTGATCTGACAATTTCCCATATATGGGAGTTGAAATTGCTGACGTTAATAAATAGATTGAAAATACCAAACTGATAATTTCAAACCCGTGTAAATCCTTAACTATTGTTGGAATAGCGGTTGTCACAACGGTTCCTTCTACTGCGCCTAAAAACATGGCTACCATTAATGCAATTACTATATTCTTTTTGCGTGTGTCCATTACGTAATAAACCTCATTATTTTAAATTTGTTGATTCTATGTGCACTAATTTCTTGTTAACAATACAATGAATATTGTTAATAGTCAATTAATATAGAGCACCCTAATCTTTCATATAATTGAAAAGTCACATCATCAACTTTGCTTAGCTTGACAGTGTGACTTTATTTTGATTAATATTATTTGTTCTATTCATATTTATCTTCATTCCTGCACTTCTTTTTGCGCATATCAAGTTTGTGCCGCCGGCACAAATCTTAAGTATGAATGATGAAATCATTCATACTTATCTAATTTACTGATTGAAACAATATCCAAGTGATAGAATTCCTTAAAGCTATATGTACATTTTTTATCAAGGATTCCTTTAAACTCTTTATCCGTCATGTCAATCACCTTAGGTATTGTATATGCGATCGAGACACTCTTAGTTGTCCCCGCTTCAAATACTACTGAATATCCATCCTGGTTAAGTAGTTTATTCAGATATGAATTTGAACCATTACTGACATTTCCAATGGAAATGGCCATTTGACCGTAACCAACTTTCGCTTCGCTATCTGTCGGATTATTTGCGGTTATATTTACAATATACACATAATAGTCCATTGTTAGGTTCGACATTGCCTCTGTATTAAATCCTTTGATATTATCAGTTGCATACTGTGTAAAACTGTCTTTCGTGTACACAGTCATTTTATCAACTGAAACATTCAAATTTGAATATTCAAATGTATCCCCTTGCGCATAGTATCTTTTTACCGTTTGTGGATAATACGCATTCACATATACGATTCTTCCAGACACAAGTACTATAATTAATAGGATAGATAAAAGCTTCCATCTTTTTATTATAAATCCCTTAACTCTCATTAACATCTGCATTGCCTCCATCTGACATTGTTAAATCGAAATGTTCCGTGATTTTCCCTTCGCTAATAACATATATTTCATCTGATAAGAACTCTAATTCTTCCTTATCATGGCAAGCAATCATAATAAGTGCACCTCTATCTTTTTCTTGCTGTAAGATCTGCCTTACCAGTGCGACACCGTTCTCGTCCAATGCATTTACTGGTTCATCTAGTATTATGATCTCTGGTTTCTCCATGATTGCACAGGCTATTCCTAGTCTTTGCTTCATACCAAGAGAATACTTTTTATAGGTTCTTTTATCTTTCGGATCAAGACCTACTCTTGCAATGGCAGCATTTATTTCCTCATCACCGATTCTTCCTTGAATGGAAGCAAGCATTTTAAGATTTTTAAAAGAAGTATATCCCGAAATAAAGGATGGATTCTCAATTAATATCCCCAGACTATCCGGAAATGATATATCCTTTCCTAAAATCTTACCATTAATATCTACACTTCCTGAATCTGCTAATATTAATCCGCTTATGGCTCTCATCAGCATCGTCTTTCCAGAACCGTTACTTCCCTTTAGCCCATATATTCTACCACTTTGAAATTCAATATTAATATCAGATAAAATCAGCACTTTTTTGATTGATTTATTTAATCCTGTAATTTTTATGTACATATACTGTCCCTTCCTTTTATCAAAGCCTGCAAGCTTTGAACTGCAGGCACAAATTTGCGTGTGAAAAATCGATGAATTTTCGCACTATACTCTCTTCAAATAATACTTTTTTTCTTGAAATAGAAAATATCACATATGATAGAAACTAGAATCACTATAACATTCACCACAAATCCGATCACCATATTCATTCCACCATTTAAGAAAATGGAACTTCTCTGGATCATCCAATAATTCCCTAGCAAATATGGAGAAGTAATATATGCAGATAAAAACATGATTGTTATTACTACAAAAAATCCCGCAACAGGCGATTTAATCAATGATATACTCATCTGAAGCTGCGAAACTGCCATTGATGTAACAATTGGTAACAAAATAACTAGCATGCACAACGTTCCATTTGATATTCCATTTGCATTTACATTTGAAAAATCTAGTATTTTACTACATATCAATTCCGTTGGTGCAATTCCCCCACCACCAAGAATGAGTGCCACAATTATAATACAAAGATAAATCATAATAACAACTGTGAAATTCCACATGATCTTACTTATAATCCAGTTGGTTCGCGAGTGACTCCTTGTGATTATCTGGATTCCACATGATCTAAGGTCTTTTACCGCATATTCACCAATTGTAAATGCTGTTAAAATGCTTATCCCCAAAAATGTAATTGGTATCTCAAAATCCCCCCCCGATGATGCAACAAAACGCTTCATTCCATGAAGCATGTTAAGAAGATAATCCATAAATGTTCCATTTGTAGAAATATCAAAATTCTTCTTTAATCCAACAATATGTACATACATATATAACCCTGCAATGAGTGAGAAAACCACCACTGCAACCAGCTTTTTCCACTCAGCGGCAATTCCTTCGCGCAAATCATATCTAAGTAATCTACCTACTCCACATTTGCTATCATTGCTCTGCCTTTTCACCATTTATGAAATCCTTCCTGCCTGTTATGAAAAAAGATATCATCATAATAATTAAAATTCCGATAATAATTCTTAATAATGAACTAAGATATTGTTTAGAATTTACAAGTTCATTATAAAAATCTTTCCATCCGTTTTTCGTAAATAATATGTGCAGATATCTATTTTCACTAAAGCAAAACAATAAAGTTGCTAACATTGTTATAATCTTTGAATCAAATAGCCAATATATGAATAGGCCCCCAATTAATACTACATATACTTCCCCGCTATTAATGAACAACGCCAATAATAGCTTGATTGGGATGTTAAAATTAACATCCATTATTCCTGTCGCCCAAAAAAACAAACTGTCCGTTGATGAAAAATTCCACCATACTCCATTATAAGCATCGGCAACAACAAACGATATAATCATATCAAGCGCTATCGTTATGATAGCGATTCCATATAACTCAAGACTCTGCTTGTACCATAATTTACGTCTGTTCTTATATCTGATCACATTTACCGAAGCAAAATCATTTCGAATCATATGCATAGAAAAAAACATTGCAATAGGCGTCATCACATAAGCGGTTAACATACTTCTCACTGCCCAGGCAAACGCTCCGTCCCAAGCGCAACCTTGGAATACTCCCCAATGCTTCTGATATTGATAGGAAAGCATACCTGATAAAATACAGGCAAACAATACCACCATTATGTAATTCCTAAAAATCTTCGGATTTTCAAACATTCTAGAAAAATACTCAACTATTCTAAATATCATCTTATTATATGGTATCATGCTTACTACCCCCGATAGTCAACAGTGCCAATACAAGCAATATTAATATCTGTGCCAAAATTATTCCGACATTTTGTGTATGGAATTGTGGGAAAAATGTATATACCATAGGTGAATAACCACCTTTTCCCAACCCCCAGGAACAAAATACATGAACTGCAAAATAGATGATAAATGGAGACAATACAACCGCAAATCTGTTATCTTCAAAATATGTCATAACAATGCACAAACAGTTAAGTAATCCAAAAAAGATAAAATCAAATAGTAAATATATAAATATGTATAAAAATGTATGTGAATAAAATAGATCACCAAATATTGAAGCTATTGATACAGGAAACAGTTTACTAGATGCCAGTGGAAACATAACTGGCAGTGTGCACATACATAATAGCAAATTAAATATAAGGGGAATCACAGCAACCGCCCCTCCACTCAAAAAAACAGCTAACAACTTTGCCTTGTAATATTTCTTCTTATCCACCCGCGTCGTAATATTATTAATGTATCCACTTTTCTTATCCAAACACGAAGAAATTCCATATGGTATTGCACACAATAAAGGTAGAATGAAAAAGTAAATATTAGATCCAATATTTCGAGTTCCAATCCAGGCTTCTACTACTGGTGTTCCATAGGTTACCTTTTCAAGAAATGTTGAAAACATGGTACCTTTGTATACCTTATATATATCCTCAGCTAAAACATAGCTGTACCTGAAATAATGCCATAACGTAATCCCAATGCCAACTGATATTGCAAAATAGAAATATTTGTTTTTAAATGCCCTTGATAATTCCATTCTAGTTATTGCCTTCATTGCTTGCCCCCTGGTTGATTCTTATCCTAAATCCATCATTCCTATATCTTATGGTAGCACTAGTTGATATACCTTCGGATCCATACCCACCACAAAAGAACACCTTTCCAGTCGCCAATTCTTTATCCGTTATAACATATAATAACCTTAATTTTAATTCGCCTTTGGCTAGATAAAACATACTTTCACTAACAGCCATACTGGAATCTGGCTCATGGTAATATGTAGAATTAACAACACCAGAATTTCCCGATGCGCTGCTTATCATTCCAACATAGTCAACAGGCTTATCCGTCTGAAGAAGCACTATATTATTACCATCTCCTGATCTTGATACATAATCCTTATTAACTGATTCAGAATATGTATCCAATGACATTACTCCATTATCTTCAATTACTGCCATTTTTAGTTCACCTAAATTAATTATTATATCGCTATCTGTATAATTTGTTAAAGTAACATCGGCAATTACATATGAACTTAACGATTCTGCTTTTTCTTTTGTTACTGCCTCACTCATATTCGCATGATTTATTACAAAGCAGTTCCACCCGAGACTTCCAGATTTCAGTTCTCGACTGACTTTTTTATCTACTAAATTCATATACTCATCGCTTATCTCATTTGTGATTTTTATATTTGTAACCTTTGCCGAAGCTGGTACATAATTAGGTGAATTTCCGCTTAATGTAGAAAAAAATACTGTATCGCCAATACTGCCATACTGCTGATTCAGAAATTTTTCTTCCGTAATGTACACTTTTTTTGAATAATAATCCATTCTATCAGTGATATCCATATTAACCGATTTATCCTCCCTCACCGCAAGAGTATAAGGTTGCCCATCTGAGCCGATCAGCTGCCCACTTTCACCATTATTCTTAGAACTTGCTGTTGTTGATTTCTGAGCATCTTTATCACCACTCTGCTGTAATGCATAAAATCCTATGACTGATATTAATAAAACTGCGCCCATAACAACTTCGACGAATGGTAACTTTTTCATATAAGCTATATTTCCTTTCAATATGATTTTGGGTTGGTATATAACTAAATTAATGTTTTTATTTATTTTACTTGTCTGCTAAAAACCATCCATTTGCAACAAAAGCAGAATCACCTAAATATTCCCCTTTAATTCCTGCATTACAGCAACCATTTTCCCTTACAAAATTAATAATATCATCAGCAGTCTGTCCACCACTCAATAAATAACTATGACCACGAGAAGCATCCATATAATCATCCTGATATCCCGTTCCTGCAGTAGATCCAACTGCAGAGATTTTAAATTCATCAGAAGATGAATCACAATGAGCATACATTGAAGAATATGTATCTTTTTGAATAAAAGCTGAAACATTATTGTATTCTCCATAGTATGCATATTGAGATATATCATATCCACCTGGCGTCCCATTTGCAAAACAGAATGTACCCATTGACATAACAAATATTGCTATCAATAAAACTGAAATAGCCTTACCTTTTTTGTGTTCTTTTGATAATTTTCTCATTACTCTCCCCCATTTATCGTATATACCACCCAGTCATCATAAGTTCATAAATTGAACTTATTTTATCTTACTACATTTCAATATCATATCCCGCTTGATGTAAAAAACTATATACGTTGATGTAAAAAATTAAAGTTTATATTCCATATCAATATTAATTTCAAGACTCTTAATTCTCCTAATTTAAGCTTCAATAAATTGTAAAGCCACCTCATCAACTTTACCTATATTGACGACGCGACTTTATTTTGATTTTCCTAGATATACATAATGACTTCTGATACAAAACAATCTTTCGTTGGTCCAGATGTCAGTTTACCATTATATTTTTTTACAATCTTTTCTATATTATTAATCCCAATGCCATGATTCACTCTATCAAGTTTTGATGTAAGTAATCTTCCATTCGCATCATATTTGATCGCCTCTGCAAATTTATTCGATACATTTATGATTAAGTTGCCCTTTTTACAGTCGATATTAACTAATATTTCTTTATCCGAATCGAGTTTCTCTACTGCTGTAATCGCATTATCGAGTATATTTCCTATAATTACGCTCATATCAAATGGATCCAATTCTATATCATTTGGCACTGACACTTTACAGGTAAAAGATATCCCTTTTTCAAATGATTCCTGTGCTTTAAAATTTAGTATACTATCCAAAATCGTATTACCTGAATCTATATAAATCGTATTGAATCCTGCAGATTTATTGACGGAATCAATATATTGTACTATTTTTTCATTATTTTGATTTTGTGCAAGTCCTTTGATACTATTTAAGGTATTCTTAATATCATGTTTTACAGAACGAATTGTATGATAGGATTCAGACATATACTGTAACTGCTCAACATAGTATATGTTTTCTTGTTGGAGTGCTTTTTGCTCCAGGGACTTTTTATACGTTTCACTTAATGCCTCATATAATACGATAATGACAAAATCTGTTGCTAATATGCTAATAATTCCAAAAAACACTTCAAGCAAATTCAGCCCCACCATTCTGCATAATAACGTTATAAAATAAAGAGAACATACGGGTACCATAATGACGGCTACCCAATATCTTATAGGCAAACTGATTGAATCTGGTCTTTTCATTCTTCCAATCATTACTGCAATAATATATTCCACAGTATATACTGATATTTGAATCGGATAATGCATCTGACTCTTCACTACCCCTGCCATTAATATCATAGCTAATAACTGTATTCCAACCAATATCAACGAAGTATACACAACAAACATGCTACGTTTTCTAATCTCATCTTCAAAAGAAAAAGAAACTACAAAAGCACCTGCCAAATAACATAGCAATTTAAAAACATTTACAGCCTCACCATAAGCTCCTGCAGATACAATAACAAAACATACAAAAAAGCTCAAAAGATTCAATTCCTTTGACTTTCTTTGATCTTTTAAAAATGCATTCGCAAATTTATTAATTACATAAGTTCCAAATAAGCCTCCTAAAAGTGCAATTAGGATGTTCATATTTTCCAAACTACCAATTATCCCCATAGACTACACCCGCCTCTCAAATTTGGCATGCAGTTCACGAACTTCTTTTCTTTTCGACTGGCTAATCTCCAATTGAGCGCCATCTGTCATCACCAAGGCTTCATAGCCGAGCCGCGAAATATGATTATAGTTAACTAGATATGACTTATGTATGAAGAAAAACTTATTTGCCTTCAGCTGTTCATATATATCGCCAAGATTGCCATAGAACTCATAGGTCTCATCTGTTGTATACATAATCACCTTCCGTGCACGGCTCTGAAAATACAATATCTTTGAGATCGGTTTTCTAATTGTCTCTCTACCAACCACGAAAGGAAAAATCTGATTCCCAATTTTTATAAGATTATAGGCTTTCGTAACAACCGCTTTTACTTGCAATTCATCTAGTGGCTTTATCAAAAAATCCATTGGCCTTACTTTAAACAGTTGCATCGCATAACTACTCTGAGATGAAATATATATAATTTGCGTAATTTCATCATGGAATTCTTCTCTTATTTTTCGCCCAACGTCTATTCCATCCATATCCGGCATCTCTATATCCAAAAAAATGGCATGAAATTCTGTCCCCTTTTTCAGCTCTTCATAAAGCTTATTTCCACCTATATATATATCTACATGGAATTCCTCATGAAGGAACTCTTCCATCGAATATATCATATTTTGTAATTGTTCACTTATGATTGCGTCGTCGTCACAAATCGCTATTTTTATCATAGTATTCCCCTCGTATTTAATGATAAGAACTATTTTTATTATTTACACTTTTAATTGTTTAACATTTTTCAAGATTTATTTTGAAATTTTTTTTTATATTTCAGCAAAATTATATCACTATATGTCGATTTATACTATTAATATTTTCCCTAAACATTACCAATATATTACCTCTATTGATGATTTTACATTTCGTTTTCCTTCATAATCAGTCCTATTTTCAATAGTTGTTTTACCATTACAGCTTAATAAAAAGCAGTATCATTTCTCAAAATAAATGATACTGCTTTTTATAAGTTTTTGCATCTTAAAATCCAATTGCAAAACTGAATCGTTTGAAAATTATAATATAGATATTCCTAATTTCAACATTTTATCTTTTGACTGGATAAACCTTTGTTTATTTAATACTCCCACGCAATTTTCATTTATAGAAGCAAAATAACCTGATTTCACAGCATCTGATGCCGTTGATTTTACGCAGCAATTTCCATCAATCCCGACTACTTCGATATCATTTATGCTATGCTCTTTAAGATAATCAAGCAAAATAGGATTACTAAAACAACTAGACTTATCCTTAATTATTACGACATCACATACAACATTAAGATCAGGAACAAATTCTGAAACATAATTTTCTTGCCTTCTGACTTTAAGATTTTTGATATAAATCACGCTATCCTTATTCGCATAATACTCTGCAATACGCATATTAATGTTTGTAATTATTTTTTCCCTTTCATACAGATACTTGGAATTTTCTCCAATGTAATCCTCTTGCATATCCACCACAATTAAAGCCCTCATACGCACCTCATTATTATTGATGTTAATTAAATGAACACTAATTCTTCTTCGTAATTGGTATCCATACTTCAACAATCGACTCATCATTTCCTTCATTAAACCGTTCATCGTAAGATTCTACGACATATGATTTCCCATCTAGTAGACTACGCTCATAATAGTCTTTATTATCTGTTAGCCATTTATTAATAGCATCATTCTCACTTGTATACCCTTTAGAAATATATACATCAAAGGATGCATATAACGAAGCCGGCAGCATCAAACATGTCAATTCCTTCGTGTTATCATCTTTTACGCTAACACCAACATGACATGTATTAATCTCCTCTCCAAATAATCTGATTTCATATCCATTCTCTGAAACTTTATTATCTATTTTGTCTTTTACCTTACTAAATTCACTCCATAACTTTCCTGTTTCATTTCCATTTCCGGTAATCCCTGCAACTAACAGCTTTCCTTTTTTCACTATGTTTGGACTCACAAGTATTCCTCCTTTTAGGCGATTTGCAAATTTCTTAATCATTTCTTCCACCGATACTATGTCAGGAATATATCCACACTTCCGGAAAGCATTTGGAGACATTCCATAATAGGACTTAAATGTACGACAAAAAGACTGTGAAGAATTGAACCCACATGCAAAACATATCGTAGTGATTGGTTCACTTGTATTGCTTAGCATTCTACAAGCTTTTTCAAGTCTCCTCTCTCTAATAAACATCGTAATTGTCTTGCCTACTATCGCAGAAAAAATGTGATGAAAATAGAATGGCGAAAAATGAAATGTTTCAGCAACAATTTCATAACTTAGATCGTCATCTAAATTGTCGTCAATATAATGAAGTGCTTGACTTATTTTACTGAAATTTTTCATACCATTTTTCTCCTTTCAAAATTATATTGTAGCTACAAAATAATAATATCACATGCCTTTTGGGGAGTCTTAACAATTCTTGCTTCATTTATTAAGTTCCAAGTTCAAACTTTCTTTAGGAACTCAACATTTACATCTTTACCAAAATTCAATCTTCCTTTCGAAGATCCTTTTGATAACTCGTACCCCAATCACACAAAGATTTTAATACTGGAGCAATTGTTTTACCAATGTCAGACAATGTATATTCTACTTTCGGTGGAACTTCTGGATATACAGTTCGCGTAATCATTTTTTCACTTTCTAATTCTCTTAATTGTTGGGTGAGTGTTTTTGTTGTGATATTACCTAATGACTTTTGTAATTCATTAAAGCGTAGCGTTTCTTTCGTATATATTTTCCAAATAATTTGCAATTTCCATTTTCCACTTAATATATTAATCCCCAATTCCATTGGGCATATATCTTCAATACTTTCTGATTTTGCCATAATACCGTCCTTTCGATTGTACGTATCTAAAAGGATACATTGTATCAAAATAGTGCGTACTTGTTCGCTTTCAATGAACATGTTACCCTTTTATTATAACAAATTTAACAATGCAAAGAAAGGATAATAACCATGATTATTGATAGCCACCAACACTTAATGTTACCTACCAAATTTCAGTTGCAAAAAATGAATGAGGCTGGGGTTGATAAAGCCATTTTATTTTGTAGTGCACCCCATCCAGAAAAAGCAAAAAATTTAGAGGAACTAAAACAAGAAATGAATGTATTATACAAAATTCTTTCTGGCACAAATAGCAAAGAAGCCACCATGAAACGTCTTGTTAATAATATTAACGATTTGTCCACTGTAATCAAAAAATACCCCGAAAAATTCTGGGGGTTCGGTTCTGTTCCATTAGGATTATCTACAAATGAAACTGCGAAATGGATTGATCAGTATATTATTCAAAATGATTTAAAAGGGATTGGAGAATTCACTCCTGGTTCAGACGAACAAATGAGTCAGTTACAACCTGTGTTTGAAGCATTAACGCAATTTCCAAATATCCCAATATGGGTTCATACTTTTAATCCGGTATCTGCAAACGGTATAAAAATACTTATGAATTTATGTAATGCTTTCCCAACTGTTCCTGTTATCTGGGGACATTTAGGGGGATATCATTGGATGGATGTGATTGAATTTGCAAAATCTACACCAAACGCTTATTTAGATTTATCTGCTTCTTTTTCAACTTTAGCTGCTAAAATAGCAATTACTGAATTGCCCGAAAGATGTTTATTTAGCTCTGATGCACCTTATGGTGAACCACTCTTAAGTAAACAGCTCATCGAGTTTGTAAGCCCCTCCGATTCTATAGCCAAAATGGTATTAGGTGAAAATATTATGAAATTATTAGATCTGTAGCAATAATATAAAAATTCGATCATCTGCGTTTTACTTATGATCCTAAGCTTGTATAAACAATTTACGCTAGCTTTACTCAAACTTTATTTGAAATAAACACGGTTCAATTATAATTAATGTAACTATTCAGGTACTGAACAGTTACATTAATTTATGTTATGCAAATCAAAGGAGAGAAAAAATGAATTTAACGAAACGTAATTATGAATCTAGTTCTAAAATGAAGCAAGCATCGAGATTTGCCGCTTTACTATTAGTTACTGTAATCAGCAGTCAAAGTTTAACTACTGCTTTTGCTGCAAATGGGGTGGACCAAACAGCAATCGATCCGAAACCTGCAGTATATGGTTATTATGTAGATGCTTATAAAAATAATTCTTCAAGCAACAAAACTCCTGCCACAAACCCTTCCATCGGTGTTCTTTCAGGTTTTTTAGATCTTTGGACTCCAGGTACTACTTGGAACACAGGAACAAAATTGAACACATCTGTACTTGATGCAAATATCCAAAAGGTAGCTTCAATTACAAATAACAGTACCGCTGCCCAAAAAACACAAGCATATTTAGATGACCGTCGTAATCAAAATTACAGTATCATCACAGGCCTTGGTTCTTATACCGATAATTTTATAACTGGTGCCAAAGCCACAACAAGCGTTACTGATGTAATTCCAGCCGATGCTACAACTGTAAAATATGATGACACAGCGGCTGCCTGGGCTGATGAAAATTCATCACTTGGAAACATCGTAAAATTAGTAAACACGGCACGTAATAGTAGTGCCTCAACATCTTCTGCAAAAGCATATTACCAATATATGCGTCCATACCGTTGGAGTACCGCTGTAAGTGTAATTCCAAATCTAGTTCCATGCATAAGCGCCACCCCTGCAAGTGATGGTGGATTTCCAAGTGGACATACAAATGCCGGTTATCTTGCAGCACTTAGTTTGGCATATGCCGTACCTGAGCGGTTCCAGGAAATGCTCACAAGAGCCTCAGATTTAGGAAATAACAGAATTATAGCCGGTATGCACTCCTGTTTTGATGTAATAGGCGGGCGTATGACCTCAACTGCAATTGTAGCTTCAGTATTAAACGATCCAGCAAATGTAAGTTTAAAACAAGATGCTTACACACAGGCACAAACTGTATTACTGACACAAGCTGGAACTTCTATAGACAAATATAGTGACTATGCAACTAATTTAAAAAATTACACAGATCGTTTAACCTATGGATTCGCACAGATCGGTGATACAACAAAACCAATGGTTGTGCCAAAAGGAGCTGAAGTATTACTCGAAACTCGCCTCCCATATCTTGATGCAACACAACGTCGTTGGGTTATATATTCAACAGGACTAGCTTCTGGTTATCCAGTACTCGATGATGCAGAAGGCTGGGGCCGCTTAAATCTTTTTGCTGCAGCAAATGGTTATGCTGCATTGAATAATGACGTAACAGTAACAATGGATGCTTCAAAAGGTGGCTATAATGCATCAGACAACTGGAAGAACGATATTTCTGGTAGTGGCACACTAACAAAGCAAGGAACGGGAACTTTGATCTTATCTGGAAATAATTCATACACTGGCGGCACAGTTCTTGCACAAGGTGTTCTTGAAGCAGATTCTAGTAAAGCATTTGGAACCGGAAATGTTACAAATACCGGTGGTACAATAGATGAGAATGTATCAGATAGTATAACAATTAATGGTGATTTCAACCAGTCTCAAAATGGTACACTTGAGCTTAACATTGACAGTAGTGACGATTTACTTAACATTACTGGTGAAGCAACGCTTGGTGGAGCTTTAAAGCTTAACTTTGTAAATGGCTATGTACCTGATGTTAATACTACTTTCATTTCATATGGATCACTAACAAATAATACAGCATTTTCATCCGTTCAATTAAGTGGTCTTTCAGATACATACAAAATTGTAATTGAT
>Ga0302173_10000337_pt1 | contig 25643 bp, 26 predicted proteins | sample I_Fen_N3_1_FD_198785 | JGI IMG/M metagenome (GOLD analysis project Ga0302173, IMG submission 198785) | Peat permafrost microbial communities from Stordalen Mire near Abisko, Sweden - I_Fen_N3_1 | ecosystem: Environmental > Terrestrial > Soil > Wetlands > Permafrost | place: Sweden: Abisko... | reverse complement strand
AATAATTAAGAATAGTAACACTGCTGAAAATCCACCATATAACTTTTGACGAATAGTAATTCTCATATTATTCCTCTCCCTTTGTGCCATTTAATATTTTATTAGCACCTGTTCTAAATTTTTTTGCTGCATCCTCTGGTGTGATTGTTTCATTCAAAATTTCTTCAGAAATTCTTGCAAAAAAAGAATTAACATTCCCTGCAGTATTTGGTATCGCAGGATCTTGTGGGCTAGGATTTGCTTTAATATATTTCAAAAATAAATACTGCTGTTTATCAGCTTCATTTGCTTTTTGTTCCATATTATCACTAGCTTTAGTTGAAGTAGGAACTCCCCTTTCAGCTTTTAATGCATCATTTGCTTCTAAATCATTTGTTAGAAAATCAACAAATTCTACAGCTTCTTTTTTATGCTTAGAATATGCTGAAACAGAAAGATACATTGATGGTCTAATGCAACTGGTTATTTTCCCTTTTGTTGCTGAAGGAATTGATATTATTTCCATAACTGTCTTAGCAGATTTGCTGAGACCAGAAACTTGATTACTTACCCCCCACCAAAGTGCAGATTTTCCTGATGTAATTAAAGCATTTTTATCATTTAGTGAAGTTGGTGCAATAAGTCCTTCATCTAACCATTTTTTATATAATTTAAAATAATCTATAAAAATCTGATCTTTATCATATCCAAGTGATGTTCCTGATTCACTAAAATACGTACTGCCCATTGATCTGACAAAAGTATTATAATCAACAAAATTAGCTAAAGGATAAAAGTCTGCATCATTTACTTGAGATTTTAATTTTTTTAGAGTTTCATATAATTCATCATATGTATATCCAGACTTAGGAATATCTACTCCTGCTTTTTGAAATACTAATGGATTAGCAGCTATACAATATGCATTAATCCCCCATGTAAGACCATATAACTGACCATTATCATATCCGCCTTCTAAGCAAGCTTTATCAATATCTGAAATATTTAAAATATTTTGTTCAGCATATTTATTAAAAGATTCAAATAGATTACGGTTTGCATAATTATGTACAAAATCATAATTAGCTTGAATAATATCTGGCATATCTTCATCAGCTGTATTCATAGCCAAGTTAACCTTTACATCTGTTGTATTCGCATAACTCTTTGTTTCAAATTTAATGTTAGGATGTTTCTTTTGAAATAATTCAATTGCCTTTTCTGTTAATTCTTTTCTCTGGTCATTACCCCACCAAATAAATTTTAGTTTTACTTCTTCATTACTACTATTACCTTTCGAATCAGTTTTAGCAATTTTACTACATGCCACACCACTAAATAACATGCTAATTATAAAAGATGCTAGAACAATACGACTTAATATTTTTCTCATTCTCACTCCTCCTCGAAATATACCTTACATGATCATATCAAGTATTATGATATTTATGAAAATTTAATTATAAATCCCATTCAATTCATATATCGACATAAATTGTGCAATCTTTACTAATTTAAACAAATTATATGTAAATTTTATTAAAATCCAAATCCTTATCATAATATTCATATAAATCATAAAAGTATGGCATAATGCCTTTTTAAGGTTTTACTTAATTATAGTTTATATTAAAAATTAGATTTATTATAAATTACAGCGTAAAACATGTAAAAAATAGCGTGAAATTGCATTTCATTTTTAGTCCATTTTTAGTAATATAGAATTAGAATGTTTATTTTTTAATGATAAACATAAATTCTACAATGGTTAATTATCATTTTGATATTTCAGATTCAAAAGATTGAGGGTGAACTAAGTGTTTAATAATGAAATCATGATGCAAGGTGAAAAATTAAAGAAAATAAGGCAAATAATGCTTGGAGCAACTCAAACTGAAATTTCACAAGGCGTATGTACAAAAAATATGATTAGTCAAATTGAAAAAAATAAGAAAAAGTTGAATTTTAACTTAGCTACTGGAATTGCTGAAAATTTAAATAGAATTGCAAAGAAGAAAGGAATGGATTTATCATTAATTACGCCAGAGGAATTAATGATAGATGATGAAGAACAAGCAAATTTTATTTTCACTAATAGCATTCTGAATGAATTAAAAGAAATTAAAGTAATAGAGTTATTTGAACAAAAGTTGTGGGAAGCTGAAGAACTAATTGAAAAGTATAACATTACAGATATAAAAAAAATAGAGTTGTACAAATTAGCTGCTGATTTTTACTATAATAAAAATAGGTATTCTAAAAGTGATCAAATGTGTGATCTCGGATTAAAGATAAGCATTAATTCCCAAAATAGTTTAGAGGAAGTGAATTTTTATATATATAAATCCAGAACTAATATATTTACTGAGAATTACGTTAAAGCATTACAACAATTAGACTACGCAGAAAAACTAAATAATTATATATTGAACGATGATCTTTTTGTAAGGATACTGTATTATAAGGCACTGATATATAAAAAGCTATGTGAATATGATAGCGCTTTAGAATGTTTTAAAATACTAAAGCAATTTGAGATTAAGGATTATAGGATGTTATTAAAAGTGAAAGTGGTATACGCCAATTGCTTGAACGATTATCATAAGTTTGATGAAGCAGAAAAAGAATATAGGGAAGCACTAAATATTGCTATGAAATATAATGATAAAGACTTTATAGCTCAAACTTATAGAAATTTATCTGAATTATATTTAAATAAAGAAAAATATAAAGATGCAGCAGAATATATAAAAACCTCTCTGAAAAATCATCCTGAGAATGAATATATTGGTGAAACCCTTTATTTTGCAACGAAAGTGCTTCGACATGTAAATGAAGAGGTTGATATATATCTTTTACAGGTATTAGAAATATGCGAGAAAAATGATAATGAGAACTTAAGTTTAATTGAACAAGTAATTTATGAGTTGGTGCTTATTTATATAAAAAAAGAAGATAAAGAAAATTTAATGATAATGGCAGATAAAGCAAAAGATTTAAATATAGATTATTCTTTAATTTATTTAGAGATTGGAGAGTATTATAGAGGTCGAAATGAAGAAAAAAGTAAATATTTCAGCAGGAAATCAAGAGAAAAAATGAAACAGATAAAAAGAATTTAAAAAACTTTTGTGGCATATTCTAATATTGTGTTATAATGTTAAATGAAGGTTTTATTTACTTAATTAGGTTTTCTGGGAGGGAAATTTATGAAAAAAATTATATTAGCAGTAATAGCAACATCAATATTATTAACAAATGTTGCATTTGCTTCAACTAAAACTACACATACTAAGAATACTAAAAACAGCACAGTGTCTAGTGTAAATCTAAATAATGTATATCATTTAAGTACACAAGATCCACATTAATAGTAACAACAAAATATAATGTAAAAGACAGGAAAAAATCAAGCAAATTTTAATCTAAATTGCTTGATTTTTTTATTTGTAAAATAGATTAAAAAATTTTTATCGCAAATTCCAACATTATATTACAATGTTAAATTAAGTATTTGTCAATTGGGTTAACTTTTTTCATTAGAGAAATTTATGAAAAAGTTATAATAACAGTAATATCAACATAAATGTTATTGACAAATGTTGTATTTTCGTTAAGTAAAATTACATATACTAATAGTACTAAAATAGCATAGTGTCTATTGTAAATCAAAATAATGTGTATCCTTTAGATACTCTAGATCCATGTTAATAAAGATATACGCAACAACAAAATACAATGTAAAATACAGGAAAAAGTTAAGCAAATTTTAAGAATATTTGCTTAACTTTCTTAAATTTGTAAAACTTAGTAAATGACTATATAATTGAATTCATAATAAATAATTAAAGCAATCATTGCTGTATACAAAGAATGAAGAATATTTATAGAAAGGTGAGGCTTGTATGATAATTAGAGAATCAATCGAAATATATAGAGAAGATACTTCAATTGAAGATTTTAAAAAAGAAATTCACTTATTAAAAAGTGCTGGATATAAAGTATACCAGGAATGCCACAACTATGTGCGTTTTTACCAAACTACAACAGTAGTCGATTCAGATTTAATTGTTAATAAACAATGGAAATAAAAAAACGTAAATAATAATTAATTTACCTACGGTTTTCTGTCATATTGTCGAATTTCTTTTTAATACTCTATAAAAAATAGTCAAATTTTATTTTCATGTTATATGAAACTACCCCAAGTCTCTTTTTACTGTACTCCTAAAGCCTTAAATACGCATCTTCTGCACTATTGCAAAACATGATTTGAAATTTGGCAAATAGTTCTGGTAGCACTAATTGTATATCTCCTGCGTTTATCATAGGTAGTAATATTTTCTTAGCACCTGTATCAAAACAAACTTGTAATGTATTTGCAAGGTCTTCCACTTTATTAAGTGTTCCGCCTATACTATAACAAGATCCTAATACTGGTAATTGACTTTGTGAAGGTTTAAGAAGTGCTCCTGAACACATTGCTATTATCGCTGCTAAAGATAAACTTAAAGTCATTCCTAATCCATTTACATCTTGTATGTGTATTAAATCCTAACTATGTTCCTGTAAAAAAATGCTCTACATCCATTTCACTATCCTTTATTTTTTTCCACAATATACGCAACACCCATTAGTTATATTAATCAGATACGCTCTAATTACTCTTTTCTTATTTTCTTTTATATTATTCCACCTAGGTTTTATTTTCTTATGCTCATCATATAAATCTAAATAAATTTTCTTTTTATAATCCTCATTTGCTAATTTAGTTGGTATATCTGATAATTTTCTATCAAATGAAATCATTCAGCCAACTCCTTTAGCCTATCCAATACTCTCCTTCTTGGATTACCTTCTGGTAAACTTGGTAGTATCTCTTTATATAATGAATTAACTTCATCTTTTAACTCTTTATCCCTTGATGAAGCATATTTCTTAACAAGTTCACTATATCTTTTAAGTTTATCTTCTAATGTTTCATTAACTTTTTTATTTTCAGCCGTACTAACTTTTTCACTGATATTAAACACATTTCTTAATATGTCACTCATATACCACTCTTGTGGATTTCCTACACTATTATATTTAATTCTATTATCTTCCATAAATAGTTCTATAGCTTCATTTTCTTCTGTAGTTGATACAACCATTGGAGAATGTGTTGTTATAATAAATTGTACTTTAGGGAAAATTTCTTTTAGTAATCCTAAAATTCTTTGTTGCCATTTAGGATGAAGATTGACTTTTTTTCTGAATCGCTTCATATTTAGAATTTAAATTTTTCATTATTTTAATACTAACATTTTTCTCCGATAACTTTTCAATCTTTAATGTACAAATGCCATAACTTTTATATTTAATATCTACTTTATTTTTATCTTCTTCAAACTCGAATTCATTGCTTCCTAATGATTCTGAAAATGATTTTAACTTTTCAATCAATTCTTGCTTTATACTTTTTTCTTCAAAGAAAAAGAAAAACATATATTCCCCTCCACTCCCTACTAATATTTATATTCTGTCCATATTTCCATGTATAGAACTAATATAGTCTACTTTTTGTATTTTATTAAGATACCCTATATATAATTAAATAAATATTACTGTTCCGCCCCGTAGTCAATCTTTTTTATTTCTTAGTTGATCTTTTTTGACGGGGACATAGATTTATATCTGTTTATTTTATCTCTTGCGTCAATACATTTTCTCTTAAAATAATAATATCATAATGTATTGACAAACACTTTTCTAACACATATAATTTAATCAATCGATTGATTAAATTGCTAAAAAGAGGAAAATTAGATGAAACTTCATATTATACAAACTGATTTTACAAAAGTACCTTATGGTCATTTTTTGGGTGGCTAGAAGGTTGGAGTGGCTTAAAAGATTAACTGAAAACTATATAACCTCTATAAGATTAACACAAGGGTTAAAAGAAAGATTACCTAACCTAGTAATTGTTCCCGAACATGATCCAACTCCATACCATAATGAATATTTAAAACCTTATTTTAATAACGGCACTCTATCGGCAGAAGAACTTTTTCAAATCAAAAAATATGAAAAGTAATTATTTAAAGATGAATATCATTTGTTTGAAAGTTGTATGCCTACATTTTTACCTAATCCTAATAAAAAAATGTAGGCTTTATAAAATAAATACTACTATAAATAAATTAATTGAGGTGATTTTTATGGATAATATTGAAACAAAAGACAAAATATTAGCAGCCGCTAAAGAATTGTTTGCCCAAAAAGGTTTTGATGGTACATCTACAAGAGAAATTGTTAATGCTGCTGGAGTAAACATTTCTTTAATATCTTATCATTTTGGTGGTAAGGAAAATTTATTTTTCTCTATGTTTGATCATTTTATGGAGGACACATATCATACTGAAACTGACATTACAACTTCGGCTATTATTGATGAATTTAAATCAATAATAAATTATATAATAAGACTTAGATTCGAAGATCCTCTGTTAGTTAAAATACTTCACCATGAAATTATTTTAAATAGTAGTAGGTGTGATAAAATTAAAACATCACTAATTCCCATTTGGAATCGTGTGAAAATCTTATTACTTGAAGGTAAAGCAAAAGGAATATTTAAATTTGAAAATATTGATAATGCATTATCCTTTACCATGTCAGTTGCAATTTTTCCTCGTCAAAATCAATATTTTATTGAGTCTACTAATGAAACCTCTTTAAATATTGATGCCACTACAAATGAATTGCTTAATTTTATTTTAAAAGGTTTAAGTATCAATTAATATTATATAGGAGATGAATGTTATGAAGGAAATTAGAACTGAAATAATAATAAATTCAACTGTAGACAAAGTATGGACAATATTAACCGATTTTGATTCTTATCCTAATTGGAATCCATTTATTAAATATTTCAAAGGAATTCCAAAAGAAGGTAATAAAATAGAGGTAAAAATGGTTCCTCCTAACTCTAATGGTATGATTTTCAAACCTACTATTCTAAAATTTACACCTAACAAAGAACTTCGATGGTTAGGTCATACTTTCATATCAGGGTTGTTTGATGGTGAACATATATTTGAATTAATATCTAATAAAGATGGGACTACAACTTTCATTCAACGTGAAAAATTTTATGGTATATTAGTACCCCTTTTAAAGAACTCTCTTGATGATACAAAAGCTGGATTTGATGCGATGAACAAAAAAATCAAGGAAATTTGTGAGATAAATTTATAAACACTTATCAATTAATGACTATATTCCATTATATAAACATATCATCACATTTAAATATACAATAAAATAATCATATTTGGCATAACCATTTTTAAGTTTGGTTTTGCACTAGTGTTCTAAGACTTAATTCCATACACACCTAAAATAGATGTTTTTAGTATAAAAAAAATTGAATTTATCTTAAAAACAAGTGTCCACTTAATTAAGTCTTGATACACTAGAAAATATCGCTGTTAAATATAGTTACTATTGATACAATTATATTGAGAATCCTGAATTTAATATTACATTACATAGTTGCCCACTAATTTTCAATATAATTTAACTCTTATATTATATTTGTTACCTCCTCAAATAGTCTATACCTAATTCCATCAAAAAGTCATCTTCAAAATAATCCTCTCACCTTCACCTAAAGGCCTTTCCTCCTCAGTAAAAGAAATTATCTCATTGTCCTCAAGATCTTCTTCATCCGTCATATTAAATCCCCCTTCCTTTTTCTTCTTTTCTTTTCCTTTCTTATTTTTCCTAGTTTCTAATGGGATTGGAATATTATCCTTAAAACTGTCATCAACAATTTCACTACTTATATTATTACCTTTATTAATTCCAGTATAGATAATTTCTTGATACTCTTTATAATCATTTTTAATGGATGTTGTTTCTTCTTCATCTGCATTATTTTTAGATTTTTTATCTTCATTGTCCGATTTTTTCACGTCATTAATATAGCTTTCACATTGGGAATCTTCTTTTTTAACTGCTTCTGTATTCTTAATGTCATATGCTTTATCTTCAGACTTTATTTTTTCCTTCACCTTAATGTTTTGATGCTTTGCAAAATTTTTAACTCCATAAATCCTGCCATCAATTAGTTCAATCATTTCTAATTCTATAAATACCTCTAATGCTAATTTAATTTGCTCCTCACTTCTATTAAACTCTATTGCTAAAGTTTCTATTGTGTATGGAAGGTTTCTTGACATATATAACTCTCCCCCTAAATTAACCTTGCCAGCTAAAGTAACAAATCTAGTCCAAACATAATGAATCATATCTCTTTCTGGCTTCATATCTATTATTTTAAATTTTGTATCCTCATACATATCACTTCTAAATTTTACATATTTTCTTTCTCTCATATTTATCATACCCCTTCAAATAATTTTTTTACCTATCTTTTATATATGGAAAATATATGTTTTTATAAACCATATTACATAAAAATTAATAAATTTTTTCTAAAGTTTTTTATACTGTAGATTTATTCATCATAACTTGTAACAAATATTATAATAAAATGCCCCTTTATAGATGCAGTTTTATTATTGTAACTGTCCACTATAAAGAGAACATATTGAATTATAGTTTTTGTTGGGTTTAGTGTTGAATAGTAATGCATGACCTTTAAAATTAAATCCTAACTATGTTCCTGTAAAAAAATATTACCGAAAGAAATAAAGTGGAAATTCTATTCTTAACACCGACCACAACTTCCCTAACACCCATTCCCAAAAACACGCAGTAAAAAAAGTCTGACTAAAACAATGAAGAAAAAACGTAGCAAAATGTAAGAATGAGCCTATAATTTCGAACGAAAAAAAGAGCATAAATTCGAATTAAGAAAACCGACCCGAAGGCTCTGTTCTTACCGCCTTTATGCTCTCTTCTTTTAAATGTGACCTTTGATTTAAGGGAATTCAATACCTTTCTTTTTATTAGAAATGTGTTTATCCACAATTCACCGTCTATTAATATTATAGCCTATATCATTGGCTTTACTGCCCATATACACTTACTTAATCAATCTTTATTATATCCAAACATATTTAAATCCTAATTCTCTGTATTCGTCGTATCTCTATATACTTAATTAGCTTTTTCATTTTGTTCAAAAGTTAACTTAATACCATCCTCTTGCAAAAATTCGCATAAGTTATCACTATTATCCCTAATTATCCATCTCTTAAATGCTGCAAAAGGTGAATTGGCTTTTAAATGTTTACTAATTAAGTTTTTAGCATCTTCTTTGTCTTCACCATCTGATTCGTTAAAGTCATTTATTGCATCAATAAACTTTGCAACTTCATTTCTAAGTTCCTTTTTTATATTCGAACATTCTAATTTTTTCATTTCAGTTGTTCCCTTATAAACTTTTTGTAATAAAGCAACAGTCTCATGAATTTCTGTGCTATTTTTTAAAGGAATTATTTCTATCTTCTCATCCCAAGAAAAATTTCCTTTTTTTCTAAAAGAAATCAATTCATCTACATCAACTTTTGTACAATCCAATATATTATCATAATTAGCTAATTTAATATTATTGCAATGAGCACAGGCTAAGAATAAATTTTCCCAACTAAATTTCAAATCTATATTATCATCTTTATGAGGTCTTAAATGCTCTATATTATATGATGTAACATTTTTATTTTCACATATATAGCATTTCTTATTAAATACTATTTTCAAAGCATCTAAAACTTCTTTTTTATTATAGGTTCCATTAGGTTTCTTTTTTTCTTCCTCTAACACCTTTGGTGATTCTAATTTTCTATTTATTCGGATCATTTAACTTCTTCCTTTTTTCTTCTATCTCATTAAATTCTGCTTTTAGTTGTTTTGCTAAATCCCCTGATACATTCTTAAATTCTATTCTTAGTTCTGCTCTTCGTGCACTTTCTTCACCATTTAAATCTTTTCTAAAAGCAAGACTTCTATACTCTTCTATCTTTTCTTTTAATTCTTCTGAATAACTATCAACTTCAAAATATCCTTCTACTATTCCATCATATGAATAATTTGATAAGTCTTCTAGTCTAATTTTCTTTTCTAAATCATATATAACTGCATCATCTATTGAATTTAGTACAAAAGGCGAATGGGTAGTAACTATAAATTGTATACTCGGAAAAAATTCTGTTAAGAAAGGAAGTATCTTTCTTTGAAGTTCTATGTGAAGATGTGTTTCTAATTCATCAATTAACACAATTCCTTCTGTATCAAATACATAATTTCTTTCTTCACTTGCTCTATTCTTATCCATCCTTAAAATTAAGTCAGATATAATATTTATAATTGATGAATAACCATCTGATAACTCACTCAAAGCATAAGGTTCTCTTCCTTCTTGCAATATCTTAAAATCATAATTCTTATAATCAAATTTTAAATTTATACTATCATCATCTAATATAGTCTTAAGCGCATTTTCAAGTCTAATAAACCAAGCTTCTATATTATCCACAACATCTAATTCATTTTCATTTCTTGCGAAAGATTGTTGAGTTTTTAAATCTACAAGATATTTCACAAAAATGCTACTTGGATTTTCATCTAACAAATAGGTTTCTTTTAATCTTACTTTTTCAGCACCTTTAGGTATTTCAACATTAGTCTTTCTGTTAGCACCGTAATATGCTAAAATAAATTTTCCTTGTTTGTAAAATGAAGGTAAGTTATTCTCTTCACCTGAAAAAGTTAAATCTAATTCCTTACACGATATTGAATTTATATTTGAATACATTCTTTCTAGTTCATTTTGAATATGTATTCTTTTTTCTTCATTAAATTCAACCTTTAATTGATCTGAAAATCTTTTAAGTTCATTTTGCCATCTTCTAACAGCACTAAGTGAACCTGATTGTATACTTCGTAACCAATCCCTAATAGCATTTAAAGTTGTTGTTTTCCCAACTCCATTTTTTCCTGTTAACAATAAATGCTTTGGTTCATCTATACTTAAATCTATATCAATAGTTTCTAAATGTTTTAATTTATATATACTAATCTTAGTAATATAGTGCCTTTCCAATTTATCACCACCTTATATAATTTTATTTTTTATAATTTCTTTATTAAACTCTATCTCGTCTAATTTCTAATCATGTTAATATTATTAAATTGACGTTCTGCTGTAAATCCTGATATATCTCCATTATTAAAACTAATTTCTCCTTCTATTATCCTACTATTTATTATTTCTAACCAACCATTACCACTTACTGGATCTAATTCATCAACACCAGTAAATTTAAACTTAAGAACTTCTTTATTTTTAACTTTCTGTATTTTATATATAATATCACCTTTTACTAACCCAAATTGAAAATTTCCATTGCACTCATTATAAAATTCTATATACGCTTCAACTTCCATATTGATATAATTGCTATCCCACATATCCATTTCTTTTATAAACCATTTTCCTAAATAATTCATAATCAAAACCTCCAAATTATTCAGTTTATCGTAATAATTTAGGTTAAATTTAATTTATCCAATTTTAACTATCAAAAATTTATTCAAATTACTAATTAAATATATTTATATATTACCACTTATGATGATTTATTTCTTCATTTTATTTATCAAACTTTATTTTTTATCTATTCAATCTTTTTTATCCATAATTATTTTTAAATTCAGAAATTAATTTGTAACTATGTTCCTGTAAAAAAAGATTGCCGAAAGCAATAAAATAGAAACAAGCCTTGCAACTCTCGCCCCCATTTTCAAAAACAAGCAGTAAAAAAAAGTCTGACTAAAAAAATGAGTAAAAATCGGATTAAAATTGAAGAAAAAATGAAAATTAGCCATAATTTCGAACAAAAAAAGAGCATAAATTCGAATTAAGAAAACCGACCCGAAGTCTCTTCTCTTATCTCTTTTATGCTCTAGATTTTATTCTATTTTCTGTTCTGTTTTTTTACTGCTCCGCGTCCGTAGTCAATCTTTTTTATTTCTTGGGCGATCTTTTTTTGACGGGGACATAGATAACTATCATAGCATATTCAATTTCTATAATCCTCATATTCTAGCAGAAAATTTATTCTTACACTTCTTAAGAAAATTACGAAACGAAAATATCACAAATTCAAACCTTGAATAATGCGATATCTTAAATCAATATTTATTTTTGCCGACAATTAAAAAAAATTATAAATAAAGTTATAACTCTAAAAATCCAATTTTTTTATAAAGATTAAGAGCACCAGCATTTTCAGGATGCACATATAGAACTAAATCTTCATATCCTAAATCCAATAATACATTGATACTCTTTTTCAAAAGAGTAATTGCCATACCTAGTTTCAAATATTTCTTAACCGTAAATAATTCTGAAACAAATGGTTTATCTTTATACAAACTGATAAGAATTACAGCAGCAATTTCCCCATCTTGTTTAATTTGAAATGACGCATCAGTAATAAATGTGCCAAAGGTACTTTTAACAACACTATAAATCTCTTTATTTAACTCTTCTAAAGTTTCACCATTGAAGTCCGCTGTATCTTTAAATGCTTCTAACATAGAAACTGCTAATCCATGTATATCATCAGAACTTATCTTATCAAATGTATAAATTCCTTCTAGTTCTTGTGGTATAAGTTTATAAATCATACCAACTCTTTTACTCATATATGTTATTCTCCTAATTCTCTTCTTATTTTATCATGTATTAAACTGACATTATAAAATATTTAATATCCTAACTGCTTTTCCACAATAATTACTTTTATCCTATCTTTAATAAACTGCCCTCTAATGATTGTAAAATCATTACATATTCTATTAGGACTTTTGCAATCTACACAATAGCCTAACGTAGTACATGGAGTATCCTTACCTAATCTTTTTGCATCATTTGGAGCAGAATAACTTCTGACTCTTTTTTCTGCTTCTTCTATGTTTTTAACAATCTTATTTATGCCAGTTATTAAAATAACCTGTTTAGGTCCATAAATCATTGGTGCAACTCTACTTCCATTACCATCAATATTATAAAGTTCTCCATTTTCGGTTAGGGCATTTGTACTACACATAAAAGTATCAGCAGAAAAGTTTTTTATGTAGATTTGCTTTTTTTCCTCACTTGTAATGCCTTCTCTATACTTGTCTAAAAAAGTGTAGTTTCCTTTATGTAGAAAATCTATGACACCAGTTTCAAAGAGTGTCGCTGAATCAACCACACCAACTACAGAATTTTCACCTATAAGTTCTTTTAATTCAGCATCATCCTTAACAAAAAATCCTGCCATATTACATTTTTTTAATCATATAAAATCCGTCACAGCCATTATATAAAAAGTTCTCAACGCTACTTACAAAAGTAAATATTTTTATCTTAATCACTTTTTATTATTATATTATTTAAGAAAATTTATAAAAAAATATTTTTTTATTTACTGTTTCTACTTAAATTAATTCATCCAGTAATACTGTAACTTGATTTTTATAGAAACTAGATTTCATTCAAAATATATATTATGCTAAAAAGTAATTTCTATTAAAATTAGTTATCATGAGTTAATTTTGCTGAAGGCTTAAAAATTGAATGTATATAAATTTAATCGAGTAGGAAGAAGACAATATAATTATCTTCTTCCTACTCAATTATTTTTAGAATTTACACAAAATAATTTCATCTTCACCAGCAGTTACATTTTTATCTGTTGATATAACTAGTTCGGAAACTATATCTGGATTTGTAACTAGAACTGGAGTAATAAGTGAAAGTCCCTTTTCTAAGATGAAATCTTTATCTATTTTAATAATAGGAGTTCCAGCTTTTACAACATTACCTTCTGGGACAAGCTGTTCAAAGCCTTCACCATTTAGTGAAACAGTATCTATCCCTATATGTACTAGTAGTTCAATTCCATTATCAAGTGTCAGAGCAAAAGCATGTTTTGTTTTGAAAACTAATGTTAAGATACCATCAGCTGGTGCAACTATTGTGTCACCAGTTAAATCAATAGCAATACCATCACCAGCCATTTTTTGAGCAAAAACCGGATCTGGAACCTTTGATAGATCAATTGCTACACCAGTAGCTGGAGCAACAAGTTTTAAATCGGTCTTTTGTTTTTTATTAAAAAATTTAAACATAGATACCTCCTGAATTTTTAGTAAATGTACTTTTTATAATTATATTACGTGTACAATTTAGAGTCAACGAAAATGTGGAATTGATTCCATGTTTATTGTGTTTATTATTTTTAGGTAATGATTCTTTTACTGCATCCAATCTTTTTTATACAATAGTCAATCTATTTTTAACAATATTCAAACTTTGTTTTTCGATATTTAATCTATATTTTCCTATAATCAATCTTTTTTATTTTCGAATCCCTGCTTCCAAATAATAACATCATCTATTTAATGATATAAAATCCGTCACAGCCCTTATATCAACAGTTCTCAGCACCACTTCAAAAAGCATATATTTTTATCTTAGTCACTCTTTATTATTTCTAAGAATTTTTAAATTCAAAAATAAAATCCTAACTATGTTCCTGTCAAAAAAAGATTGCCGAAAGCAAGAAACTGGAAACAATCCTCTGAACGCTCACCCCCCACTGCCCTCACTCCTATTCCCAAAAACAAGCAGTAAAAAAAGTCTGACTAAAAAAATGAAGAAAAATCGGAAGAAAATGAGGAAATAACCCTTAATTTCGAACCAAAAAAAGAGCATAAATTCGAATTAAGAAAACCGACCCGAAGGCTCTTCTCTTCTCGCTTTTATGCTCTATCTTTTATTCTGTTTTTATTCTCTAAATATTACTGCCCCGCGTCGCATTCAATCTTTTTTATTTCTTAGTTAATCTTTTTTATTTCTTAGTTAATCTTTTTTTGACGGGGACAATTACTTTAACTTATGCACAAACAATCCACTTCTTAACTTTGGTTCAAACCATGTTGACTTTGGTGGCATTACTTCTCCAATATCTGCAACACTCATTATATCGCTAACTTCAGTTGCATACATTGAGAATGCAATTTTCATATCTGTATGAACTCTTTTCTCAAGTTCTTTAAGACCTCTAATTCCACCAATGAAATCTATTCTTTCTGATGTTCTTACATCTTCAATCCCTAAGATTGGTGTTAAAACATTGTTTTGAAGTATTGCAACATCAAGACTATCTATTGGATCTTCAGCATTGTAGATACCATCTTTAGCCTCTAATAGATACCATTTATTTTCTACATACATTCCAAATGTATGCTTCTCAACTGGTTTAACAGGTTCTGCATTAGTTGATTCTGTTACAATAAACTTCTCTCCTAATTTTGTTATTAACTCGTCTTTAGTCAATCCATTTAAGTCTTTAACTACTCTGTTATAATCCATGACCATTAAATCATTATCTGGGAAAGCAACTGCTAAGAAATAATTAAATTCTTCGTTACCAGTATAGTCAGGATTTTCTGCTCTTCTCTTAAGTCCCACTTTTACAGCAGATGCCGATCTATGGTGTCCATCTGCAATATATAAATAATCTACTTCTTTAAATAAGTCAATTATTTCACTTATGATAACGTCATTATCAATTACCCAAACAATATGGCTTATTCCATCTTCAGCTACAAAATTATATACAGGCTTTCTCTTACTCTCATTTTCAATCCAAGCATCTATTATTTCTGATGCAATTTGATCTTCTTTATATGTTAAGAAAATAGGACCTGTATTAGCATCACAATAATCAACGTGTTTAATTCTATCTTCTTCTTTATCTGCTCTAGTAAATTCATGTTTTTTAATTATATTGTTCATATAATCATCAATAGAAGCACAGAATACTATTCCAGTTTGAGTTCTTCCATTCATTATTTGTCTATATATGTAAAGACATGGCTGTTCATCTTGAGTGTATTCTCCATCTGTTATCATTCTATCAAGATTTTCCCTAGCCTTTTCATATACCTTTGGGTCATGTATATCTATTGATTTATCCAAATCTATTTCTGGTCTATCAACATGAAGAAATGAGTGGGGATTTCCCACTACCATTTCTCTTGCCTCGTCACTATTCATTACATCATAAGGTAAAGCCGCTATTTTTGACGCTAATTCTTTAACTGGTCTTATTCCCTTAAAAGCTTTAACTACTGCCATTAAAAATTCCTCCCAAATAAATTATAGATTAAAGAATTCTTTAATTACTGAAACTACTTCTTCACCAATTCTTGTTTGAGCTTCTTCAGTTGCAGCTCCAATATGTGGTGTAACACTAACTTTCGCATGGTTAACTAACGTTTCATTCTTAGTTGGTTCTTGTTCAAATACATCAATACCAGCTCCAGCAATTTCTCCATTATCAAGAGCTTCAATTAATGCAGCTTCATCAACAACTTTACCTCTAGCACAGTTAATAAGATAAGCTGTATTCTTCATTAATTCTAATTCTTTCTTTCCAATTAATGAACCTGCTACCTTGTCATATGGTACATGAAGTGAAATAAAGTCTGAAGTCTTTAATACCTCTTCAAATGGTATAAAATCATAATCTAAATCATCATGTTTTCCTTCAATTGTATAATACACAACAGTCATGCCTAAAGCAGTTGCTTTTTTAGCTAAAGACTGACCAATTCTTCCCATTCCAACAATTCCAAGTGTTTTACCTGCAATTTCAGTTCCTTGGTATTTCTTTTTATTCCATTCACCATTTCTCATAGTATAGTTAGATATAGCAATAAATCTTGCTAATGCAAACATGTGACCAATTGCAAGTTCTGCAACTGAATCTGAACTTGCTGAAGGAGTATTTCTTACAGTTACTCCAATACTTTCTCCAGCAGGTATATCTATATTATCTATTCCAACACCAGCTCTGATAGCTAATTTTAATTTTCCACCCTCTTCAGCTTTGAATACATCTGAAGTAAGAGTAGTTGCTGATCTAATAACTATTGCATCAAAATCTTTTAATTTTTCTCCTAATATATCTTGTTCAAAATGTTCATCAACAACCTCTGCACCTAATCCCCTTAATGCTTCGATTGATGCGCTTTCTAACCCGTCGTTTGTTAATACTCTAATCATTTTAAAAAATCCCCCTTAATTTATATTGCTTATTGCTTTTTTGTATAACTATATAAGATGCCCAAATTCTACAAATTTAAAACATACAAACCGATATTCCCCATCAAAACTATCTGAATTATGATTCCAATTATATGAATAAACCCAAGTCCTATTCAATATCCCTGTAATTAATCCATTACGCTTTGAAAATATACGATCCCTATTAATTGATAATAAATATTTCAGCACTTACTTCATTATATTCATTATCTGTTTAAAACTTGTTTGTTATATTCTACTACTTATTTAGTTTTAATTCAATACTTTGTTGTGCTTAATCACTATTTTAACAATGATAGTGATATATTTATCGGATTCATATCCACAATCTCAAAATTAGAAATACTATACTCTTAAGTTCATATTTAAGAATAAAAAGAACTACTCCAAATACACTAATTTGCATTTGGAGTAGCAACTTTTTAAGTTTATAATCTTTATTTTAAGTTATATGGATTATTTTTTACCTTCGATATGAGCTTTATCAAAGTATACAAATCCAAGTGGAGATACTCTAACATCTTTAACATAGTCCTTTATTCCTTTTGTTTGAGTATAGTAGTATAAAGGAATAACTGGCATATCTTCCATTAACATATCTTCTGCTTGATGCATTATAGTAAGTCTCTTATTAGCATCTGTTTCTTTCTTTGCATCTTGAATTGCTTGATCGAACTTTGGATTATTGTATCCTGGGTTATTATTTTGTGAATTTGATAGGAACATATCTAAGAATGTCATTGGATCTGTATAATCAGCAAGCCATGCATCTCTTGCAATTACAAATTGTTTTGCAATTCTTGTTGATTGAAATACTTTCCATTCTTGAGTTTGAAGTTCAACATTTATGCCTACTTTTTTCCACATATCTTGAACTGCTTGCATTAATTCATTATTTCCATTGCCTGGATTGTATAACAATGTAAGTGTTGGTAACCCCTTACCTTCTGGGAATCCAGCTTCTGCTAATAACTTCTTAGCTTGCTCAACATCACCCTTTGGATCAAAGTACTTTTTACCAGCAAAGTCTTTTCCATCTGCACCAGTAATTCCTTCTGGTACATAACTATGAGCAGGAATTTGACCAGCTTTTGTTACATTTTCAACAATCGCTTGTCTGTCTATAGCAAGGCCTAATGCTTTTCTTACTTTTGGATCACTTAATGCTTTAGCCGCATTTGGATCTACAGCTTTAGCTTTATCAGAAACATTTACTGATATAAAGTTAGTTCCTAAATTAGGGAATGTAGTAGCACTTTTATCTTTTACTGCTCCTTGAATTTCTGATAATGGAACAATATCTACCATATCAAATTGACCTGATTTATAACTTGCCCAAGCTGATGTTTCTTCAGCAATTAGTTTCATTGTTACTTTATCAAGTTTAACATCTTGTTTTGCTTCATAATTTTCATTTTTCTCTAATACAATTGAATCTTTAATCTTAAAATCCGTCATTTTGAAAGGTCCATTTGAAACATAAGTTTTTGCATCATTTGCCCATTCTGGATTGCTTCCAACAGCCTTTTCATCTAATGGGAAGTAACATGGGAATGCTGTTAATTCTAAGAAGTAAGAACATGGTGCTTCTAAAGTAACAACTAAAGTACTATCATCTGTTGCTTTAACTCCAACAGCATCCATAGATCCTTTTCCTGTATTTGCTGCTTCTGCCCCTTTAATATAATACATTTGGTATGCATATTCAGCTGCTGTATCAGGATTTATTACTCTTTTCCATGCATATACGAAATCGCTTGCCTTAACTGGATCTCCATTTGACCATTTAAGATCTTTCTTTAATTTGAAAGTATATGTCAATCCATCTGCTGACACTTCCCATTTATCTGCTTGACCTTCAACTGCTTTGTTCTTAGCATCTAATTTAGCTAAACCTTCAAAAAGATTTTCAACTACAATTCCACCATCAACTGATGCATTTAAGCCTGGATCTAAAGTTTTTGGATCTGCTCCTAAATTATAAGTCAGTTCTTGTTTACTTGCAGCTGCCCCAGCTCCTGCTTTATCTTCTGTCTTAGAACCACAACCAGTTAAAACTGAAAGTCCAAGTGTTGCTGCTAATGCTACTGCACATAATTGTTTTACTTTGCTTGTTTTCATTTTTATATTTCCCCCTTAATTATATATTATAATATCTGTTTAAGTTATTATTATAAAATTTCCTTAACAGTATACTACGTACTAATTTAAATTTTTTAATAAATTTATATATTTATTGCTTTTGCAAAATTTCATTAATCATATAAATGACATGCTACAAAATGTCCTGGTTTAACTTCCTTTAATTCAGGATCTATTTCTGAGCAGATCGGTTTTGCATATTTACATCTACCTTTAAATCTACAGCCTGGTGGTGGATCTATTGGTGATGGAATATCCCCTTCTAATACTATTCTTTTATTATTTTTAGCAATATCTGGATCTGGTATTGGTACTGCTGAAAGTAATGCTTGTGTATATGGATGTAAGCCTTCTGAATATACTTTATTACTTTCTCCCTTTTCAACCATTCTTCCAAGGTACATAACTCCAATATGAGTTGATATATGTTTAACCATTGATAGGTCATGAGCAATAAAAAGATATGTTAGTCCTAACTCTTCTTGAAGTTCTTCAAGCATATTTATAACTTGAGCTTGAATTGAAACGTCAAGTGCTGATATTGGCTCATCACATACTATTAATGATGGTTCTACCGCTAATGCTCTTGCTATACCTATTCTTTGTCTTTGTCCTCCTGAAAATTCATGAGGATATCTATTTATATGGTCACTTGCAAGACCAACCTTTGATAAAAGGCTTCTTATTCTTTCTGTTCTTGCTTCACCTGTCAATAACTTATGAACATCAATAGCTTCACCAATTATATCTCCAACTGTCATTCTTGGATTTAATGATGCGTATGGATCTTGAAATATCATTTGCATTTCTTTTCTTAGTGGAACCATATCCTTAACAGAATTCTTTGTTATATCTTTTCCATTAAAAATTATTTGCCCTGATGTTGGTTCATAAAGCTTTAATATAGTTCTTCCTGTAGTTGTCTTACCACAACCCGATTCACCTACTAGCCCTAAAGTTTCTCCTCTTCTTATTGAAAATGAAACTCTATCTACGGCTTTAACATAACTTTTACCTTTAAATAAACCTTTTTTTGCAGGGAAGTATTTGCATAAATCTTTGACTTCTAAAATTATATCTTTATTATCTTCCACTACTTTATCCTCCTTATAGGTGATTCAACTTTGGGCGCATCTTCATGACATAACCAACATGCCACATGATGTTTTTCTCCTACTTCAAATAGTGGAGGTTGCTTTTGAATACAAAGCTTCATAGCATAATCGCATCTAGCTGCAAATGGACATCCAACTGGTGGATTTAATAAGTCTGGTGGTTGCCCTTCAATTGGAATGAGTTTTTCTTTAATGTCATCCTTCGGATTTGGAATACTTCTTAAAAGTCCCCAAGTGTAAGGATGTTTTCCTCTATAAAATATATCTTCTGTAGTTCCTGTCTCTACTATTATTCCACCATACATTACATTGATTTTAGTACAAACATCTGCAACAACTCCTAAATCATGAGTTATTAATATAATTGCAGTGTGGAGCTTTTGTTTTATATCTTTCATTAAATCTAAAATTTGAGCTTGAATTGTAACATCTAATGCTGTAGTTGGCTCATCAGCTATAATAAGCTTTGGCTCACAAATTAAACTCATAGCTATCATTGCTCTTTGTCTCATACCGCCTGAAAATTCATGTGGATATTGCTTCATTCTTTTTTCTGGACTTGGTATTCCAACTAATTCAAGCATTTTTATAGCTTCTTTTTTAGCTTCTGCTTTACTTATTTTTCTATGTTTTAATAAGGGCTCCATTAATTGATATCCTATTGTATATACTGGATTTAATGATGTCATAGGATCTTGGAATATCATCCCTATATCATTTCCTCTTATAGTTTCCATTACAGATTCTTTAGCACTTGAAATATCTTTGCCGTCGAAATATATTTCTCCACCTGCAAGTCTTCCATTATCAGCTAATAATCTCATTATTGACATCATAGTAACACTCTTACCGCAACCTGATTCCCCAACTATACCTAATGCTTCTCCCTTTTCTAAGTAAAAAGATATACCTCTTACTGCATGGACTTCACCAGCACTAGTTTTAAAGGAAGTTTCCAAATTCTTTACATCTAATAATTTTTCCATTTTTCTTTCTTCCTCCTATCTCTTGTTCTTAGGATCTAACGCTTGGCTTAATCCATCACCAAAAAGATTAAATGCTAATATAATTAAGCAAATTAGTCCTGCTGGAAATACTAATTGATATGGATATGTATAAATACCATTCATTGCTTCATTTGCTAATGTTCCAAGAGAAGCTCTTGGTGCTGCAATTCCAAGACCTATAAAACTTAGAAACGCTTCAGTAAATACAGCTTCTGGAATTAATAATGTTAATGTAACCATTATTGACCCAATACAATTTGGTATTAAATGTCTTATTAATATTCTAGCATTTGATGCACCTAATGACTTTGCAGCAAGAACGAATTCTTGTTGTTTTAATTGAAGGATGTCTCCTCTTACTATTCTAGCCATACCAATCCAATATGATATAGAAAGTGCTAATACTATTGTTAGAAGACCACTTCCTGCATTTCCTGGTTTACTTAAAACCGCCATAAATATTATTACATATATAGTTAATGGAATTGAATATAAAACATCTACTATTCTCATTAATACGTTATCTACTACACCGCCAAAGAAACCTGCAATACCACCATATATTACTCCAATAAATAAATTAATAACGGCAGCTAAAACTGCAATAAGCAATGAATACCTTGCTCCATAAAAGTTTCTAACAAATAAATCTCTTCCAAGATTATCAGTTCCAAATAAATGTGCTGCTGAAGGTTTTAGATAAGTTGCCTTTAAATCAGTTGCTGCATAATCATACTTAGATAACATTGGAACTAAAATAGCTGCTACAATTATAATTATAACTACTACTAATGATATTATAGCTAATTTATCTTTTTTTAATCTCGTCCACGCATCTTGCCAATAACCAACGCTCGGTCTAACTGATACTTTAATTTTCTTTTCTTCTTCACTTAGAGGAGCAAATGAGTCCTTTTCTATTTTAAATTGATTTTCCATACTTCTTTCTCTCCCCCTAAACTTCTGAATTTTGTAATTTTATTCGTGGATCAATTACTATATATAGTATATCTACAAAAAAATTAAAGAATATTAACATTGTACAATAAAACACTGTTACTCCAAGTAACATAGTATAATCTCTATTTGTAACTGTTTGTACAAATTCATTTCCAAGTCCAGGAATAGCAAAAATTCTTTCTGTAATAAAGCTTCCTGTTAATACACCGGCAACTAATGGACCAACATATGTAACTATTGGGATTAATGAATTTCTTAATGCATGTTTAAATATAATTGTGCTTTTGCTTAAGCCCTTAGCCTTAGCTGTTCTCATATAATCTGATTTTAATACATCTATTAATTTACTTCTTGTAAGTCTCGTAATAAATGATAAAGATGCTGCTGATAATGCTATACATGGCATTATGTAATTTTTCCAACTACTAAATCCCGTTGCTGGCAATAATCCTAAATAAACAGCTAATACATATATTAAAACAGCTCCTATTACAAAACTTGGTATTGTAGTACATAATGTTGCATAAACTACTATAACCTTATCAGGCCATTTCCCGACCTTCAGTGCTGCAAGTATTCCTAGTAATATACCACCTGTTATAGCAATAACAACTGCTACTGCTCCTATTTTTGCAGATGCTGGGAATGATTTAGATATAGTATCAGATACCTTTCTCCCTTTAAATACCATTGATTCACCTAAGTCTCCTTGAACTAGACCCTTCATATACATTGTATACTGTTGCATTAGAGGTTTATCAATTCCATATTTCGCTTCCATATTTGCCTTAATTTGCGGTGTTAGCTTATCTCCATCAAATGGACCTCCTGGCATAAGTCTCATTAGAAAAAATGTTACTGTTATTACAACCCAGATTGTTAACAGGCTTGTAAAAAATCTTTTTCCAACATATTTTAACATGTGTTCCTCTCCTTCTTTCATATTTATATATTTAGTTTATCTAAATATATAAACTTGTATGTATTAATTTAATATTTTACAAGCTTTGGGCTTTTATAATATTTATTATTTAGTTATATATTGCCTTTATATTTTATGTAAAGCGCTTCCACATAGTATAACATTGCCTAGAATAATATTAATGGAGTCATTAAACCTATTTTAATTGTCTAATAACTCCCTTGTTATTCAAATTTACTAATATTTAATTTTTCAGCAATAAAATTTAACTTATTCATAACATAACACTATTATAATAATATTTTTATCTATACGTGTCAATATTTTATTTTAAATTTATAATGTAAAACTTAACAGATTTACTTCATGATAAATATTTTTCTTTACTTTTTATAATTAATATATATTAAAATTTTTAAGATTAATTTATCTTTCCGCTTAGCATTTACCAAATCTCTTTTTTTAGTGCAGTTACTCTTCATCATCAAAATATAATACCGATTCTGTCTCCCTACAATATTTAACACACATACATTGCGCTAATTTTCTTGGACATTTATAACATAAACAAGTTAAATCTACACCATCACATTTCCCTTGTTTTAATTCTATACAATCTCCACAGTTTACTCCATTTCCTGCTGGCATAATATCACTACTCCTCTAGTTTTATGCTCTGCTTCAATACAATGATTAAAAACAGAGCCAATTTTAATGTACTAATTTAGTATTAACTTAAAGCTCATAAATGTCAATTTTCTTTACCAAATTCCCAATCTATCTTCCGGCTTAACATACATACCATCTTTTTCTGTAATTTTATATATGTCATAGAACTTTTGAAATTGTGGCAAAACTGCATCTACTCTAAATTTATTAGGGGAATGGTCATCTAATATTAGTACATACTCAGCATATTCCTTTGTTGTTATTTGACGCCAAGTAGTTGCATAACCTTCAAAAAACGCTTTATAATTTGGTTTATCCATTGTATCTAATATATCTAAGAGACAAGATACTCCACCAATATCTGCAATATTTTCTCCAACAGTAGCGTAACCATTAATTTTTTCTCCTGGCAACGCTTCTATCTGACTATAAAAATTAGCTATCCTTTTAGCCTTTTCTGTAAATTGTTCATAGTCTCTTTTACTCCACCAATTGCTAATGTTACCATTTGAGTCATATTGTGAACCCGTATTGTCAAATGCATGACTAATTTCATGACCAATAATAACACCAATTCCACCTAAGTTTTCTTCTCTAGTCCTATTTGCATCATAAAAATATCCCTGAATTATTCCCCCGGGAATAATAATTGAGTTTTCATTTGCGCTATAAAATGCATTAACTGTTTGAGGTGTAAAATCATCTCCATTTTCATCTGCTAGTTGATTTATTTTTTTTGAAATTTCATTCCTTGCAAAATTTCTTAATTCCATTGCATTCTGAAAAAGTGAGCCACCTTCTTCATAAGATCTAATATTTATTTTTGAATAATCAACCCATTCTTCTGGATACCCTATTTTTACATTTAGCTTATCTAATTTATCAGTAGCATTTTTCTTAGTTGACGCACTCATCCATTCAAGATTATTGATTCTTTTTTTATATGCTTCTATAATTTCTTTAGTTATGTTTTCCACATCTTTTTTTGTTTCTTTAGAAATATACCTTTCTGCATAAATCTTTCCAATCGCCATCCCCATCATTGAGTCCACTGTATTAATTGCATCTTTTTCTTTTGATATAGTTCCTGTCACTCCAAGTAAGCTATTAGTATATTCTTTATTGGCAATTTCAAAGTCCTCACTTAAAAAATTTGAAGCATGAATCAAGTTAACTATTTCAATGTAGTTTTTTATAAGATACAAATTTCCTTGTGTATATATTTTATTAAATATTTTTAACCACATAGGATCCTGTAAAATAATTTTGTTTGCTTTCTCTATACCTAAAGAACTCATAATAGCTGGTAAATTTACGTTAGGTGCCAAATAATTAAGTTCATCTAACGTATATACGTTATACATAGTATCGATTAAATTTGATGTTCTTGACTTCTCATGTTTTCCCATCATAGATGGTGCTATAATTTCTTCAAATTTAAACATATTATCTACTTTAATTTTCGCTTCCTCTTGTGTATATCCACTTAATACTAAAACTTTATTATAGTAATTTTCTGTTAACTTTTTATTTTTAATAGTATTTTCGGTTGGATTAGTATATTCATCTGGATCTCCCAAACTAAGCCCTGTAGTCCCTATATATAATATATTAGTTTTTGTATCTTTTATATCTCTTTCCACAGTGAAAGTTATTGTTGAATTTATTATTTCCTTATTAGTCCATAATTTTGTAAGTTCATCTATTGTTTTTACTGCTTTAATTTCATC
>Ga0302173_10000332_pt1 | contig 25845 bp, 24 predicted proteins | sample I_Fen_N3_1_FD_198785 | JGI IMG/M metagenome (GOLD analysis project Ga0302173, IMG submission 198785) | Peat permafrost microbial communities from Stordalen Mire near Abisko, Sweden - I_Fen_N3_1 | ecosystem: Environmental > Terrestrial > Soil > Wetlands > Permafrost | place: Sweden: Abisko... | reverse complement strand
ACATCACCAACAAAACTCTCACCAGCATTGATAATTGTTCCGCCTTTAATAATAAATTCCATAGCCACGCTCTTCCTTTCTAAAACATTCAGCCTGTTTTACTTCTTATTTACCGAAGGTGCAACAGCTTCTCCAACTCCCACGGCTGCTGCGTTTCCTTCATCAAGTACAATTTTATCGGCAAACTCTGTAATAATTTCATTTTCTTCATCACTAACCAATGATCCCGACTCGCTTTTCATCACAAGCGGATATAAGATTAACGCTAAAACAAAGCCAAGAACCCAGCCAATATTGCCAAGAATGGAAATCGCCGGAATCATTTTTCCCAGCAATGCTGGCATGAAAGATACCACCCAGACAAGAACGGCCTTCCAATTAATCCCATTTGTATACCAATAACGACTTGATTTACCACTTTGATACAGCGATAAAATATCCACTTTCATTTTCCGATGAATATAATAATCTGCAATAAAAATACCAGCTAATGGACCAAGAATCATTCCATATGTGTCAAGCCAGCCGAAAATGTAAGCTCCGGCAGTTGCCATGAGCTTCCATGGCATGATTGCGATGCCAGCTGCCCCTGTAATCAAAGAAGCTTTTTTAAATGGTAAGTTTTGCGGAGAAAAATTTGAAATATCATTCGTTGTAGCAACTGCATTTGCTGCAATATTTGTCGTTAGCGTCGCAATTAAAATTCCAACTGCGCCGAGAAAAATCATAAACGGATTACCTGAATTTGCAATAACCTGAACCGGATCCCAAAGAAGCTTGCCTGTCGTAACAAAAGTAGCGCCTGTAACCACCGTACCGACGATTGCAATGCCAAACATTGAAGGAACAAGCCCAATCAATTGTCCTTTAATCTGTGATGACTGATCTTTCGAATAGCGGCTGAAATCCGGTATATTTAATGCTAGCGTAGCCCAAAAAGAAATATTTCCCATCAAGCCGCCCAAAAAGGTCGGCCAGAATTTATCTTCTGAAATTGCCATTGGCATGCTGGCAAAAATATCGCTAAAGCCTTTCCCCATCTGATAAACCGAGCTTACCGACCATACAGTCAGTGCTACACAAAGAACAATCAGCAAAGGTGATCCCCACGATTCCATAAAACGAATAAGTTCCGGTCCTTTATACGTAATATAAACGTTAAGTGCCCAAAAGGCCAAAAAAGCTGCTCCAATATTCATGGACCAATCTGCCCAGGATGAACTCAGCGCAGACAAAATACTATTAAGCGCTTCACTTCCCAACCAACAGTTTATTCCAAACCAGCCGGCACCTGTAACAGCTCTTGCTAAAGCCGCTATATTTGATCCCCTGACCCCAAAGGCTAACCGTGCAAAAACCGGAAATGGAATCCCATATTTTGTCCCGGCATGTGCATTTAAAATAATCGGCACCAGTACAATTAAATTTCCCAAAGTAACCGTCAAAATCGCCTGCCACCAGGCGAAACCAACGGCGACCAAGCTTGCCGGAAGCATATACGATGCTGTACAAATACTCATTCCAATCCATAAAGATGCCATATTATACGTATTCCAGGTTCGATGCCTTGTCTTCGTTGGAGCCAAATCATCATTGTAATAGGCACTCTTTTTTACTGTTCCTACAGCCTCGTCATTCAGCTCATACAAATCACCAATTTTACGCTGCGTTTTCATAAGAGAACTCCTCCTTCGTCATACAGAAAAAGCGCTCGCAGAACATTACTGTTCCGCAAGCGCCTTTGCTTATATCAAGTATTTAATTTATACCTTTTTCAAAGCATAAACTAAGTATAATCGATTCATTTTCCTTTGTATATGTGCAGTCAACACAAATGAAAAGCCGCACGTTTGTCAAATTCACCAGAAAGCAGCCTTATGCAGGAAATATATTCAGCAGACGAAAAAACAGACCTTCAATTCGCTCTCCCCATCCATGCGGTTCATGCAGCAAGCGCACAAACTCACGGATGCTCCGATAGCGGCGCAGCGTCCGATTTATCCGGTACGATGCGAGAAATTCAGAAAGTCCGATTTCACCTAGTTTTTTGCTTTTATATGCATCAACCATCCATATAACTTCCCAGCGTGCCTTAATCGTACAATTTCCCTCTTCCGGAAAAATTCGGGCAATTTCCTCGGGATAGAGCTCGCGGAGCAGGCAGTCTGCATAAGACAAAAGCTGCTGGATCTCCCGTGTGCTTTTTCTCCAATCCTTTGGAATATTCGCGTTCACCTTAAGCACTGCCGCTAATGTCTGCTGCTCTTTAACAAAATCTGTCGGCAAAGCTGCCCCTCCTTTCGATCCCCTGAACTGGTTTATGCAAAACTTTCATAGAAACACTTACCCGATGTAGTTTGCCTTCAAAACTTTATTTAACCGCTGCAAGACTATTCTGACACAAACTATTGTGCGATAGCCAAAAAAGTTTATGAATGCTATTTGATAAATATCCCATTTCAAATTACGGTTCTATAAATTTTCATGCTGTAATTTTTTTTTACAGTCACTACAATACCCATAAAGTTCCAATTTATGATCTGAGATCAAAAAATCTGTTTTTAACTCTAATGATTTTTCAAATTCTTCTAAAGGACAATGATCTATATAAACGATTTTTTTACAACGTAAACAAATCAAATGGTGCTGATGTGATAATCGTTTAAGTTCAAAAACACTCGTTGTATTATCAAGAAAATTTGATTTCTGGATAATTTGTTTTTTCGTAAATAAATCCAAGATACGATAAATTGTCGACAAGTTTATTGTATCATCTTCCTGCACCACTTTTAGATACAGCGTATCCGCTGTTAATAGTTCTTTGCTCTGATTGAGAAATTTCAAAAGTAAATTTCGTTGTTTTGTACTCTTGATACCATGCTGATTTAAAAAATTTTTGTATTCAAAATTTTCTTCTTCCATCAGAAGCCTTCTTTCCATTTGGACTCATAGCGTTTATTTTAGCCATACTTTTAAAATTCAGCAAATGTATGTTGACTGGAAAATTATAATTTTGAAAAAATAATACAAAAGCCAAAACCAGAACTGATATTATAGCGATAACTCCTCCCGGCGCAGCATTAATCCAATAGGAAAGTGTAATTCCACTTATTATATCAATAAAACTAAATAAAATGCCAAAAAGCAGCGTTGTTTTAAAACCTTTTTTTAGCTGCAGTGCAGTTGCAATAGGCAAAGCAATTAAAGAACTAATGACTAAAATCCCTACGATTCGAATTGATACAGAAATTGTTGCAGCAACCAAAACTGCAAAGATATAATTAATTGTTTTGATATTGACCCCGGAAATTCTGGCACCTTCTTCATCAAAAATCATAAACATTAAAGAATGATATAAACGAGAAACTATAAGCAGCGATAGGATGCTTAAAATCAAAACTATATAAAAATCTTCCCGTGTAACCGTTAGGATGCTGCCAAATAAAAAAGAATCGATATTAGCATGTACAAGACCGGAACTAATTAATGTAATGGCAATTCCGACAGACAACGATAAAATAACAACTAAAATCAATTCAGCATAATTTTTAAAATGTCTTCGTAACATTTCAATAAGTATGCCAAATACAGAAGTTAAACAAAATGCACTTAAAATAGGATGCAAATGAACCATCAATCCGGCAGCTACACCAGCCAATGAAGCATGAGCCAAGGTATCACCCATCATGGAATAGCGTTTCAAAACAAGAAACATACCAATTAATGGACATAAAATCGAGATCAAAATAGCAATCATAAAAGCATTTTGCATAAAACTATATTGAAACATAATTTTCAACTCCTGCATTTTCAACGAGATATTCATGGATATAATCTTGTGGATTGCAGATATGGCCGATCCCCTGATCAATATGATATAAAAGAGTTGAATTTTTTATCGCAGCTTTCAGATTATGCTCTACACAAATAACTGTAATCTTTTCTTCTTGGTTGAGCTTGCGAATCAACTGGTAGATTTCATTTTGACTTTTTATATCAATACCATTCGAAGGTTCATCCAAAATCAATAAGTCCGGATTTCCCATAAGCGCTCTGGCAATAAAAATTTTTTGACACTGTCCCCCTGATAAAGTTCCAATAAGAGCTTTTTTGTAATCCTGCATTTTAACGAGAGCAAGACTCTCATCGATAACTTCTTTGCCCGGAATATGACGTGCTTTTTGATAGCATGTTAAAATTTCTTCAATTGTTATAGGAAATTGTGTATTAAGGCTGTCAAACCGTTGTGGCACATAAGCTGTTTTTTTAAATGTATTTTCTATATAGCCACTTGTCGGTATGAGTAATTTTAATAAAAGTTTGATAAAGGTGCTTTTCCCCGAACCATTTTCACCTAAAATCGAAATATAAGAACCATCTTGAATTGAAAAATTTAAGTCTTTCAATATATATGAGCTTTGCTCATACGAAAAATACAGGTTTTTGATATGAATCATTTTATCCTCCGTAAATTTATCACTTGACATCTTTTTGATATCATTATATCCTATTTTTAGATGCAAATGCAAACCATTTGCATCTAAAAATAAAATTTGGAGTGATTCTATGAAAAAAGCGGGCTTTTACTGTTTGCTGCTACTTGTCTTGTTCGGTCTTTTTACTGGTTGTGGAGCAACGCAAGCTTCCGAAACTGCAAAACAGGAAAAAAGTGGGAAAGTAGAAGTAATGGTTTCTTTTAATGCCCTGAGGGAAATTGCTGAGGCCATTGGCAAAGATAAGATAGAGGTAAAAACAATTATCCCAGACGGAACGGAACCACATGATTTTGAACCAACCGCCCGTGATTTAAAAGAATTGCATAGTGCCAGAGTATTTGTTTACAATGGTTTCGATATGGAAAAATCATGGGTTGACAAAGCATTAGAAGCAGCAGATAATAAAAACTTAATTGTCGTTGAGGCGGCAAAAGGAGCTGAACCAATACCAGCATCCGGAGCCGAAGAAATTGAATCAGGTGCACAAAACGATCCTCATTTGTGGTTAAGTTTAAAAGGTGCTGAAATAGAAGCAAAAAATGTAAAAAATGCTTTGATAAAGGCTGACCCCGTTAACAAAGATTTTTATGAAGCAAATTATCAAACCTTTTATAATCAACTTGAAACACTTTATCAAGAATATAATCAAAAGTTTCAATCTGTAAAAAGCAAGAATTTTGTTACAGGTCATGCTGCTTTTGCTTATTTAGCACGCGATTTTGGTTTGAAGCAAAGCAGTGTAGAAGATGTTTTTGCCGCAGGTGAACCAAGTGCTAAAAAACTAAAAGAGTTAACAGATTATTGTAAAACAAATCATATTAAAACTATTTTTGTTGAAGATATGGTCAGTCCAAAAGTTTCTGAGACTTTAGCTAATGAAGTTGGCGCAAAAGCCGAAAAGATTTATACCTTGGAAAGTAAAGAAGAAAATAAAGATTATCTTCAAAGTATGCGGGACAATCTGGAAAAAATATATCAGAGCTTACAACAGTAAAAATAATTTTAAAGTTAAGTATCTGACTAAAAACATTACTACTACATTGAGTTATGCAAAATACACATCCTCAATACATCCATCATTTAAGTGATCTGCTTTTTTTATTATGATTTATTTTACTACAATCCAACCTGTATGAAAAGCCAGTGGCAAAGCTTTTAGTACGTTTCCGGAAAACAAAAAGGCTCCGGATTCCATAATGGAACCAAAGCCTTTTTGTTTTCTCTTTTATTTTACATGCAATACATTGTATCAACAATGCTCAAAACCTCATCCACTTTTTCCATTTCTTCCGTTAGCTGCTCGCTTGTAATAATTAAAGGCGGTGCAACCAAAAGCATGTTTTCATGCGAGTATGTCATAAAATAACGGTCTTTGAGCAATTTGACAATACCCGGCATAATTCCAACCGGGTCTTTGCCATAAGAAACAAGAGCTTCCCGCGTCGACTTATCTTTAACCAATTCAATCGCTGAGAACAACCCAATATACCGCACATCTCCGACACAGGCATGCTTTGCTTTGAGCTTTTCCATAAGGTCTGCCAAAACCTTGCCAACTTCCTGTACATTTTTCAGCACAGCATGGTTTTGATAATAGTCCAGACAAGCGATGCCTGCAGCACAAGCCAATGGATGACCGCTGTATGTCAGCCCGCAGGACAGAAAATGATCATCAAAATAAGTCGCTACTTTTTTGCTTACGCCTACGCCGCCAAGCTGGACATAGCCGCAAGTTACACCCTTTGCAAACGTAACCAGATCCGGCTTGATGCCCCAGTGTTCAAAAGCAAACATTTTCCCCGTACGCCCAAAGCCAGCCATAACCTCATCACAAATCAGCAAAATACCATACTCATCACAAATCTGACGTACCCCTGCCAAATATCCATCCGGTGGAATAATAACTCCATTGGATCCTGTAATTGTTTCCAGTACAATCGCTGCAACATCTTCCGGATTTTCATATAGAACCTGCTCGTGCAGCTTTGCAACATAGTAATCTGCTGCTTCCGCTTCAGAAGAAAACTTTGCTTTTTCCCGATAAATATAAGGATCAAAAAACTTCACAAAACCAGGGATTCCCGGTTCCAGCGGATAGCGCCGCGTTTCACCCGTCAGATTTCCCGCGCCAAAGCTTGATCCATGGTAGCTGCGGTATCTGCTAAAGATTTTTTTGCGGCCTGTATACATGCGTGCCATCTTTATCGCATTCTCGTTTGCATCTGCTCCGGCATTCGTAAAAAATATTTTTCCAAATGTATCCGGCAGGAGATTGACAATTTTTTCTGCCAGAACTGCCCGGCTTTCCACGGCAATCGCAGGTGACAAAAAACAAAACTTATCCGCCTGCTCTTTGATTGCTGCAACAATCTCACGGTTGCCATGCCCCAAGTTCAGATTAACCAACTGCGAAGACATATCTGTATAACGATTTCCCTCACTATCCCAATAATAAATATTATCACTTTTTTCGACAACAAGCGGATTTAACTTCCCTTGTTTTGACCACGACTGCATATTGTATCGCAATGATTTTTCTTTAATTTCTTTTGCTGTAAGCATGTTCTTCATTCTCCCATCAAATTAAGTGCTGCAAACAAAAAAAGCCGCCCCCAGTAGTCCTCACTGGCGCAAGCTTCATCGCTTCCACTTATTTTTTTATTGAACAGCTTTAGTTTAATTCAATTCCTTGATTTTGTATATATCGTCGCTATACAAAAATCTTAGTCTCAATTTGTTAGTCCTGCATAAACTCTAAAAAGCGCTTCATTTTAAACGCTAGTCGAAAATTTAACCGATGATCCGAATCCATGATATCACAATTCATGATTTCTTCAATGCGCCGCAAGCGATACGTCAGCGTATTACGGTGAATGAACAATCTTGCAATCGTCGTTGCCGCATTTTCATTTTCATCCAGATATACCTCAAGCGTTTCCGTCAGTCTTGCCTTGTTCTTCTTATCATAAGCAAGCAAAGGCCCCATAAGCTCCTGATAATATTCTCGCAGAAAAACGACATCACCAATCCGATCAAAAAGGCGAAAAACATTTGTATCCGCATAAAGCAAGCATCGTACACCCTTTTGTTTTCGTGCTAAGCGCAGGGCAAAACAAGCTTCTTTATAACTTTTTTTAAAATCAGCCATCTCTTTATAAACATTGCCGATTCCTATATAAACTTCAGCCTCAAATCGTTTTTGCAGTGATTCACGAAGTTTTTCCGCATAGACACCCAACCCGTCTGCCAAAGAAATTTCAGTTTGCGGCAGCAGCATAACTGCATTGCCATTATACCAAATCAAAAGCCGTGCAAAAGGTAATCCAATTATTTTTTGTACATCGAGCCTTCGTTCTTCTGACAATTCTTCCTGCCCGGTTCCGTTGGTCTCCAGTAAATCTAATACCATTACACAGCAAGCCTGATCAAGTCCATACTTTTTTTTAACATCCTCTGTCAATAAATTATGATAGTCTTTTATTTCCGCGAACAGTATTTTTTTCACCAAAAGTTCCGTACTCTGCTCCCGCGACTTTTCCATCATAATCAATTCACCAATATAGCGGGTGATATCACCAAGTTTTACCGCCCAGCGGACATTGAACAGTGGAATCTTTTTTTCATCGGCATATTGTATAACATCCGGGGGGATTTGTTCAATATACTTCCCCGTGTTGATGACAAGCCCGGCCACCTTCTTTTCATTAACTCCGCGTACCATCTGCAATAACTTTGCTGAATCATTTCCAATAGAGATTCCCGTCATGAATACAAGCTCATGGCTGCGCAAAAACCGAAGTTCCTCTGTTGATTCTATGGCATGAAACCACTGTACGATCCGATTTAAGCCATTTTCCCCTCCGACCAAAGACATTTTTTTATTCAGATACGCCGTTTTTAACAGCATCTCACAAGTAACCGCCATATTCATCTCCCCCTTACCTGCTATATTATCAGAAAATTGCTTAAAAATCTTATTTTTTTGCGTATTTTGTTACTCGCAACTAAACTGAATCCCTCTGTTTTGTGCAGATTTACAGAAAATACAGCTTTGCTTGACTTTATCGTCATCGCGTCTATACTAAAAATAAGTAAAAACATAAATGCAAAGGAGTCTACTATGATGAATCCGATCCATTACAATCTTCCCACTAAAATATTCATGGAAAAAAATTGCGTTCAGAACCATTCTGAAATTTTTCCACAGCTCGGTCATAAAGCCATGCTCGTAACAGGACGACATTCAGCAAAAGCAAACGGCTCACAAAATGATATTCTTGAAATTCTAAAAAAACACCATATAGACTACACTCTGTTTGACGAAATCGACAGTAATCCGGATATTGAAATCGTCTACAAAGGAGCAAAAAAAGCTCGTGCTGAACACGTTGAGTTTATCATTGCCATTGGTGGAGGTTCTCCTATGGATGCCGGCAAGGCCATTGCACTGTTAGCTCGTCAGGATATTGCCGAAGCGGATTTATTTACCGCCAGCTACACAAGTGATGTTCTGCCAATGGTCCATATCCCAACAACGGCTGGTACGGGAAGTGAAGTCACACAATATGCTATATTATCAAACCCCCGGGCACAAACAAAGACAAGCATCGCCACAAGCGTACTCTTTCCGAACTATGCGCTGCTTGACCCGTCGTACATGCTTGATTTACCACGAGAGATCACAATCCATACCGCGCTTGATGCGCTTTCACACCTCATCGAAGCTTCACTAAGCAAAAAGAATAATGATTTAAATAATGCCTTAGCACTTGAAGGCATAAATGCTATATGTCCTGCTCTGTCTGCCCTGCAAAACAATTCGCCACTTAGCAGCATAGACCGTGAAAGCCTTTCCTATGCATCACTTTTGGGAGGTATTGTCATCGCTCATGCCGGAACAAATATTGTCCACGCGCTTGGGTACTCGCTGACCTATTTTCGCCATATCGACCACGGCCGGGCCAATGCCCTTCTATTGCATCGTTATTTGGAATTCATCGAAACATCTGCTCCACAAAAAGTTCGCGTCATCCTCAATGCCCTAGAATTAACAAATCTGGATGCTTTCCGTGCGTTAATGGACAGCCTGCTGGGTGAAAAAGAAAGCTTTACTCTGGATGAACTAGAAAAATACACAAAAATTGCCCTTCAAGCCAAAAACACAAGCAACAGTATTGCTTCTCCAGATGAAAATATTGTGCTACAATTATATAAGCAAAGTCTTTTGTAAAAACAAATCAATAAATCGTACGCATTAAAAATGCCGTTACCCTGACAAAAAGTCATTGGGTAACGGCATTTTTAACGTTTACATTTTACGATTAATCTGATTTACAGCCCCTACTTCATCGCAAAAATATTACAGCCATTCTTCCGGATGGTCCAATGTACTAAAACAGCTTTATATGATAACCATCAATTGCAGCATGATTAACCGTAATGGACAAAGTGCCTACTGAATTCCATAACAACGATCCGTTTCGTCGCCTTATAAAAACCTGCAATATAGCAGAGTTTATTTCCAAGCTGATTTCAAAATATTTCTAAGCACTTGTTGTTTCACCACTTCTCTCAGTATAAAACTTTCAAGCTGCCATTACAATTGATCCCCAATTCATCTGCGAATTTGTAAAGAAGCAGGAACCCGGTAGCTAACGATATTTCACTGCCGTTGAAATTGGTTTCGATTTGAGCATTGCTTTATTTATCTATTTATTAAAAACAATTATTGACATATCTAGAAATTTAGATATAATAAAGGAATGGAAACTATATTATTATTTAAAGCCTTATCAAATGAAAGCCGTCGTCAAATTTTAGAATTACTAAAAAATCCAACTACAAATTTTGGACCACAGGGATGCTTGATGGATGACAGTGACTTCAGCCGAGGTATTTGTGTCGGTCGTATCCAGGAAAAAACTGGCTTGACGCAATCTGTTGTATCGAGTTATTTATTGATGATGCAAAATGCCGGACTCTTAGAATCGAAACGAATTGGACAGTGGACCTATTATCGCCGAAATGAAAAAACAATTCAAGACTTTGCTGCCTACATAAAACATAACCTATAAAAGCTGGAAATACGTAGCTGTATATATTGATCTAAATATCTATTTTTCTAGATATTTAGATCAATATATATACTACAAAAGAAAAAGACAGTAAAATACATGCAGTCTCAACGAAAGGAGGTGACTCCATGACCGCTGTGAATAAAAATATAACCACACTAAAAATAGTGGCAAAATGCCGTGTAAATGAGACTGACCTGTCCTCCTTTAAACAATATGCTGCTGACTTAATCGCACAAACACAGCAAGAACCTGGAAATATTTCATATGCATTATGTGAAGATATAAAAGATCCCACTATACTTACCTTTATTGAAGAATGGCAGGATCAAAAAGCGCTTGATACTCATAATACCTCCAAACATTTTACAACAATCTTTCCAAAGCTGACATTACTTACCCAAACAGAAATCGAAGTAAATATTTATAAAAAATGTTAAAAGGACGTGATTTGATGAAAAAATCTTTAGGAGCAAACACTTTTGCACTGCCAACACCCGTTTGGGTTGTCGGAACCTATGACGACCAAGGCAAGCCCAATATTATGACGGCTGCCTGGGGCGGGATTTGTTGCTCATTACCACCCTGTGTAGCAGTATCTTTGCAAAAAATCCGTACCTCTTACAATAATATTATCAGCCAAAAAGCTTTTACGATCAATATTCCATCGGTGGCTCAAATAACCGCTACGGATTATGTCGGAATTGCGAGTGCAAAAAACTTTGACAAATTTGCCACGACTGGTTTTACAGCTGTTAAAAGCGACCTTGTCGATGCACCTTATATCAAAGAATTTTCCTTAGTATTAGAATGCAAACTTGTACATACAATCGATTTAGGCTTACACACCCAATTCATCGGTGAAATCATCGATGCCAAAGCCGATGAAGCAGTATTAGACGATAATGGACTGCCTGTATTAAGCAAGATTAATCCACTTACATTCAGCCCGCCAGAACGTAAATATTATGCAATTGGGCAAGATTTAGGACAGGCTTTTTCTTTTGGAAAAAAACTGTTTGATAAATAATCCCTATGTAAAAGTAAAAAGAATTCTATAATAAATGTTGGGGTAAGCAAAAACCAAATTGCTTATTCCAACATATTTTTTTGCATATATTTCTGAGCAAACGACACTATACTTATCCACCTTGCTTAAAACGTTTTCTTAACTAATTCTTTCCTTTTGAAAAACCAATGAATGACAACTTTTAAACTTATATTTTTTAGACGTTACTCCATTTAGTATCAAGAATAGGTTCTTAAGAAGCCGGATTTTTCCTCATATACCTGGTAGATTTACAAACAATTTAGGTGTATAATCACAGCATACGTCATGTTGCGCAATACAGTAAATTTTTATGAAGCCAAAAGAAAGAAGGCATAAAAAAATGAAAAAACCACTTCCTCTTGTTATGCTGTTTATGATAATTTTAAGCAACCTTTGCTTTGCTAATCAATATGATGACAATCCCGGTGAGTATATAAAAATCAATTCTGGAATAACCTCTACTATTTATCTGGATAAAGCCTCTATTAAATCAGTAAAGTATGCCCCGCCCTACTACACAATTCAATGCGACAATATTGGATTTGATCAAGCTGATAACATTACGGCTAAAACCACAGTAATATACTATTATGACTTCGATACAAAAAGCATACAGTTACAAATCCCTAAAAGTATTGCCTATGCTGAAGATGGCAGCATTTCATACAAAGCTTTACGCGATGCCCCACCAGTTGATATCGAGCCTACGAGTTTGTCATTTAAAGAAGCCATTATGCTGTTTAAACAACTGTACGGCGAGAAATATGCGCATACATTTCTTAATGCGTACAAAACTAAACCCGAGTCCAAATCTAATGTAACGAATAACGCTAATGACGATATTCCATCCGGTGAAATGGTCTAAATAAAATTTTCAATAATTTAATAAAACGCAGCAAGTACTACTTCAACCTTATTTTAATAAAAAATCAAATGCCGGCACTTATATAAAACAAAGCGTCGGTATTTTTATTTGGAGAATAATTTTATATAATAACCATTTATATTGTATACTAGTTGTCAGCAAAAAGAAAGTATCCATGAAGGGGTTGTCTGGTTTGTCTTCTCAATTTATAAAAAAAAGCGATAAACAATATTGGCCAACAATTATCGCTTTATTTTTTGGCAGTTTTGTTACTTTTGCTCTGCTTTATTGTTTTCAGCCGCTTATTCCTGTTTTTTCTTCTGAATATTCCATCTCTCCCAGCACTGCAAGCCTGTCAATCTCTACGGCTACTGCCAGTCTTGCCATGGCAATGTTACTTATGCCCTCACTATCTGACCGTTTTGGCAGAAGATCTGTTATGTGTGTTTCCCTTATCGGATCAACTATTTTAATTGCTTGTATCTCAGCTATTAATAATTTTTACGCAATATTACCGTTGCGTATTCTACAAGGAATATTTTTGGCAGGTTATCCTGCTATTGCAATGACGTACATACAGGAAGAATTCAATCCCGCGATTACCGGCATTGTAATGGGTATCTTTGTAAGCGGTAACTCGATCGGCGGACTTTTAGGCCGCCTTATAATAAGCACTATTACTGATATCTTTTCCTGGCATATCGCTGTTGCTGCACTTAGCCTTTTAAGTCTTTTGATAAGTATCTGGTTTTATAAAAACCTTCCGGCTTCTCACAATTTTCAAAAGAAATCGATTGCACCCCATAATGTTATCCAAGAATTCAAAGCCAATCTAAAAGTAGGAAAACTAATATGCATTTACATCATTGGCTTTCTTATAATGGGCAGTTTTGTTGCGCTTTATAATTATATCGAATATCCACTTATAGCTCCACCATACTCTTTAAGCAAAACTATTGTTGGATTCATCTTTGTAATTTATCTTGTAGGCACTTTTAGTTCTACTCTAATGGGACGGCTTTCCAATACAAAAGGTCCATTTAGAATGCTTAGCGTCTCCTTAGTACTTATGCTAATTGGTGTATTACTTACACTTGTTGTACCATTATGGCTGAAAATATTAGGTATCGCTATTTTTACCTTTGGTTTTTTTGGTGCTCATTCTATAGCCAGTAGTTCTGTTGTCAGATTAAGCCCTACAGGCAAAGCTCAATCATCTGCATTGTATTTGCTTTTTTATTATGCCGGCTCAAGTGTCATTGGGTCATGGGCTGGACATTTTTTAAGCTGGATAGGCTGGGCAGGTGTAGTAGCACTCCTTAGTGCAGCAATTATATTAGCTTTGCTTATTGCAAATACTCTGTTGTGGCAAAATCAATCAGTTCCACAAAAAGCAAATATATAAAACACATAACGTTCTCAGCACAAATCAGTCAGACGTTAATAAAAATAAGATACATGATTTTTTATATTTATTATGATAGGATGGAGAAATATTGATGCGATTTCTGCGAAAAAAGAAAGTCATCCGAACGGTTACCTTGATTTTGATTGCTGTTTTTGGACTTATGTATTGGCAAACAAGAGAAAAACCCAGTGAACAACCTAAAGCACAAAACGAAATTACGATTTTGGGCAAGTCCGAAGTATCACCGGAAAAGATGGCAGCCTATATCAAAAAGAAGAATCCAGCAGCAAAATTAAATTGCAGTATTGAAGAACTGGTTCGTATCTATTATGAAGAAAGTAACGCGGAAGGCGTGCGTGCTGATTTGGCACTTTGCCAAGCCATCAAGGAAACCGGTTGTTTTGCCTATGGCAAAGATGTTATTCCTGAACAAAATAATTACTGCGGTTTAGGAACGACCGGCGGCGGTGTAAAAGGTGTGTTTTTTGCAGCGCCGCAAGATGGTGTACGTGCTCATATCCAACATCTTTTGGCTTATACGACAACGCGTTCTCCACAAAAAGATCTTGTAGATCCGCGATATGTATTGATTAAAGAAAAACATCCGGAGATTTTTGGCAAAGTAGCTACGTGGGTTGGTTTAAATGGTAAATGGGCTGTTCCTGGCAAAAATTATGGTCAGGATATTTTGAATATGTTAGAAGAAGTAAAACGAATGTAGAAAACGGCCTGTACTAGTGGTTTTCAATTACTAGTACAGGCCGTTTTTTAACTATTTCTTATCTCAATGATTACAATTTCGGGAGCCGGTCCTATTCGCACAGGAATCCCCCAAAAACCGTAGCCATTTGAAACAATCGTTAGCATAGAACCAAATATTTTACTGCCATAATCCAAGTCATATATCTTTTTTGTAATCATACGATTCGGAAAAAACTGCCCTGCGTGTGTATGTCCGGCTAAATAAAGATCATAGCCGGCAGCGGCGCCTTCATGAATTCGCCATGGTTCATGGTCGATAAGAATATTGAGAAATTCATTATCTTGGATAGGAACTTTATTCCTGGGATTAAAAAGAAAATCATCCAAACCCGTAAGCTGGATCGTGCCTTCAAGCAAAACAGATTTGTCTTTTAAAAAATAAATAGCAGGCGCCAGCATCTGTTGTTCTTTGTTTATATCACCGCCATAATAATCGTGATTGCCATACACGGCGTAGGTTCCAAATACAGACTTAATTTTCTTTAGATTTTCATAGCTTTTGTCTTTTATAACAAATTCAAGATTACCATCAATAATGTCTCCGCCTAAAATCACAAGATCCGGCTGGATAGCATTAATTTTTTCAGCAAGATTTTTACTGAATCTTTTTCCCAAAATAGTTCCAAGATGTATATCACTAATAAAGGCAATCCTGATATTTCGAGGTAAAGCCTTCTTCGTGATCAGCGTGGCTTTTCGATAAATCGGATGAAACGCATTCCACGTTCCCAGACTAATAACGATCCAAATGAATAAAAATGATCCAACAGAAAAGTAAGGAGAAACTGTTTGCCAATGCATTGCTTGCGGAAACAATAAACTTACCCCATAGAAAATAAAATATAGCAGCAAGAATCCTAAAGAATAGTAGCAAAAGATGAACCAAAACCCACCAACGATTGATAACAGTTTCGTTAGTATGCGTGGCAAATATTTTTCAGCAATGTTTGGCACAACGAAAGTCAAAGGTGCAAACAAAAAAACTGTAAATGTCCAGCCCGGTTGTAAAAACGAAAATCCCTGCCGATACATAACCCACTCGCCAAAACCTCCCAGCATGCCGACTATACCAATAAATACAAAAAAACTAAAACGATGTTTCATAGATAAACGCTCACTCCTCAGTAGAAGAACTAAAATGTTTATAGGGCAGCGTGAATGTTAGCTTACATATTATATATTTCAAACATATACTATCAATCACCTGCAATATATTTTGTTTTCAACTTATTTTAATCATATCATTGTCACACAGTTAAGTACTACCTGCCAAATAAAAAAGTGCCATAATAAATATTATGCTGACCCTCACAATATCTATTATAGCGCCTGTGCCGTTAAAAACAGCAACCATATATATTCTTTTCTTTGCATTTAAAAAACAACTGCTGTGCCATGAACAGTATAACCCAAAATAACTTTTAGAATAAAGTCCTTTCAGTTTCAATGCCTAGGTTTTTTGTAGGTTTGCCATAGATATGCTATAAAAAAAAGCATTCTTTTTCGTTGTAATATGCTTAAATTATCACAACAAAGCAAACAATCCTCAAAGGTGTTTTCTCATGAAAAAAGTCTACCACAAGATATTGAACAGGTTTCTATTCAGTGGACAGTAAAACAAGAATTTCTCTGCCAGCAGCCTTGTGAAATAGGCTGCTGGCAGTTTTGCATGCTATATTTTAAACTGTACTATTAATTGGCGTACCGCGTTTTCTTTACTATATAGACATATACTTTTAAATATTTATTATTAAACGCAATAATTTCTCTAAATAATATATGCTTTCCTGTAATAGATTTTAGTAAATCACTATACATATTTAGATTTTTTACATACCGACAAACGAATCACTATCTAAATTGTTTTTTCTTAATACTTTCCCACAACGTTTTTTGTTTTCGTCGTATTGGCCATCCTTGACCATTTGTTCTCCATTGACAAAAACATGCTGGATTCCGCTTGGATATTGTGCTGGATCAGTGAATGTTCCTTTGTCTTTTATGGTCTTTTCATCAAATATAACCAAATCGGCAAAGCAGCCTTTTTTAATTTCGCCTCTTTCTTTTAAACCCATAGCCTCTGCAGCTTTTTTTGTCATTTTATAAATGGCCTTTTCAAGCGTCAGCGTCTTTTCTTCACGCACATATTTTCCTAAAATTCTTGGAAAAGCTCCATATACGCGCGGATGCGGCTTACCGCCTAAAAGACCATCTGTACAAACATTCATTTCCGGTCGCTGCATAAAAAGTTTTACATGATCCTCTGTGCCATAGAAATCAATCATACCTACAGCATTTTCTTCCTCATATAATAAATCAAAAATTGCATCATACACATTTTTGCCTCTGCTTTCAGCAATCTCCAGCAGAGATTTTCCGACAAGGTCCTGATTTGTGCCAGTCTTTACACTTGTGACATAAATATTATCCACTCCAGCAAAATTAATAAAATTATCCCATCCAGGAAGTCCATTCTCAATATCATGGACCATCTGCTTTCTAAATTCAATGTTCTTTAATCGCTCTAACAGCTTGTTTGTCCCTCCATCATGAGCCCATGGCGGCAGTACAACTCCCAGCATAGTACTACCCGCAGCATAAGGATATTGATCATACGATATCCGAATTCCCTCTTTTTCCGCGTTTTCCAATAAATGTATCATTTCTCCAATATACTGCCAATTTTTCTTGCCACATACCTTGAAATGTGAAAAATGCAGCCACACATTAGATTTTCTTCCTATGCGAATGACTTCCTCCATCGAAGACAAGACCGTATCCGCTTCACTGCGTTGATGAATAACCAATCTGCCGTCATATTCTGCTACAACTTTACAAAGTTCAATGAGTTCTTCTGTTTCAGCATAAGCACAGGGCATATAAATCAATCCTGTTGAAAGACCATAAGCTCCTGCTTCAAGTTCCCTGCGTAGAACTTTTTTCATTTCTTCCAATTCTTTGCCTGTCGCTTTTTGGTTTCCAAGGCCCATTACTTCCATACGAATATTTCCATGTGGAACAAGGTAGCACTCATTAATCGACGGTTGGGCTTTTTCTATAAGCCGCAAGTACCCATCCGTTGTTTTGTACTGCCAATTCATATCATCGCTGTCACCATCTAATCCAGCTAAGTTTTTACGCCATGCTGCAATATATTTCTGTGGCAAAGGTGCCATGGATATACCATCTTGTCCTAAAAATTCTGTTGTGATACCCTGCATAATCTTGGGCAGAAGCCCTGGTTCAAGTATTACTTTCAAATCACTATGGCTGTGCGTATCAATAAAACCCGGTGCAGCACAAAGACCTTCAATATCAATAGATACCTCTGCCTCCATGGAATAATTTCCCACCTCAATGATTTTATCATTATCTATGAGTATATTTCCAAAAAATGCTTTTTCTCCACTACCATCAATAATTTTGGCATTTTTTATACATGTTCTCACTCAAAGTCACTTCCCTATAACATTTGTTTACCTATATGCCATACCACACTATTATTCATATTATTTATTTTAAGTTATTCATGATACAATCCACACTTCGAAATACGATTACCATCTACGATCATAGCTCGCAGCGTGGATACTCCGTTCAGTACGGGATCAATGATTTCTATATCAGCATCTGCGGATAATTTCTTTATATCAATCATTGTCATCCCCGCACATCCCAATATAAGTATGTCCGCTCCTTTTTTTCTTGCAAGTTTGGCTGCTAAACACAATCGATTATACAAAAAATCCTTTTGGTTCAGAAAATCCCGTATTTCCATTTCTAAAGATACCGTTCCTGCATTACGTGCCTGAAGTCCATAAAGACGGATCATCGATTCCATCATTGGTACAGCTTTTTTACTTGCTGCTGCTACTGAAAAACGATATCCCATAAGCAGAGCCCGGCTGAGCGCAGCCTCCGCAATACCAATAACCGAAATATTTACCTTTTCTTTTAATGCGTACAAACAAGGATCTCCAAAGCAAGCCAGTAAAATACCACTATATTGCTGCAAATCCATACCGGATAATTTTTGTAGCACAGATGCCCCGGCATATGTGTAGTCTGCAAACGATTCCAAAACCTCTGGCGCTGCAGAGATTCGAATAACTTCCACATTTTCCTGCCCCAGCAGCGACGCTTCAATATCATTTGTCATTTTTTGCGAACTATTCGGATTAATAACAAGAATTTTGGTCATTACACACCTCCGTGTCTATTACAACACTCGTTTAATAAATTGACCGCTGCCTCGCACTGCAGTAAAAACTCCATTCTCTGCAATAACATCGCCTCGGCGTATTGTCATAACAGGCATCCCCTTAATCTCCTTTCCTTCATAGACGGATGAGTCAATTCCATAATGCAATGACTGATGCGATAATGTCGTCTGTGCATTCATGTCCACAATTACAAAATCTGCATCACTTCCCGGTTGAATTACGCCTTTTTGTGGGTATAGTCCAAAAAGCTTTGCTGGATTTTCTGCCCCAACTGCACATACATCCGAAATTGTCATACGGCCTGTCCCCACACCATCTGTTAATAACAACATAAGTCGTTCCTCTAAACCACTGACACCATTAGCAACTTTTTTATAGTCATGGCACAATTCTCCATGTGCATCGACTTCTAATGCACTTAATTTTTCCTTGTCACTATACAAACAATTATCCGAACTTACTACAGAAATAGTATGATCATTCAGCCCATGCCAAAGAGCTTTTCGATCTTTGGCCGAACGTAACGGCGGACTGCAAATATAACGATAACCATTCTTTGAATCATCCATCAACGATTTATCAAGTTCCAAATAATGAATACAAGTTTCGGCATAAACAGAAACCCCATCGGCTTTCGCTCGGCGGACAGCTTGCAGCGCCTCATCACAAGTCAAATGAAAAATATAAAGGCTGCTGCCTGTAATGCGCGCAAAATCAATCATTTTAGCAGTTGCTAACGCCTCAACAACAGGTGGTTTCGATAGATAATGGTACTTCCAGTCTGTCGTACCAGCCAGAGTAAATTTATCGTCCTGATACTCTGATAAAGTGTTGTCTTCCGCATGTACACCTGGACGCGCACCCTGCCGTTCAGCCTCTTCCATTACACGCAGAATATCCTCATCCGGTATCATTACTCCCGCTCGGCGATAGGTAGTAAACATTTTCAGCGTTGGGCACCCCATACCTACAATGTCTTTAATTTCTGCTAAAATATTCTCATTTGCTTCCACAATCTTTGCATGGATACCATAATCAACTGCAGCAATTTCCATTTCCTTTTTTCGTTCGACTATTTTTTCCAAAACAGAATCACCTGGATGCGTATTGGTAAAATCGATAATAGTTGTAACGCCCCCTATAGCTGCTGCCCGACTCGCAGTATAAAAATCCAGGGGGCCGCTGCACCCCATAAACGGAGCAGCAATATGAACATGTCCATCAACCATTCCCGGTAAAACATATTTTCCTTCTGCATCGATTATTTTTATTGCTTCGCCAAATTCATTAGACGTTCCCAAAGCAATAATCTTTCCTTCACGCACAGCGATATCTGTACGGCAAACACCAGATGCTGAAACAACCCGACCATTTTTTATAATTAAATCAAACATTTTATCTATCTCCCCCTGCTTATTAAAAGAAGGTTTTCTACAAAGCAGCCTTAAGTTCATCAATATTCAAGGCATCATTGCATCTGCCATCCGAGTGCAATAATTGCGCCAAACGTGTTACAAGCGGAGGCTTAACATACCCTTCCATTAAACGATCCGGTTGGGAAAAAACTTCTTTTGGTGTACCATCCATATAAATTTCGCCTTTTTTCATTACCAAAATCCGCTTAGCATACTGAGCTACAATATCCATCTCATGCGTAATGATAATAATTGTGTGCCCTTCCTCATTGAGTTTGCACAAAAACTGCATAATTTCTACAGACTGGCGATAGTCCTGACCTGTTGTTGGTTCATCTACAATAATGATTTTGGGCCGCAGTGACAAGATAGACGCAATCGCTACACGCTGCCGCAGTCCCTTAACCAGCATACATGGCTGCTCATCAAAAATTTCTTTGCTCACACCCGCAATCTGTGCTGCATGCCTAACTCTTTCATCAATTTCATTATCATCCAGACCAATATTATGCAATGCGTACGCAATCTCCTCATAAACTTTTGAATTAAATAGTTGATGATCCGGATTTTGAAATACATATCCTATATTGCGAACCAACTTTTTAATAACACCTTTTTCATTTACATTGATCCCATTAATTTCAATGCTGCCAGAAGTTCGTTTCAAAATGCCGTTAAGGCATTTTGAAAGTGTTGTCTTGCCACACCCATTCTGACCAATCAAAGCGACAAAATCACCACAGCGAACATTAAAATCAATATGTTCAAGTGCTGTGGTACCATCATCATACGTAAACTTCAAATCTCTGACTTCAATAATATTGCCATCTTCCATTCAAACAGCCTCCTCATTTAATCGCAGCAATCGCTGTATCTCTGCCGCAATTTCATTGAATTTTACTGGAGCTGTCGTATCAACACCATATTTATCATACAAGTAGTAAATTAACTCAATACTTTCTGGTACTTTCAATCCATTTTCTTTTAATAAGTCAACCGCACTGAAGAACGTTCGTGTCTCTTCATAGCGGATAATCTTTCCCTTATTCATAAGCAGCACAGCATCTGATAGTTCCGCAATTTTTTCGATATTATGCTCTACGACAATAATTGTCATTTTTAATTCTCGTTTAATCTGCTGTAAAATATCAAAAACCTCATCCTTGGATTTGGGATCAAGCATTGATGTCGGTTCATCCAATATCATGATTTTAGGGTGGGTAGCCAGGACTGCCGCGATAGCCACACGTTGTTTTTGTCCACCGGATAAGTCATATGGAGGTTTATCCAGCAGATTCTCCAAATGAGTAAGTTTCGATACCCATTGAATACGCTCACGTATTTCCTCAACGGATACGCCAATGTTTTCCAAACCAAAAGCAATCTCTTCTTCTACGCTCATTGTTGTAAATTGTGCGTCCGGATCAGAGAACACCATACCTGCAGTTTGCGCAATCAAATCCGAATCCATGTCTTTAACCGCTTTACCAAAAAGGGATACCTCGCCTTTATAAATACCTGTCTCTATGTTGGGAATGATGCCTTTGATACAAGACACAAGAGAAGTCTTTCCCGATTCATTCGAACCTATAATTCCTAAAAAAGTATTTTCAGGCACAGAAAGATTTAGATTTTCAAATAAAAACCCAGATGACTGCTCATATTTCCAACTCAAATTTTTTATTGTAACGGCATCCATAATGATTCTCCTTTTAAATAACATTTCCTAACAACACATTTACTATTGAATGATGCAGCGCAAAGGCCTGACAACCAAAATCAGCAACTACAACAGCAATGAATACAGCAACAATTAAAAAATTTGCAGCAATATCTATTTTACCAAAATGAAACAGGCTGCGAAGATAATCCGGTCGATTGGCCGAATGACGTATTTGTGTTCCCTTGGCATAAAGACCAACACTGATATCTTCTGAACGACGTATCGCCAGAGTAAACAACGGTATCATATACATAGGGAAATGTTTCAGTTTCTTTAACCATGACATTGCTGCCATATCCAATCCGCGTGCTCGCTCAGCTTCGCGCACAATTTGATAATCTTCCATAAACATACCAGCTGAACGCAGCGTCAAGCCAAGAAAATACGATGCTGCAAATGGTACACGCAGCGTGCGCAGACCAACCAGAATATCACGTTCCCGATTCGTGGAAAAGAAAAAAATGGAGGATAACACCAAGGTCAAAATTCGTACATAAATACAGATTGACCACAAAATAGAATATTTATAAAAAGAAATCCCATAGATTACAATTGGTATTTCTCCCGGTAGTTTCGTTGGGAAAATCGTATAACTTGCTAATAAAAAACAGGTTAAAGTTGCAATAACTGGTACGTAGACCTTGAGTTGATGCAGATCAACTTTAGAAACTTTAAACAAGATTAACACCAATAGTAAAAAGAGAAGATTCACTTCCGGCATCTGAATAAACAGTGGGATGAACCCCAGTGCAACAAAAAGGATAATACGCGTTACCGGATGCATCGCATAAATTGGCGATTGTACCGGAACAAATCCCAAAACTGTTTTTTTCATATTTTCATTTCTCATAACTACTTCTCCTTACGCTGGCATAAACAGCAGTACAAATAATCTGCTGTTTCTCACCATAATCTATCATGCCCACATTCCTTTACAAAACGTTCTGGTTTTCATAACCAATGGTGAAAGGTACTTTAACATAATGATTCCCAGAATCCCGGAAGCAATCGTATTCCCAATGAACCAGCCAAGGAATGAAACGAGTATTGCATCAGGGGTAATCATACCAAAAAGATACAATATAAAATTTCCCCAGCCAGCACCTATTGCATTTGCCAGTACAGTCCCAACTAATAAAAATACTGCCCAATCCTTAAAACTGCGAAGACGTGGATCACAATTCATTTTACGGAAGGCCAGACCAGCACATATTCCTTGTGCTAAATTGCCAGGAATATATGCTATAGAAATCGGCAGCGCTGCCGAGCCTGCAATTGCATTTGAAATAATTGGAAATACTACTGAAGAAATAGCTCCCCAGCCACCATACCAAATACAGCTAACAGACTGGATTGCCTGCCCTGGCCAAAATGCCGAAACCATTCCCATCGGAACTGCTATACTGCCAAATGTTCCGACTACAATGCCAACACCAGTAAATAAAGCCATCATAACAAAATGTGATAACCCTGCTTTTCTTACTTCACCTTCATTTAAAAACCATACTACATTTGCCTTCATCGTAATTCCTCCTTTATATTCATACATTTTTATATAAAAAATGCCAGACAGACTTCATCGTCTGCCTGGCACCATTGCCTTTAGAATTACATTTATTTCATGCTATCTCATTTTGAGACAGATGTCAATATTTATTTTAACAAAGCCGCCATTATTACACCGTAACATTCCACCGCCCCGGAAAGTTGACTTATTTCGATATACTCATTCAGTGTATGAGCAATGTTTTCACGTGACGGGCCCAGTCCAATCGTAGGAATATGCTTTTCTCCGGCATAGTGACTGCCATTTGTGCAAAAATTATACTGCGTAATTTTGGGCGCAAAGCCCCTGCCGTTCAATTCTTTCTTCACGGCCTGCACAAAACCTTCTTCTTCTTTATACAGCCACCCTGGGAAAAACCGTTCTCCTTTGATTTCGCTTCCAGTATAGCATTTTTCCTCACCCATCGCATAAGAGACCTTATATTTTGCAGTCTTGTCTTCCTTCATAAGCCTCGAGAGCACTTCCTGCAACGGCCGCAAAACAGATTCTTTCTTTTCACCAACTAACAATCGCCGATCATATGTAACCCGGCAATAGTCCGGCACGACAGAAGCGCCTGGATAAGGTGAAGATTTGATATCGGTAAGCTCTAAAATCCCATCACCCAGTACATCATGATGCAGTGGCTTTATTCTTCCAATTGCTTCAACAGCCCGACAAATTTTATAAACCGCATTGATTCCCTTTTCCGGATTTGCAGAATGACATGACTTGCCAAACGATTCCAATACAATTTCAGCACGACCACGCTGTCCGATTTTCAGGTTCAAATTTGAGGCTTCCCCGATAATCACATAATCCGGCTGGACTGCCTCACTGATTTTTCTGGCTGCAACACCTTCAAAACACTCTTCATGCACAACACCAGCTACATAGATTTCACCAGCAAAGTCACGATTGAGATCTTTAGCAAAATATTTAGCAGCAGCTGTCATCGCAGCTAAAGCGCCTTTCATATCCGTCGCACCACGACCATAAATTTTTCCATCATGGATTTCTGCAGAAAACGGCGGATACAGCCATTCTTTTTCATCTGTAACCGGTACCGTATCCATATGCCCATCGAATAAAAGCCGTGGACCCTTCTTTTTCCCTTTTATGCAACCAATAACATTTCCATAACAATCTACAAAAATATCATCAAAATCATTTTTTTGCATATAGTCCTGCAGCACCTGCCCCACAGTTTTTTCCTTACCAGAATAACTTGGGCATTGGATCAGTTTGCGACATAATTGGATAACCTCGTCAGCCCGCTCATCTTGCAGCATATCAAGCTCCCCCTTCTTGATCACTTGGGAATTTCCCATCCCATACAATAGCCTTATAACGTTCCTTATCTGTAGCACCTTCTGTACTAAAACACAAGATCACCGACTCTTCATTGAGTCCAAGTTTCGTACGAATATCTTCATTTTCCGGCTTTGTAAGAATTTCGACTGCTGCACCAGCTCCTGCAGCACCACTTTCTCCTGAAATTATCTGTATATCATCAGGAAGCGGTGCACCTAAAACTCGCATACCTTTTGCAGCAGTTTCATCCGAGCAGGAAACTGCAAAATCTGCATAGCTTTCTAAAACATTCCATCCGATTCCACATGGCTCTCCACAGGCTAATCCAGCCATAATGGTATTCATTTCACCGCCAACAAAATGCAGTTTACCATCCGCTGCCTTGGCTGTCTGAAAAATACAATCCGCCTGATCTGGTTCAACAATAATAATGACAGGTTTATCTTCTTTATATACATTTGCAAAAAAGCCTGTCACAGCACCAGCAAAAGCACCAACACCTGCTTGAATAAAAATATGTGTTGGCTTTTCTGGCAGACTTTCATAAGCTTCTAAAGCCATCGTTCCATATCCCTGGACAATCCAACGGGGAATATCTTCATAGCCTGTCCATGAAGTATCCTGTACCATTACCCATTGATGTTCTCCAGCTTTTTTATTAGCGAAGCGCACCGCATCATCATAGTTCATATTGGTAATACATGCATCAGCCCCCTCTGCCCTGATATTTGCCAATCGTTCTTCACTACTTCCCTTTGGCATATAAACTACTGACTTTTGCTTTAGCTGTTTTGCTGTCCAAGCGACACCTCTTCCATGATTTCCATCCGTTGCAGTAACAAAAGTGATTTCACCGGTCTTCTGCCGGATTTCATCTGAAATTATTTTAGAATAAGGCAGCTCCGTTATATCCATTCCTAATTTTTTTGCAATATAATTTCCGATAGCAAAGCTGCCGCCTAAAACCT
>Ga0302173_10000331_pt1 | contig 25868 bp, 14 predicted proteins | sample I_Fen_N3_1_FD_198785 | JGI IMG/M metagenome (GOLD analysis project Ga0302173, IMG submission 198785) | Peat permafrost microbial communities from Stordalen Mire near Abisko, Sweden - I_Fen_N3_1 | ecosystem: Environmental > Terrestrial > Soil > Wetlands > Permafrost | place: Sweden: Abisko... | reverse complement strand
TTTTAAAAAAATTAAAAATAAAAATATAGAATAATGAGATATATACAACTTAAAATAGTGTTATGTTTTGTGCTATTTGCTTTCTTACCTGCCAAGATTTTTGCTCAAATTGATCAGAAAATTAATTTAGCCGGAATCGTTATTGGGGCAGAGGGAAAACCTCTTGAGAATGCAACTATTGTAAGTAATGAGGATAATATTACAACGACTACTGATAAGAATGGGAGTTACTCCATAAGCGTTACGGCAAATACAGATATAGAGATTAGTGCTGTTGGTTATAATACACTTGTGGTAAAAGCAACAACTGCATTAAATGACATAAATTTAAACAAAGAAAATTCAAATTTAGTTCAGATTGCTTTTAAGAAACAGGAAAGTAAGGATTTAATAGGAGGTGTTTCTTTTGTAAATCTGCCTGAAATTTTAGAGAAAAACTATACAACTTCTAGTGTAGATGGAGTACAGGCTTTAATAGGAGGATTTAATAATACCGGTGGCAATAGTAGTATCTGGGGAATGAGCGGATATTTAGTTTTAGTAGATGGAGTACCTCGTGATATTAATACAGTATTATCTACTGAGGTTGAACAAATTACTTTTCTAAAAGGAGTGTCTGCAGTCGTACTTTACGGAAGCCGTGCTGCTAAAGGGGTAATTTATATAACAACAAAAAAAGGTAAAATACAAAAACAACAAATTACCTCAAGATTTGATAATGGAGTGTCTATACCTAAGAGCTTTCCAAAATATTTAGGTTCTGCAGAATATATGCATTACTACAATCAAGCTCGTGTTAATGATGGTTTAGATCCAACATATTCTGATGAAACCATTTATAATTATTCAACAGGTAAAAATCCATATAGATATGCCGATGTTAATTACTATGCGCCAGAATACGTAAAGAAGTTTTATTTTAATTATGATGCAAATGTTGAGATAACAGGCGGAAATAAATCTGCACAATACTATACCGTAGTTAATTTTGCGACTCAAGAAGATCCTTTACAAGATTTTGGTGAAGCAGCGAATAATAAAAACAATAGATTTAATGTAAGAGGAAATGTAGATCTGCGAATTAATGATCGTATTTCGGCAACAATTGGGACAAATGCAATATACAGCAATGTGAGAGGGGTAAATACAAGCTACTGGAGCAGTGCCGCCACTTTGCGCCCTCATTTATTTAGTCCATTAGTGCCTATTAGTATGATTGAGCCAACAGATGATGCATCAATGACTCTTGTAAAAAACAGTAATTATATCGTTGACGGACAATATTTGTTAGGCGGTACACAACTTAATCCTACCAATCCTTTTGCAGCGATATATGCTGGAGGTCATAACACTTATATAAGTCGTCAGTTTCAGTTTAATACAGGAATTAATGTCGAGTTAGGCGATGTCATTAGCGGGCTAACATTTCGTACAGATTTTGCAGTTGATTATTCTAATTCGTACAACCAATCCTATAATAATAGTTATGCGACTTACGAAGCATCTTGGAATAATTATGCAGGAAATGATCAAATTACATCCTTGACAAAGTATGGAAAAGATTCAAAAACCGGTATTGAGAATATTAGTGGAAGTTCTCTTTCTCAAACGGTTGCTTTTTCCGGACAGTTTAATTATGTTAAAAAAATCAATGAGCACAATAATTTGTCGGCAATGCTTATTGCTTCAGGATTTCAGCAAAGTTTATCGGGTGTTTATCATAAAACAAGTAATGCCAATTTAGGTTTAAATTTATCGTACAATTTTGATCAAAAGTACTTTGCCGAATTTAGCGGTGCATATGTACACTCTGCCAAGTTTGCAGAAGGCAATCGTGAAGCATTTTCTCCTACCATGTCTGTAGGATGGAAATTATCTGAAGAAGATTTCCTGAAAAACTCGACCGCTGTTAATAGTTTAAAATTGAGTGTTTCTGGAGGTGTTTTAAATACAGATTTAGATGTTTCAAATTATTATTTGTATGAAAGTATTTATAATCAAACAGATGGAGCTTGGTTTAGTTGGAGAGATGGAGCACTTAACAGAAGTACAGATGCCAGAAGAGGCGAAAATTTGAATTTAGGTTTTGCAAAGAGAAAAGAGTTAAGTGCTGGATTAGAGGGAGTATTCTTTAAGAACTTAATAACCTTAAATACTAACTTTTTTGTTAATGAAGTTACCGGAAATGTTATTCAGCCGTCTACTTTATATCCAAATTATTTTGTTACGGGTTTCCCTAACACTTCATTTTTGCCTTATATTAATTATAATAATGATAAACGTATTGGGTTTGATTTTGATGTAAGATTTAATAAAAAAGTTGGAAATGTTGATTTAGCACTTGGATTTACTGGAACTTACTTAAATACAGAAGCATCGAAGAGAGCCGAATTATACAGTGACAGTTATCAAAATAGACAAGGCAAAGCTTTAGATGCACTTTGGGGACTTAGAAGTGATGGTTTTTTTAAGGATGCACTAGATATTTCCAGTTCACCTTCTCAAACTTTCGGGCAAGTTAAACCAGGTGATATTAAATATATAGATCAAAATGGTGATGGCGTTATCGATACTAGAGACGAAGTTTATTTAGGCAGAGCAGGCTGGAATGGAGCTCCATTTACTTTTGGAATTAATTTTACATCTAAATGGAATAATTTTACTTTTTTCACAATCTTCACAGGACAAACAGGTGCTTATGCAATGAAAAACAGTTCCTATTTTTGGATGGATGGTGAAGACAAGTACTCAATTAACGTACGTGACAGTTGGACAGAAGCAAATAAAGACACGGCACTCTATCCAAGGTTAACTTCCTTAAATGGCGATAATAATTTCCGTTCATCAGATTTTTGGATGTATAGTACCAATAGAATAAATCTTTCTAGAGTACAGCTTACATATGATTTTCCAAAAAAGATGCTTCAAAAAACTTTTTTTAACGAACTGAGTGTTTATGCACTTGGATCTAACCTCGTAACTTTTTCTCAAAACAGAGATGTTATGGAACTAACTATTGGAAATACTCCACAAACCAGATATTATAACCTTGGTGTTAAAGCATTATTTTAAAATCAAAAACACTTAATTTAATTATTATGAAAGTAAAAATATTAATATTTATATCGGTTCTGTTTGTTTTTTGTAGCTGCGATGATTTGATAGATCCGGCAATAGAAAATAATAGAGGGCTTAAAGATATGTATGCAGAAGCTGAATATGCACAAGGAATTCTTCTTAATGCTTACACAAGAATACCAGGAAATGGCTGGTCATTTAATGATGTCGCAACAGATGATGCTGTTACGAATGATATATCAAGCAATTATCTTAAGGCGGCAACAGGTCAATGGACTTCGAGCTCAAACCCATTCGATCAATGGTCAAATTCAAGATCAGCGATTCAGTATTTGAATATTTTTCTATCTGAAGCTCCCAAAGTACAATGGGCAAAAGATCAAAATGTAAGTCTTTTGTTTAGAGATCGTTTAATGGGGGAGGCCTACGGACTAAGAGCTTTATACATGTATCATTTGTTACAGGCTCATGCAGGAACAGCTACTGATGATAAACTATTAGGGGTGCCAATATTATTGGAACCAGAAACTGCAAGTTCAAACTTTAATGTGGCTCGTTCGTCTTTTGAAGATTGTATGAAACAATTGTATAGTGATGTAAAAAAAGCGACCGAATTATTACCATTAGATTTTGAAGATGCAGGAACACTGCCTCCTGGGCAAAATAATTTAAATGATTATAATCGCGTTTTCGGACAATATGCAAGACAAAGAATGTCGTCTAGGATAGCACAAGTTGTAAGAGCGCAAGCAGCCTTATTGGCCGCTAGTCCAGCTTTTAGTACAGGAAACACAACAACTTGGGAAGATGCCGCTAAATATTCAGGTGCACTACTAAACCTGAATAGAGGAGTTTCTGGAATAGCTTCAAATGGTTTGAACTGGTACAGTGATGCTGAAGAATTAAAGGGGATGGGAGCAGGAATTAATCCTCCGGAGATTCTTTGGAGAGGTGATATTGGTGATAGTAATAATTTAGAAAGTGATAATTTTCCTCCAACTCTTTTTGGAAAAGGACGTATCAATCCAACCCAGAATTTAGTTGATGCTTTCCCAATGGCAAACGGTTATCCGATTACTGCAACCGGCAGTAATTATGATCCGGCAAAACCTTATGAAAACCGTGATCCTCGTTTGAAAAAATTTATTTTAGTAAACCAGTCAACTGCCGGAGTGAGTAACTCTGTAATTACGACAGCTAGTGATGGTACAACAAATGATGCATTAAACAAGGTTGGAACATCTACTCGTACAGGTTATTATATGAGAAAATTATTGAGGCAAGATGTGAATTTAAATCCAACTTCAATTAATAATCAAAGACATTATAAACCTCGTATGAGATATACTGAATTGTATCTTATTTATGCAGAAGCTGCAAATGAAGCCTGGGGACCAACAGCAACAGGAACCATTGGATTCTCAGCTTATGATGTTATTAAGGCTTTAAGAACAAGAGCAGGAATAGCTCAAGCTGATCCTTACTTGGAATCTATAAAAGGGGATAAAACAGAGATGCGTAAGTTAATTAGAAATGAACGCCGTTTAGAGTTATGTTTTGAAGGGTTTAGGTTTTGGGATTTACGCAGATGGAATTCAAATTTAAACGAATCAGCAAGTGGAGATAAAATCCAAGGAGGAATACATCAAAAAATTACCGTAGAAAACAGACTTTATACTGACTATATGAAGTACGGACCAATTCCATATTCAGAAACCCTTAAGTTTAATGCTTTATTGCAAAATAAGGGATGGTAGAACATTGAGGTTTTACTTAGTGTATAAAGAAATTTAATCTAATTAAAGAAAAATGAAAAATAGAATTTTATTAATGCTAACAGCTGTACTTGTATCTATGATTTCATGTACGAATCAAGATGCAGAGTTTGATAATTTTGATCATCAGTCGGTTTATTTTGCATATCAATATCCTGTTAGAACCATAACATTGGGTGAAGATATATTTGATACCACTTTAGACAATCAGCACAAGTGCAAAATAATGGGAACCTTAGGCGGTGTTTATAAAAATGATAAAGATGTAACCATCGATATTGCAGTTGCAAATTCGTTACCTGCTGGTTTCTTATTTAATGCTGGCGAAAATGAAATCGCAGCTATGCCAAGCAGCTATTATAAATTATCGAGTGACAAGATCACTATTCCAAAAGGTCAAATTACAGGAGGAATAGAGGTACAATTATCCGATGCTTTTTTTGCCGATCCTCAATCAATAAAAAAGACATATGTTATCCCTATCGAAATGAAAAAAGTAGTTAATGCGGATACAATCCTCTCAGGAAAAGCTCTAGTGTCTAATCCATTAAAGTTGTTAAGTACAGACTGGAGTGTGGCGCCCAAAGATTATGTTTTATATGCTATCAAGTATATAAATACATGGGATGGAAATTATCTAAGAAGAGGTAAAGATATTATTAGTGGAAATAATGGAAATACAGCACTCAATAGAACAGTTGTAAGACATAATACGTACGTCGAAAATGATCAAGTTTCTAAAATTAATACACTATCACTAAAAACAATTGATTTTCCTGTTGTTATTAAGGATGCTAGTGGGGTTAATGTCAATTTTAATCTGGTACTAACATTTGATAGCGAAAATAAATGTACAGTTTCAGGAAGTAGTACATCGTATACAGCTAGTGGAACCGGTAAATTTGTGAAAAAAGGCGAAAAAAATAGCTGGGGAAACAAAGACCGTGACGCGATTTATCTTGATTATAAAGTAAATTTTCAAGATTTTAATGTTGCTACAAAAGATACATTAGTATCACGTGATAGAGGCGTTACCGCAGCTGTTTTTAATCCGGTTAAAAAGTAATTGAAAATTTTATAAAAATTTAAAGAAGATGAATAAATTATACAAAATATCGCTATTGTCTTCAGTTTTGATGATGGCAGCATCCTGTACAAACGATAGTGCTTTAAAGTACAATTATGACAAACCTGCCAGCATTGCTAATCAGGAAGAAATAAATGCTTATTCTGATTTGAAAGCCTATGTAGATCGAACTGCTAATCCTAATTTTAAATTAGGAGCAGGTATTTCATTGTCTGATTATACAAGTAAAAGTTTGATGTATAGATTAGTGAACAAGAATTTTGATGAGATTACTTTAGGTTATGAAATGAAGCATGGCGCAATAGTAAAATCAGACGGAAAACTTGATCTTGACAATGTCAATAAATTATTAAAAACAGCTGCTGAAGCAAATGTTTCAGTTTTTGGACATACTCTTTGTTGGCATGCCAATCAAAATGCAAAGTATTTAAATAACTTGATTGCTCCAGAAATTTTATCGGCAACAGGTCCAGGTTGGGATCTAGTAACTGCTGCTGATTTTGAAACTGCAGATGCATCAAATTATCAATATAATTCTAATGTAGTCGCATCTTTTACAGCTGCAGGTCAGGGATCTAAGGGAATAGGCAGAGCGCTAAAGTTAACGAATGCGGTTGTTCGTGCCAATGATTGGGAGGCTCAGCTTTACATAAAGTTTTCTCCAGCTGTACAAGTAGGAGAAAAATATACACTTAGTATGGATGTACGCGCAGATGTAAATGCATCTTCTCCTACTCAGGCACAAATTACTGCAGGGAATTATAAGCATTGGGATTTTTTTGGTTCCATTCCTTATACTCCTACCTGGACACCTTATATTAAGGAAATTACAGTTACTACCGAGATGGCAAACTGTGGAGCAATAGCTTTTAATCTGGGGAAGACTGCTACTAATTATTATTTTGACAATATAACCTTGAAAAAGTTCAATGCGACAGGCAGTATTCAAACAAAAGAGAAAACGCCAGAACAGAAGAAGACCATCATTGGTGATGCGCTGGATAAGTGGATATCAGAAATGGTTAAAAACTGCGCTCCCTATGTCAAAGCTTGGGATGTTGTTAATGAACCAATGGATGATGGAAAACCGTATGAATTAAAAACAGGTATTGGTAAAGTAAATATAGCTACTGATGAATTCTACTGGCAAGATTACCTAGGGAAAGATTATGCTGTTGAGGCATTTAGACTTGCTAGAAAAAATGGTAACTCAACAGATAAGTTATTCATTAATGACTACAACCTGGAGTACAGTACGGATAAATGCAAAGGGCTTATCCAGTATGTAAATTATATTGAAACTAAAGGACAAAAAGTGGATGGAATAGGTACTCAGATGCATATTGGTATCAATTCTGATAAAGAAAAAATCAATACAATGTTCAAATTACTTGCTGCTACAGGAAAACTTATAAAAGTTTCAGAACTGGATGTTGCTGCTGGACTTAATCCAACAGAATCTGATCTTAAAAAACAAGCAGATATGTATAAGTATGTTGTTGATATGTATGTAAAAAACATACCGGCAAATCAGAGATATGGAATCACTGTTTGGGGACTAACGGACAGTAAAACAGATTCGTCTTGGTTACCAGGACAGCACCAAGGTTTGTGGGATCTTAATTTTACCCGTAAGTTTTCGTATGCAAGTTTTGCCGAAGGACTTAAGGGAGCGAAATAATAATTATGAGATTCAATTTATTATTTACAACAATAATTTTGCTTGTATTTTTAAGTTGTGGAAAGGATGATGCTCCTGTAAAGGAAACACCTCCAATTGAGGCTGCGTTAGCGTGGCCTCAAAAAACTCCACAGCTAAATGTCGAAGGCAAGTTCTTGAAAGATCCTTGTGGCAATAAAGTTTTGCTCAAAAAATGACGATAAGATCCATTGTAATATAAGTTCTCCAATATTTTCGCTATAATAATTTAAATTCTAATGTTTAAAAAAAAACTATTATTACTTTTTTGCTTATTTAATTTCTACTCACATAGTCAGAATTCTGAATTCGAAAAATTAAATTCTCGTGAGATTAAAAACTTGTCGACATTATGTAAAGTTTGGGGCTTTTTAAAATATTATCATCCAGCCGTCGCTAAAGGAAATTATAAATTTGATGAAGATTTATTAAATCTTTTGCCAATAATAAAGCAAGCAAAAAATAAAGAAGAGTTATCGGTAATTTATTTGAATTGGATAGAAAAATTAGGAGGAGTTAAAGAATGTAAATCGTGTAATAGAACTTCGAATGTAAAATATTTTAATGAAAATTTTAACCTTAATTGGATTGAAGATGACAATACTTTTACAGATGAACTTGTAAAGAAATTAAAGTACATTGAAAAAAATAGATTTCATGGGGATAATTATTACGTCACTACAGCAAATGCAGGTAATATAATTGTTAAGCATGAAGAACAATACCCAAATTTTGAATATCCTGATGCAAATTACCGGTTATTAAGTTTATTTAGATACTGGAATTTAGTTGAATATTTTTTTCCATATAAATATCAAATGGATGAGCGTTGGGATAATGTTTTAATTGAAATGATCCCACGATTTGTAAATGCCAAAAATGCGACAGAATATCAACTGTCAATTTTAGAAACGGTTATAAAACTTGATGATACTCATGCGATTTTATATTCAGAGGCGATCAATAATTTTATAGGTCGCAAATGGATTCCTTTCTCATTTTTGATTATTGATAACAAAGCCGTTATAACCAATTATTTTGATGAATCTTTAGCTAAGGAAAATGATTTGAAAATTGGCGATGTCATTGAAAAAATAGAGAATAGGAGTATAAGTGATATTCTAAATGAAAAACTTAAATATATCAATGGATCAAATTATAATGCCAAATTAAAAAATGCTTACGCTCATATATTTAATGGTTCAACTGATTCTTTAAAAATAACATTTAATAGAAATGGTATAGTTACTAACAAAACTATTGCTAGATATTTATTTAAAAATTTTAAGATTAAAAAAGAAGTTGGAGAAAAATATAAGTTATTAGACAACAATATTGGGTATGTAAATATGAGTTTTTTAGAAATGAAAGATGTAGATAAAATGATGTCAGATCTTCAGTCTGCCACTGCTATAATAATTGATTATAGAAAATTTATGAATTTTACCCCTTATATGATAGCACGACGAATCATTCAAAAAGAAAAGGAGTTTGCTAAGTTTACGAAGCCTGATTTATCATATCCAGGAAAGTTTATTTGGGATAAAACCGAGACAATTACACCAATTAAAAATAAGTATTATCCCGGAAAAATAATTTTATTGGTCAATGAAGAAACACAGAGTGCTTCAGAATATGCTACTATGTTACTTCAGACTTCAGAAAATGCCATAACAATAGGAAGTCAAACTTCTGGAGCTGATGGGAATGTTTCTACGATTGAATTTATTGGTTTTAAATCACACATTTCGGGTATAGGAGTTTTTTACCCTGATGGTACTCAAACTCAGAGAAAAGGAGTGAAGGTTGATATTTTAGTTTCTCCTACCATTAAAGGGATTCAAGAAGGAAGAGACGAAGTTCTGGAAAAAGCATTGCAGTTTATTAAAGAAAGCAAAAACAAGCAGAAGTAATCATTGAAATGCAACAACCGTAAGATTAAACAAAATAAAAAAAAGGATCACATTTTAATAATTAACATAATAGTAAAGTATATGAAAAAATTATACCCATTAAGTTTAATCATTCTTGCGGTTTTATTTATGTCATCTGCTCTGGTAAGCGGGCAGAATGCAAAAGTACAGATAGATAAAAACAAAACGTATCAAAAAGTCACTGGTTTTGGAGGCTTTGTATGCAGTCCTCAGTTTGGCTATAATTACATGTCTACTGACGAAATCAAAAAAATGTGGGGAGCAAATAGTCAAGCGGGCTACAATATAATGCGTCTTTACATTCCTGGAGAGAATAACTGGTCTTCCACACTTGCGACTGCAAAGTTGGCTAAAAATGATTTAGGCTTAACGATTTTTGCCAGCCCATGGACCATGCCGGCAGAATGGAAAACTAATAATAGTGAAGTTGCAGTTTACACCGATGCAAATGGAGTTCAGCAGATTGGCTATCTCAAAGAGGAGCATTATGAGGATTATGCTTTGTATCTTAATCGTTATGTAACGTATCTGCGCGATAATGGAGTAGAACTTGATTATATTTCAATTCAAAACGAACCAGATGAAAAAGCAACTTATCAAGGCTGTATATGGACACCTGTACAAATAGCCACTTTTGTTAAAAATTATGGGCATCTTATCAACTGTAAAGTCATTGCGCCAGAAAGTGTTGGGTATTCAGACTCTTTTTCGAATGCTTTTCTCGATACAGACACTATGAAGAACTTTGAAGTTTATGGAGTTCATCAATATGGAGGTATTCAGTCAAAATACAAACAATTTCTGAATTATAATAAGGAGATATGGATGACAGAATATCTTATTAACTGGAATTCAGCAGGAACAGTTCGTGATTTTAATTGGGGGATTGATGCTTTTGATTTTGCCAAGAGTGTGAATGATGCTTTATTGGGCAATGTTAATGCCTGGATTCATTATTCTGCAAAGCGATATTATGGACTCATGGGAGATGGTACAAATGGCACAGTGTCCGGAGAGATTACTAAAAGAGGATATATTCTTTCACAATATGCAAAATTTACTACCGGTACAACACGTGTAGAATCAGCTTGGAGCGATGCTACTGGACAGCTTAGTGGTTCGTCGTATATTAACACAGCTGGTGATAAAATTGTTCTCACAATAATTAATCCATCACAGAGCAGTTATAATCTTACGGTAGATCTCCCTTTTTATTCAGTAAAAGGCACTAAAACAATTACCAGTCAAAGTATAAATATGCAAACCTCTACGGTTAGTTTTCCTGAAACATTTCGTCCGGTAATAAATATTGAACCTTCCAGTTTTATCACTTTAGTATTCGAAAAGAAAAGTGAAAGATTACCATCACAAATGAGCGGTAAAGAAGTTCATTATGCTAAAATTGAAAACCAAGTTGTTACAAATCCAGCATTCGGAACAACCTACCAGATGAGTGGCAAGACCCTGACATTTTCTAATGCCTCCCCTTTAATAAGTACAAATACTACAAGTTCTAATGGATATTTGAAACTGGACAATCGATACAATAAATTTATAATGCATGTTAAGAGTTTTACTACCGCAAATCAAGCCAATTCAGATAATACAACGCTGTATTATATTAATGATAAGGGAGAAGTAAAGTCTAAAAACTATGGGAAATTTAATTTTCCTGCGGCAGTTGAATTTGATTTGACATTTGATATTTCTAAGTCTGTTCTTACTGATGGATGTACTGGAATTATTGGTCTCAGAAATTCTAATTATGGGTCAGTACTTACATTAAACCTTGGTGATGTATATTTTAATATTGCTGATGAAAGAGCTGCCGAATTTCAAGGAGTTTATTCAGATGATGACAGCCTGTTGATCGATGCCGTGCAGAATAATAATTATTTATCATTAGATTTTAGAAATACCGTAGGTATTGGTGCATCACAGAACTGGTATGCCAAATCTGTAAATAAAAATAGTATTTTCTATGTTACTGCAAATAATACTGCTACCAATGTAGTAGCCGGAATGACCTGCAGTAATTTAAATATAATAGATCAGGGAGGAGATTTTAATGTTCCTTTTGATTTTTCAGCTGTTGGAGCTTCTTTCACTAAAACTATTTCGGGCTATGATCTTTTAGTTCTTCCCTTTGAAGCCAAAATACCTGAAGGTGTAAAAGCTTATACAATGATATCTACGTCAGTAAAAATAGTCTGTAATCAAATTCAAAATATAATTCCTGCAAATACGCCTGTCTTAATAAGCGGTTCAGGAACCTTTGTTTTCATCGGGGCAGGAAGTGTTTCTACACCAAAGGCTTTAACTGTTAATCAAATGAATCCTGTATACATTGGGGTTAAAGCTCCAGCAGGAAGTTATACCTTCAAAACAGTAAATAATGTGGCAGGATTTTATCCTGTAACTGCTGGAAACGAACCGTTAATTTCGTCATTCCATTTTTATTTAAGTGAAAAAAGCGGATACAGTACAGTGTTTCTTCCACTAGAGTTTGCCACATTAAGCACAATTAAAAATGAATTAGATTCAGTTGATTTAAAACTATATCCAAATCCCGCAGGAGAGGAAATTTTTGTAGAAGGTTTGTCATCTGATTTTAATTACAAGATCTTTAGTGTCGAAGGGCGTTTGATGAATTCCGGGACGTTGGAAAATGGAAATAAAAGGATATCATTAGAATTATTACCCTCAGGAGTTTATTTTATAAACGGGGTCAATGATAGTGCCAAAATAAATATAAAGTTTATTAAAAAATAAAATCAGATTACACTTTTGAGAAAGTTCAAAAGCTCTTCAAAAGATGGTAAGATTTAGAATAAGATAGATTCTGGAGTTTTATACCTGCGATAATATAATTATCGCAGGTATTTCTTTTTTCCGGACGGCAAAAAAAGTTACTTTAAATGTAGACGGCTAATATTTGATTATTTTGGATGAGGTGACATTTTTCAGAAAACAGAAAGATAGATCAGTTGCATGAAGTAATTAAGCAGAAGCCTGTCAAATTGACTAAGGTTTTACTCCATTACCAAGTATAAGCTTTTAAGCTTGAACTGGAAAAAAAAATCAGTTAATATTGTTTTTCTGGATGTTGAAATGTGGTTGTGCAAAGTAAAATATCATCTATTTAGTCGAAGTAAAATGCGATCACGACAGAGAAGAAATTTTATTTCCGCAACAACTGTTAATCGTAAAATTTAATCAAACCATTTGAGTATAGAATAATGAAAAAATTAAGTCTCTTATTAATTGCAGGACTAACGCCTGTTATTGTTTTTAGTCAAAAAGCGACAAAAGTATGGGAATCAGATTCCCTGTTTTTAAAACCAGAATCAGCGCTTTATGATTCTTCAAAAAAGACGATTTACATCTCAAATATTAATGGTGAATATCTTGCCAAAGATGGAAATGGATTTATTTCTAAAATTAAAACAAATGGTAAAATTGCAAAGCTGAAGTGGGTTGATGGATTAGATAATCCACAAGGTATGGGGTTGTTTAAAAACAAATTGTACGTCGCAGATATTAATAGAGTTATCCAGATAAATACTAATACGTCTAAGATAGAAAAAATATACAAAGTTGATTCTGCTCAATTTTTTAATGACATCGCATCAGATACCAATGGAGATATTTATATTTCTGATTGCTTTGCAAACAAGATTTATAAAATATCAAGTGGAAAAATCGAAGTATGGTCTGAATCTGGTTTTCTTTCCAGGCCAAATGGATTATTATGTACAAAAGATAATGTCGTCGTACTGAATATGAAAAATCAAACTGCTTTCGCCATAAATAAGTTGACAAAAAAAACTCGTGAAATTTTTAATGGAATTGATAATTTAGACGGTATTGTTAGTGATGGTCAAAACGGATTTATAGTCTCTGGAGCATGGCAAGGACAGCTCTTTCATATCGATTCAGATGGAAATAAGAGGTTAATTATTGATTTAGGGAAAGAAAAAATAATTACTGCAGATATTGAATATATTGCTGAGAAAAACTTACTTATAGTACCAACTTTAAATAAAACTGTAATTGGATATCAATTGATACTTAATAATCTTTGATTTTATAATTTTAGTTATTTCTTTTTCATTAAGGCATAACATAATTAAAATTGTTAGATTAATAAAAGAATAAAGATAGTATCAAAAAAACACGTTGTTAGCCTCCTAAAATACTTTATTTACAAGTAAGAAGACATATTTCTGTGACTCATTTTGTTAAAACCCCAGCTGTGCAAACGTCTCTGACTTTGCACCCGAAACTATAATCTGTGAAGAATTGAAATAAGAAAGCTAGTTCCGCAAAGAGTTCGTCATAAAAAGCTACGCAAATGTCTTTGACTTTTTGCAATTTTTTTCTTAAAAACCTAAATTTCAAAAAAGTAAAATTTTAATATTTAGGCATAAAAAAAGTCCTAATTTTCATTAGGACTTTTAGTGGGGAGAGCAGGATTCGAACTTTATCGCTGAAGTCCTGTCTATGCTAGGTTTTATATAATGTCTTTGACCAATGTGCACCGATTCTGCACCCAAAATTCAATTCTTTACTATATCAATATTAAATCATTCACAAAAAATAAAATACTAACGAATTAACAAACAGTAATATTATTCTTTTTTGTATTACAAATATATCAAAAATACTTAATATTTACGGTTAAATAGGATTGTCACTTACAAAGATTTTTCAGATTGAACTTTTAGTTAAACATATTTACAGTTTTAAATATGATTACATTATTTCTAGATTTGAAAATGAAAACTCAAGAGAAAAAAAAAATTATATATATATACCAATTTTTTAAAGTTCTTTTTTAGAGATTGGGTGATTAGTTCTCGCGCTACAAGCAGTTTGGGCATTACTTCAACACTCCAAGATACTCAAACACAAGATTCTTATCGGTTTGCTTTATGGCTGTGGTCTTCGTTGTATGGAAGCACGTTCGGTACGTTTTCAGGATTTGGACTTTGATCGCAAACAGCTCAAAGTGGTTCAGGGAAAAGGTAAGAAAGACCGCTATGTTCCACTTTCAGTCCACTTGATTCGAGGATTAAAAAAATACATTGAAGCCGAAAAACCGAAAGACTATCTCTTCAACGGCAAGCCTTTGCCTAATGGAGCTGGTGGTGATTTTGATAATCGTTATTCAGAACGTGGTGTGCAATGGGTAATTAAACAAACTAGCAAAGCCGCTGGTATCCTAAAAGAAGTTCACGTGCATACCCTTAGGCACAGCTATGCCACACATCTGCTCGAAGACGGCATGGATATCATGACTTTGAAAGAGCTTTTGGAACACCAAAACATTGAAACCAAGATGGAATACCTGCACATCGCCCAACTCGAAGGTCAGCGCATCTTTAGTCCGTTGGACACACTTTTTGCCCAATGCAACCGCAGTTCGAAGTAGCTGATGTACTGCATGTATGAATTGTCCAAAATGTAAAGAGAAAAAGGTTATTAAAAACGGGAAAACAAAAATTAGCTGGGGCATTTCTATGCCCCAGCTAATAGCTGAGTTTCTATTGGAAGATCGCTATTTGAATTACTTTAATTAAAAAGTTTAAACACAAATCGTAGAATTTTTTTGACCAACTTGGGTTAAAGTAAATTAATAGTATATGTAAATTGGGTAGGCACCGCAAAAACCTGATATTCTTTAAGCGGTTTGGGTCCGCAGCTGGCAGATCCAACTCCTAATGTTTTGGTTGAAATACAGAATACTGTTGCAGTATTTGGAGGTAAATCAATTTTATATTCTACCGGATACATCTGCTCATCAGTATGAGGAAGTGCTGCGGCCTGCATCAGTTTTTCATCAGCTTTCACCATAAGAGAAGGCATTTCTTTACCGCTTAGTTTTGCCCAGCTGACCTCTTCATGATTACCGCGTTCCATCGGTTTTTCATATTCATATTGCTCATTTACTTTCAGTTCATAAATACCAACTTCGGCTGAGCTCTTGCGGTCAGAATAATTTTCGAATGGTCCCCGCCCAAGAAATGACATGCGATCCAGTTTTTTATCAAGTAACATTCGTACACCGATTCGAGCCAGATTGATACGCAGACCAATAAACTGAACATCATTATCAACCTTTATCGATCCATCACCCTTAATTAAATATGTTGCAGTATGATATACGCCAAAACCTTCTTTACCATCTGCTTTTGTTGTAGAAGTAACTCTAATGGAATACTTATCAATAGTTTCAGCTTTAAAATCAACCACTTTATACTGAAGGGTAGTTACTCCATACTTTTCCCATTGCTGATAAGCCCAATCATCATCATTACGGTGTGAGGCTCGCCATAAATGTAATTTAGGTGAACCATCGGCCGTTAGAAGATTAACTCCATTTTTATTTAACTGATTCATGAAGCCAGTTCTTTTATCAAAACTTACAGAAAAATCTTTTCCTGAAATAATAGCCGATTCTGCATTTTGAACCAGTTTAACTGTCTGAGCGACTTTTGTTTCTTCCAAAGGCAGGGTATTGACCGGAACTTTAAACTGTTCTGTTGCGGCTTCAAAATCCTTATCTGCCCAAAGTGTTTTTTCCTTTTGTTTATATGAAACTCTTAAATAATATTGCGAACCTGTTTGAGGATGCTCTATTTTATAAGGTATATTGGCAGTAAAAATTCCTTTCTCCCAAGCAGGGCGCATTTTAATTTTTCCGTTTCCGATTTCTTGCCCGTTTTCCGTCAGACTCCATGAGGCATCAAAACCATCCAGAGAAATAAACTGGTATTTATTCTTAATTCTGATAGTTCCGTTAACGGGATCAGTAAGTTCGGTATCAATCCATTGAAACGCTTTTTTCATTTCAGGATAATGTGGCTTTACATTTTTCCCTTCTGTTGCCCGGTCATAAGAAATTACTCCCTTGTGAATAAAATAGTGGTCATTTGGTTTTTCACCAAAACCGCCTCCATAAGCCAGGATAGGATGATTAGGGTCACGCTTGTTCCATAAAGCCTGGTCCTGAAATTCCCAAATTGCACCTCCTAAAATTTCTGGATTATTGTCAAATGCTTTAGAATATTCATCAAGAGATCCCATGGAATTAAACATAGCATGAATAAACTCACAAATATAAAAAGGTTTGGTTAACCCCCAATTTTTAATCATATCAACGTAATCGGCCGCTGTGCCATACATTCGTCCATCCAAATCAGCAGGATTGTTTTTACCCGCTCCAAAACGCTCATAATGAACAAAACGTGTAGGATCAATAGCTTTAACTTCCGCCATGGCAGCTTTTAGATTTGTACTCACTCCACCGCCTTCATTTCCAAGGGACCATATAATGACGGAAGGATGGTTTTTAAAATTTTCAACATTCGCCACATTACGGTCAATAATAGCTGCTTTTATGGTTGGTTCTTCGTCAAAGCGTGTATCATAACCATGGTATTCCATATTTGCTTCTGCAACTAACCAGATTCCCCATTGGTCGCACAACTCATACCAGCGCGGGTCATTTGAATAATGACTGGTACGGATGTGATTGCAATTTCCTTGTTTGATGACTTCCAGATCACGAATCATTTGTTCTTCTGTAACGGCATGACCTACATCTGACCAGTGTTCATGTCGGTTTACACCCTTTAGTTTGATAGGCACACCGTTTACCATAAAAAGACGTCCTTTGATTTCTACTTGACGGAAACCTATTTTTGATGATATTGTTTCACCTTCCGAATTTGTCAATACAACAGTATATAGATCAGGTGTTTCCGCAGTCCATTTTAATGGGTTTGCCACTTTGATTTTCACATTAAGTGATTCTTCCTTATTGGCTTTAAGTGCAGTGCCAATTGCAGTTCCTTTGGCAATTTCCTTACCGTCTTTATCATAAAGTGTTGCTGTGAATGTTTGCGCTTTAGCCGTTTTGTCACTATAATTTTTAATTTTTGCTGATACATCCAGTGTTGCATCCCTGTATTCCTTATCTAAATCTGTTTTTACAAAAAAGTCACGAATATGTACCTGTGGAGCGCTCCAAAGCGTTACATTTCTGAAAATGCCGTGCAAACGCCACATATCCTGATCTTCCAGCCATGTGCCTGAACTGTATTGGTACACCTCTACAGCAATTATATTTTTACCATGTTTCAGATATTTGGTAAGATCAAATTCGGCAGCATTTCGACTGTTTACACTAAAACCCACTTTTTGACCGTTTATCCACAAAAAGAAAGCGCTGTCAACACCATCAAAAGTTATGAAATTGCGGCGGCCAGCCCATTCAGCAGGAACAGTAAACTCCCTGCGATAGCTTCCCACTGGATTTCTTTCAATATAAGATGTATACCATTTCTCAGGTTCACTCATTACATGCGGATAATCTTTTTTGATGGTATATCCTAAGTTTCTGTAAAAAGGCGTTCCATAACCATGCACTTCCCAGTTAGAAGGTACTAGGATTTCTTTCCAATTAGAAACATCAAAATCTGATTTATAGAAATCGGCAGGACGTTTTTCTGGAGTCGGAACCCAGTTAAATTTCCAAGCCCCGTTAAGGCTCATGCAAAATGATGAGGCATGTCGATTGCCTTTCAACGCCTCTTCAAGGTTGGCGTAAGGCATTAATGTAGCATGATAGGGTTCTTTGTTTATACCCAATAATTCAGGGTTTTCTATTTCTGGTGGAATTGAAGATAAAGAAGCAACCTGAGCCTGAGTTGCATTCAGGAAAAATAATGATGCTAAGATCAGAACTAAATGGGTGTATTTTTTCATTAGTGTATTATTTATTTGTACTGCGATTATTTTTTTAAGTTGGAAAATCATTATTTAAATTTCCACCAATCCAAATTAAATAGAGATTCTCCGTTTCCTTTGAAAACCAAGAAAAGATTATGCACTCCCTTTGTTTTTTTTACTTTGCATTCAAATTCTTTCCAGGTATTTAAATCTCCAGTATTTCCTACATCGCAAACCCCTATTACTTGCCCGTCTTTGTCATCTAAGCGAATTTCTATTTTCCCTCCTTTAAGCGAGGCTGCGGTAACTTTAAATTTTTTTGCTCCTGCATTAAAATCGACCTCTCTTACTTCAATGTAGTCATTGTTATCTATTTTGGTTACAAATACCTCTTTTGGTATATTTTTTTCAGTTTTTAGTCCTTCGCTCCATGCCATAGTTTCGGCTTCAACACGTTTGAAAGGATTTAATGCACCAACTGCTTTTGGTCCATCTACAGACCAGTATTGTATTGTTTTTATTGTTCCGTCTGTATTGTAAATTATTTCGTCCACATCTACAGAACGTCTTTCATAAAAGGTAGAGGTTTGCCTTTTTAGTATATCATAACTATGTCCAAAACAATATGATTTCCCCTTATAATCAATAATTCCGGGATGATTTCCTCTTGTTTTATCGCTGGACTGAACTACCATCCCTTTATATTCCCAAGGTCCTGTTGGAGAAGTACTCATGGCGTAACCAATTCCTTCAGGACAACAAGTAGAGGCATAGGACAAATAATAGTGCTCTTTATGTTTATAAACCCATGGACCTTCCTGATAGTTTTGCGGTTTTGTAGGTTCTTTAACCACTTCACCGGAATAAGATATCATATCGGGATTTAATTTTACATAATATAAATCCGGATTTCCCCAATACAAATAGGCCTGTCCATCAGCATCAATAAAAGGATTTGGATCAATATCATTCCATAAGTGATCGGTTTCAATCAAGCGTTTTCCCAGCGGATCTTTAAAGGGACCATAAGGACTCTCTGAAACCAGAACGCCAATACCCTGGCCATGCATGGGGCAGTAAAGATAAAATTTACCGTTGCGTTCTATAGCCTGTACAGCCCATGCACCATTATCATGCTTAACCCAATTAAAATCTTTCAGAGAGGCAACAACCCCATGATCTGTCCAGTTAACCATATCAGTTGAGGTATAAAGCAGCCAATTGATCATTTTAAATCCACTGGCATCATCCTCATCATGAGAAGTATATAAAAATACAGTATCATTGTAAACCATTGGAGCCGGATCAGCTGTATAACTTGTCTGAATAATAGGTTGTTGCTTAATGTCGATTTGTGCATTTCCAGTGAAAGCCAACATTAATATAAATGATGTTAGTAAGAAATTTATTTTTTTCATTATTTGCCTGCTTTTAAATTTATTAATTTTAATTCTTGAATGTTTAAAAATAGTGCGATCCCATACTAAAGATTCTTGCGTCAAATTTCAATCTATAGACGAGTTTTATTTCATGCTTTTATCTAGTATTTTCCACTTCGTTAATATTCTAACAAGGATTTGGTTCCCGTTCTTACAGGGTAGGGGAACAATGTCAAACTATTGATTTTGGAAAACGCCTTAAAAGTGTATATTTAACACTTTTAATTGAGTAAATGTAAGAATTATTTATTAATACAATCGGTTGTGTTCTGTTTTTTTTAAGTACGGCAGCATCTCTTATTTAATGTCTGGGATTTAGGCCTTTAATTAATTTATATCAAAATCTATTTCTTTACTATTTGTATTATCATTTAAAAAAACTAAAAAAGTACCAATTATAATGGTATAAGTAATATATTTGTTTTAAGTGTTTTATAAACACTTAAAACAAGGTTTTCACAAATGTTTTCAATTCGTTTATTGCAAAAAGCCCTGATAGTAATATTTGTACTGTTCATAATTTAAACAAATCGGAATAGTTCGTTTTAGTAATATTATAATCACTGATCGGTGTTAGCATTGTTTGGATTATAAGACATAAATAATATACATTAACATTATATCCTATGGCGCTGAAATTTTATTTCTTATTAATAATAGTATGTTTTACCAGTACAAGCAGCTTTGCTCAAATGTATGAAAAAACCGATTTGGGTATAAAAACGGCTATTGACAACACTGTAATAGAAATACAGTTTTATAACCCCGAAATAATTAGGGTTATTAAATATCCTGTCGGAAAAAAATTTGATAAAAAAAGTCTTTCTGTTATCAAAGATGCAGAGAATACAAATTTTTCTATTACTAAAAAAGATAGCAGTCTTTCTTTGAAAAGCAAGAGTATTGAAGCTATTTTGAATTTACATAATGGAAGAATATCTTTTACAACATTTGATGGAAAGCTGCTTTTAAATGAAAAATCAAGAGCACATTTTACAGATTTTAATGATTGTGGGATTAAAACTTACAGCGTAGCACAATCTTTTATTCTTGATAAAGAAGAGTCTATTTATGGATTAGGAATTCTCCAAAATGGAAAAATGTCTCAAAGAAATCAGAAAATCCACATGGTACAAAATAATACTTGGGATTTTGTTACTTTTTTCCAGTCAGATAAGGGATATGGACTTTTTTGGGATAATTATTCACCAACTGACTTTAATGATGCTGCTGAAGAAACTACTTTCAAATCAGAAGTTGGAGAGGGTATAGATTATTATTTTATGAAGGGTAAAAATGCAGATGGTGTAATTGCCCAAATGCGTGATTTAACCGGCCAGGTACCGATGTTTGCTAAATGGACTTTCGGCTTCTGGCAAAGCAAAGAGCGTTATAAGAGCCAAAACGAAACCGTGGAGGTGGTAAAAAAATATCGTGATTTAGGCGTTCCATTAGATGGAATAATTCAGGATTGGCAGTATTGGGGCGATAATTATCATTGGAATGGGATGAGTTTTTTAAATCCGGAATTTTCAAAACCACAAAAAATGATAGATGATATTCATAATTTGAATGCCCATTTACTTATTTCAATCTGGTCTTCCTTCGGCCCGAAAACACCGCAATTTCAAGAAATGAATGGTAAGAATATGTTGATGGACTTTCAGACCTGGCCACAGTCAGCAAAAGAGGTATGGCCTCCAGATATGAATTTTCCTTCAGGTGTACAGGTATGTGATGCATATAATCCTGAGGCAAGAGATATTTATTGGAAATACCTTAACAAAGGCTTATTTTCTTTGGGTATTGACGGCTGGTGGATGGATTCTACAGAACCAGATCATTTAGATGTTAAGCCAGAAGACTTTGACAATAGAACATTTTTGGGATCCTTCAGAAAGGTTAGAAATGCTTATCCTTTAATGAGTGTGGGAGGAGTTTATGACCATCAACGCGAGACATCTTCTGTGAAAAGGGTTTTTATTTTAACCCGATCGGCTTTTGCCGGACAGCAGCGTTATGGGGCCAATACATGGTCGGGTGATGTGAACTCTTCCTGGGAAAATCTACGAAATCAAATTCCTGCGGGCTTAAATTTTTCTCTATGTGGCATTCCATACTGGAATAGTGATATTGGCGGTTTTTTTGCAGGTGCTTACAATAAAAAAGGGAATAACGGTTCGGGATCTAAAAATTCATCGTACCGGGAACTATATGTAAGATGGCTGCAGTTTGGGGCATTTACCCCAATGATGCGTTCTCACGGTACAGATATACCAAGAGAAATATATCAGTTTGGACAAAAAGGAGAAACGATCTACGATGCTATTGAAAAAACGATTCATTGCTGATATTCTTTATTGCCTTATATTTATTCAAATGCATGGAAAGTAACAAGTCAACAGTCTAGTATGATGCGTGCTTTAGTTATGGATTTTAATCAAGATGAGAAAGTCAAGAATATCAGCAATGAATATTTATTTGGTCAGTCCATATTGGTAGCTCCTGTTGTTAATGCACAGTATACTACTGAAGTTATCGTAAAAACGAATGAAGACACAGGATGGAACAAAAAAGAAGATAGTGACAATCCTAAAAATCTTGAGATAGACTTCAGCCAGAAAAAATCAAAAAAAATATATCTTCCAGCCGGAACGCAATGGTACGACTTCTGGACCAATATTAAATATAAGGGTGGCCAGGAAATTGAGAAGCAAACCCGTATTGATGAAATACCATTATATATCAGGGCAGGCGGTATCATTCCTTTTGGGCCCAAAGTACAATATGCTGATGAAAAGAAATGGGATAATCTTGAAATCAGAATTTATGAAGGAGCGGATGGTGAATTTACACTTTATGAAGATGAAGGAGATAATTATAACTACGAAAAAGGGAAATTTGCAACGATTAACTTTAGATGGAATGATTCAAAGAAGCTTTTAACAATTGAGCAGCAAAAGGGACAATTTGATGGAATGATAAAACAACGTAAGTTTAAAATTGTGAAAGTTTCTACAAAACCTGACAAGCAAAATAGAGATAGAGCTGAATTTAATAAAGTTGTCGATTACACCGGAAATACAATCTTAGTAAAGCTCTAAAAGGTATGGATGAAGCAAATTGCGAAATAGATAACATCGGTAAATGTTCTCACGAAGAACATTTTAAAAAGCAAGTAAGCGGGTTTGTAATTTCATCCATGTAATTTTAAGAGATTTTTCCTCAAAACAATCCCGCACTTAGTCATTAAAGAGTACCATAAAGGTCTGCCCGAAAAGGCAGCTATTTTCAATTTTGGAATATTTTTTTATTTATAATATGTTAAAGATATTCAGCTGACCTGTTGCAAAAATTCAAATCATCAGACTGTATTTTCAAATGGCATAACAGTATTATCTTATTTTGCATACCTTAAAACTCGTTAAAAATAATCATGCAACCGATTGTTTTCTTGGTTATTTCTTTATATTTGTAATAAATACACTTATTATGACTGATACTAAATACTAATTTTGGTTTAGGCTTATTGTTGAGTTTAATATCTATCATATAAACTAATCTCCAAAAAAGTATTTAGATAATGATGCCATTCCAATTGAAATATTATAAATTATCAGCACTGTTTTTACTATTCTTTACAAATGTAAATGGGCAATCCATTCAAGAGAAAGAATGGCACACACCACCCGCCTATGTGGTAAGTGAAATCCAGTCCAAGGCTTTTACTATAGCCTCAAATGGCAGTTCGGCCTCAATTTACATAGACCCGAATGATTGGAAAGGGGTGAATCGTGCTGCTAAAGATTTGGCTGCTGATATTGGAAAGGTAACAGGAACGCCGTCTTTGGTTTTTGAAAATTACAAGCCGGTAAAAAATAGCATTGTTGTAGGAACTATAGGTAAAAGCCGCATAATTGATCAATTAATTGCGTCTAAAAAATTAGATGTCTCATTTATTAAGGGAAAGTGGGAGTCCTTTTTAATCCAGACAATAGACGGACAGCTCGTAGTTGCAGGCAGTGATAAACGGGGGACTATTTATGGTATATATGATATTTCGGAAAAAATAGGTGTGTCTCCATGGTATTTCTGGGCAGATGTTCCCATAAAAAAGGCAACAGCGCTTTATGTTAAACAAGGCAGATATATTCAGGATCCGCCAAAAGTAAAATACCGCGGTATATTCATCAATGATGAGGAGCCGTCATTTGGGCAGTGGGCAAGAAACGCCTATGGCGGGATCAATTCAAAAATGTATGCTACTATTTTTGAATTGCTGCTGCGACTAAAGGCCAATTATTTATGGCCTGCCATGTGGGGAAAATCCTTTAACGAGGATGATCCTCTTAACCCTGTAGTGGCAGATGAATATGGAATAGTGATGGGAACATCACACCATGAGCCCATGATGCGTTCACAAAAAGAATATACCAACAGGAAAGAACAGATAGGGGCATGGAATTACGCTACCAATAAAAAAAATATAGATCATTTTTTCTTAGAAGGCCTGCAGCGCAATAAAAATTTTGACAATCTCATTACCATCGGAATGCGTGGTGAAGGTGATGTGGCAATGGGAGAAGGCAATGATTTGGAAAATATAAAAACACTTCAGAATGTTATTAAGGGACAGCGGGAAATCATGGAAAAAATATATAAGGACAATCCGGCAAATCATCCCCAGCTATGGGCCATATTCACTGAAGTGCAGCGCTATTACGATGCGGGATTAACAGTGCCTGATGATGTTACGCTTTTGTTTTGTGATAACAACTGGGGATATATCCGTCGCACGATGCCCGAGAAGGAAAAAAACAGAAAAGGAGGCGTCGGGCTCTACTATCACATTGATATGAACGGAGGGCCTTGGAACGACCGCTGGATTAACACTACCACCATTCCAAAATTGCAGCAGCAGTTTTATTTGGCATACGAGTCTGGTTTGGACAGAATATGGATTGTAAATGTAGGGGATCTTAAGTCCAAAGAACTTCCCATTGATTTTATTATGCGCTTCGCATGGAACCCCGATGCAGTTTCGGCTGACAAGACAATGGATTATACGGTTGATTGGGCGGGGAAGATATTTGGAAAAGAGCATGCCGAGCAGGTTGCCGATATTGTTTCTAAATATACAAAATACAACCTTTGGCGAAAGCCCGAAGCACAGGTACCAAATATTTTCAGCATTGTGAATCACCACGAATCGGACCGCGTATTGAAATTATGGAGCGATTTGGTGCAAAAAGCAGAATCGCTACGCCTCAAAATTCCTGCGCAGGCTCAGGACGCCTATTATCAACTTGTTTTATATCCCGCAAAGGCTTCTGCCAGAGTGGCTGAAATTTATCTGGCAGCTGATAAAAATATGCTTTATGCAAAACAGGGCAGATTAAGTGCGAATGACTATTACAAGAGAGCTCATGAACTCTTTGAAGAGGATCAGAAACTGAGCGCTTTTTATAACGATTCCATAGCAGGGGGGAAGTGGAAAAACATGATGAGTGATGTTCACATAGGCTATAAAATGTGGTCAATGCCTAAAGCCAATACAATCCCTGAGATGAAAGAAATCAAGCCATTACCTGAGCCTTCAATGGTAATAGCCCTGGAAGGCAGTGAACTCTCATGGCCAGACGAGGCCCAAAAAGCAGCGTTGCCCTTATTTGACGGGTTAGCTAAAATAAGTTATTATATTGATGTGTTCAACCGCGGTATGGGAACTTTTGAATTTGAAGCCAAAGCAGATAAGCCATGGGTCAAATTAAGCCGGAATAAGGGCTTTGTTGAAAAAGAAAGCCGTATTAAAGTAAATATAGACTGGGATATTGTAGCTGATGGAACCTCAGAGGCTGTAATTGAAATCAGACAGGGAAAAAAAATAGTCCCGGTGCATATTACGGCTGTAAAAGCCGCATTGCCTAAAATTCAGGAGCCTTTCTTTGGAAGCTTAACAGGTGAGTTTTCCATTCCTTCTGATAAATACAATGCCAATATCCCAGGAGATAATGCTAAATGGGTAGTCCTGCCCGATTTAGGCAGGTCTGAGTCCTGTATGGGCATTGATCCTGTAACGGCACCAAGCGCTGCTATTGGATCTGCTCCAAGACTAGAGTA
>Ga0302173_10000323_pt1 | contig 25996 bp, 23 predicted proteins | sample I_Fen_N3_1_FD_198785 | JGI IMG/M metagenome (GOLD analysis project Ga0302173, IMG submission 198785) | Peat permafrost microbial communities from Stordalen Mire near Abisko, Sweden - I_Fen_N3_1 | ecosystem: Environmental > Terrestrial > Soil > Wetlands > Permafrost | place: Sweden: Abisko... | reverse complement strand
CTTAAAATCCAGTGAACAGCAATGTTCGTGCGGGTTCAAGTCCCGCTCTGAGTACTAAAACTTCAATTAGCAAAGCTGATTGAAGTTTTTTTTTGCAATAAAATGAAGTACTGAAAACATTTTAAGTGAAAAAATCCCTATTGAAAACCTTTTTTTAATATATCAATTTTTGAGCTTAGTTCATCTCAATTAAAGTTGATTTATGTATTTAGAGTTTGTATTTTTGCTTCTATGAATGATAACTTTATAAATGAATATTTTGGGATAGGAATACAAAATGGTAAAACACCCGAAAACCTTGGTGTCTTGTGGCGCTCCGCTCAAAACTTAGGGGCTACTTTTATCTTTACAATTGGTAATCGATATGCCAAACAAGCCTGTGATACACATGATGCTGTAAAAGCAATTCCTTATTTTCACTATGATACTTTTGAAGCTTTTTTTGAAAACTTACCAAAAGGAGCGCGATTGGTTGGTGTGGAATTAGATGAAAAAGCTTCTGATTTAGAAACCTTTGAACATCCACGACGTTGTGTTTATTTATTGGGGGCCGAAGATCATGGCTTATCCAAAAAAGTAATGGATAAATGCCATAATTTGGTAAAATTTAAATCAGAAAAAAGTTTAAATGTTGCTGTGGCTGGAACTATTATAATGTATGACAGAAACTTGTCTAAACCACGATCTTAAGTCTAAGCTCTATAATTTGGGGCTTAATGTTAAACATAATCTAGTTTAATTGTTCATTGCTTTTCATTCTTAAACAATATTCGGTTCCTAAATATAGTGGATTTCCATGTTTTTCAGACCAAAATCCTTCCAGTATATCTTTGGTTATACATTTGTAAATGACAACTCCTTTGTAGGTTTTTTTATATTCTCCTATATAACTAAAATTAATTACCAGAATATTGTCTTTAAAGAAGCCATGACCCTTTTGTTCCTGTGTGTTATTAATAAGCCATCGAGCACTAATTCTGTTATTCTTGTCTAACGATAAACGTAAAATACCTTTATAACTTAATTATTGGTTTCATCTTGATTACTCCCAGAAATCGAATAATCTCCTATTAAATCTTGTATTGTCATTTATTTCCCGATGCAAAAATTAGCAAAAATATTTCCTAATAATTCGTCGTTAGATACTTGACCAGTAATTAATCCGAATTGATATAAAGCTTCGCGGATATCAAGTGCAATTAAGTCGCTTGAAAGATTTGTTTCAAGTCCAAATTTTACTTTTGTAATCTCATCTAAAGCTTTTAATAGAGAGTCATAATGTCTTGTATTGGTAACAATGGTTTCATTGTTACGTAAAGCGCCTGTATTAACAAAAGAAAGTAATTCATTTTTTAGGTCATCAACACCAATTTTTTCTTTAGCCGAAATCAATAAAAGTTTTGCATTTAGATTTTCTAACTTGGTTGTAATGTTTGAAACTTCGTCGATAGATAGTATGTCTTTTTTATTTACTACTATTACTAAAGGTTTCAACGGATATTTATTTTTGATTTGTTCGATTTCAGAAACAAACTCAGAGCTTGAAACCTGAAATTTTAAACCATCAAACAAATAAATTACAACTTGTGCTTGGTCAATTTTTTCGAAAGTTTTTTTAATACCAATGCTTTCCACGATGTCTTTTGTTTCGCGAATTCCGGCAGTATCAATAAATCTGAAACCAATTCCACCAATGACTAATTCGTCTTCAATAGTATCGCGTGTTGTTCCGGCAATATCAGAAACAATGGCGCGTTCTTCGTTTAATAAAGCATTTAGTAAAGTCGATTTTCCAACATTTGGCTCTCCAACAATTGCAACTGGAATACCGTTTTTTATAACATTTCCAACTGCAAAAGAGTCGATTAGGCGTTTTAAAACAAATTCAATTCTATTTAGTAATTCATAAAATTGTGTTCTATCTGCAAATTCTACGTCTTCTTCTGCAAAATCTAATTCTAGTTCAATTAAAGAGGCGAAGTTTAAAAGTTCTTCGCGCAATTTGGCGATTTCATTGCTAAAACCACCGCGCATTTGCTGCATAGCAATTTGGTGAGATGCTTCGTTATCTGAGGAAATCAAATCGGCAACGGCTTCTGCTTGCGATAAATCAAGTTTTCCGTTAAGGAAAGCTCTCAAGGTAAATTCGCCCGCATCTGCCATTCGACATCCTTTTCGTAAAAGTAATTGAATGATTTGCTGTTGAATGTAAGTAGATCCATGGCATGAGATTTCGATGGTATTCTCTCCTGTGTAGGAGTTTGGACCTTTGAAAACAGAAACTAGTACTTCGTCAAGTGTTTTTGAATCATCTACAATATGCCCAAGATGTAAAGTATGTGTTTTTTGCTTGGTTAGGTCTTTGTTTTTTATTGATTTAAAAACTGAATTTCCAATAGAAATTGCTTCTGAGCCTGAAATACGAATAATAGCAATAGCTCCAGCTCCGGATGGAGTGGCTAGGGCAACTATAGAATCTTGATTTATCATAGTACAAAGGTATAAAAAAAGCCCTAATGATGCGAATTAGAACTATTGTAGAAAAGAATAGTTCTAATTGTTTAAAAGGTTGATTTTTTGTAAAAATTAAATGTTAAAATACTGATAATTATCAGGTTGTTTTGATTTTATAATGATTAAATTTGAGAAACAAACCTCCTAATCTCAAATAAAATGAAAAAGATATTATTTCCCACAGATTTTTCTGAAGCAGCAACAAATGCTTTCGTTCATGCTTTAGAATTTGCTAAAGTCGTTAATGCCGAACTAGTTTTGTTGCATACTTTTGAGATTCCGGTTTACGATAGTCAATTTTTTCCCGAAAATTATGCTTCAATTTACAGTTCAATAGAATTGGCAAAATTTGAAATGTTTAAAGATGAAATTCCAAAGCTTAGAGCAATTGCTACGGAACGAAAACTAGATGATATTGTTATTAAACATCGTTTAATGGATGGGGATTTAATTTTTAATTTAAAGAATGCTATTGAGGAAGATAAAATTGATTTTGTTATAATGGGAACTTCTGGTGTTTCAGACTGGACAAAGTTCTTCACCGGATCAAATACTAGTTCTGTAATTTCAGAAGTTAAGGTTCCTATTTTATGTGTTCCTGCAAATGCGAAATATAAAAAGATAAAAATAATTGGTTTTACAACTCGTTATCGTGAAAAAGATAAAGCAGAACTTAGAAAAGTAATTGAAATTGCAAAGAAAACCAATGCAAAAGTAAAGAGTTTATATGTTAGAACTTCAAATACTGATGTTTCTGATGCCACTATTAAAGAGTGGGAAAAAGAATTTGCCAGCGAAAACGTAGAATTTTTAGTCTTGCCAAGTGACGAAGTTAAGGAGACAATTCTTGATTTTATACTTTATAAAGATGTTGATGTATTAACAACTATAACACATAAAAGATCTTTCTTTGAGAGTATTTTTGAATCTAGTTTTTCAAAAAAAATAGCAAAAGAAGTTTCAGTTCCGGTTTTAGTTATGCATGAAACTTAAAATTCAATTGTTCCTGAATTGTGATTTTGTAAGTGTAAAAACTATATTTGTATTTCATTAAATTTAAAAAATGGAAGTATATCAAAATAAAGTTGAACACTATAGTAAAGTTTTTAGTAGAATCAATAAAAGATACAATAGCATAAGTCTTTTGCGTTTGTTAAGTGTTTTTCTTTGTTTGTTTTTAATGTTTTATTACATCAAGACAAGTGAGATACTTTACGCAGTTTTTGCTTTTTTGTCTTTTGTTGGTTTTATTATTTTAATGCGAATTCATTCGAAATTGTCTTTTCAAAAAGAATTGACTACAGCAATTTTAAGAATGAATCAAAATGAAATTACGTATTTGAAAAGAGAGAAGATCCCTTTTGAAAACGGAATCGAATTTAATGATTTTCATCATCCTTATGCTTACGATTTGGATGTTTTTGGAGATCATTCTTTATTTCAAAATATAAATAGAACAGCAACTTTTGTCGGAAAAAAGACATTAGCAAATCAATTATTAAAGTTATTGCCTAATGAAGTGATTCTGGAAAATCAGGAAGCGATAAACGAGCTAAAAACTAAAATAGATTGGCGTCAGGATTTTTTGGCTTTAGCAATGATTAGTAATGATTCTAAAAATTCATATGACTCTTTGATTTATTGGAATTCATTCAAGAATAATGTACTGCCTAGAATATTAGTTTTGTTATCAATTGTTCTTCCTACTTTATTTTTAGGCTTTTTGATAGCGTATTTTATTACTTCAAAAATAATTTTATTATCCTATCTGACTTATATTTTTATTGCAAATTTGGTTGTTTTAGGACAAGCTTTTAAACGAATTCAATCTGAAATTGCCAAAGCTGATAACGTAGATAAAATAATCAAACAATATAGTTTATTAGTTGAAAAAATTGAAACAGAAACGTTTCAATCTAAGAAATTAATAGATTTACAAAAACAATTATTTTTTAAGAATGAGACTGCAAGTGCACATTTGAAACAATTGTCGGAATTGTTTTCGAGAATGGATACAATTAATAATTTGGTAACGGCTATTGTATTTAATGGGACTTTTTTATTTAATGTTCATGTTTTAAAAGCGCTTTTAAAGTGGAAAGAAAACTATTCTACAGAACTTGAAAAATGGATTGAAATTATTGGTGAATTTGAAGCTTTAAATAGTTTAGCGAATTTAGCCTATAATAATCCTGATTTTGTGTTTCCAGAAATCAATGCGGAGTATAAAATTGGATTTTCTGATTTAAGCCATCCTTTGCTTAATCCGGCAACGAGAGTTGGAAATGATACTCATTTTTATCCTGAAAATTTTGTGATTTTAACAGGGTCAAATATGTCTGGGAAAAGTACTTTTTTAAGAAGTTTAGGTATTAATATGGTATTAGGAGGAATTGGTTCTGTTGTTTGTGCTTCAAAAGCTAATATTCATCCGCTGCCTGTTTTGGTTTCAATGAGATTATCTGATTCTTTGGCTGATAGTGAATCGTACTTTTTTGCTGAGATTAAGCGTTTAAAACAAATTATGGATGCTTTAGAAGACGGTCCTGCTTTTGTTTTATTAGATGAAATTTTAAGAGGAACAAACTCTGATGATAAACGAAACGGAACTATTGAAGTTGTAAAAAAGATAATTGCTAAGAATGCTATAGGCGCAATTGCAACGCATGATATTGAAGTTTGTTTAACAACAAATGAATATCCTAATATTTTAACGAATCAGTGTTTTGAGGTTGAAATCAAAAATAATGATCTTCATTTTGATTATAAACTTCGTAATGGGATCTGCAAAAATAAAAGCGCCACTTTTTTAATGCAGAAAATGGGGGTTATTTAAAATTGTAGATTTTAGAATCTACAGTTTTTCTGAAATAATTATTCGAATCGAAGTTGAAGAACATTGTTGTTGTGACTTAGTTTTTCGACTATAAATTCTTAAAAGTTTCCTTTTTTAAAATCCTAAAGAAAACTTTTAAGATTTTTTTTTATAAAAACATGCTCAGTACAAATCCCGAAGCTACAGTTGCAGCGATTGTAACAAGACCTGGTAGCATAAAACTATGATTTACTACATATTTTCCAATGCGGGTTGTGCCTGTACGATCAAAATCCATTGCGGCAACCAATGTTGGGTATCCAGGTAAAATAAAATCAGCATTAACAGCAGGAAACATTGCGATAAGATGTGGTTGACCAATTCCTAAAGATAAACCTATTGGCATCATAATTTTAGTGGTCGCAGCCTGACTAAAAGTTAAAGCACCCATAACAATTAAAGCGAATGTAAATGTAAAAGGATACTCTGATGTGATCTCTCTAAAAGTGCTTTCTATTAAACCTTGATTTGTAGCCATAAAGGTAGCACTCATCCATACAACTCCAAGAACGGATACGAGAGCGGTTGCCATTGAAGTAAATAAACTCATTTTTGATACTAAGGTTGGTGATGTTTTTGTGATAATCATTATTAGAGCCGAAGCTGATAAAGTTATCATTATAATTAATCCGGTAAGATTAACAGCTCCATCTGCACCAACAGCAAATCCTGCAGCTCCCGGACCTACATTAGGAAGGAATTGTGGAAAAGCTCCAAAAAAGATAATTGATAATATGGCTAAGCCAAAAATAAGTACAGCAGTTTTTGCGCCAGGTTTTAAGACTCTGCTAGCTTCAGATGTTTGCTCTAAGCTTTCGGCAAATATTGGATCTTTCATTTTCTCTAGAAATTCAGGATCTTCATTAAGCTCCTTGCCTTTTTTCCAAACAGAAAAAACGCCTGCTGCAATTCCAATCAAACATGCTGGAATACATACTTTCATAATGTCGACTACAGCAGTTGAATAGGCTAATATAGCCGCCAATGAAGCTGTTGCCGCACTCATTGGACTTCCGGTAAGTGCCATGTGAGAAGCAACTACAGATATGCTTAAAGGTCTTTCGGGTCTTATTCTTTTTTTTGCAGAAACTTCGGCAATAATTGGAAGCAGCGAATATACAATGTGTGCTGTACCTGCAAATAGACACAAAAAGTAAACTGTAAATGGTGCTATAAATGTAATGTGTTTAGGATTTCTTCGAATAATTTTTTCGGCAATACTAACTAAATAGTCCAAACCTCCGGCAGCTTGTAAAGTAGCTGCTGTAGTAACAATGGCTAAAATAATAAGAAGTACTGCAATAGGCGGGTCAGCGGGGCGCATATGAAAAAACAAGACAAATATAAGTAGTCCTATCATTCCCATAACGCCAAGGCCAATACCCTTAAGACGAGATCCTATCAAGATCATAGCCAGAAGTATGGCCAATTGTATTAATATCATAAATGGATTTATTTAGGATTAATAAGGTTTGATAATTAAAAACGGAAGAAATAATTCTGCAGTTCTTTTTTATCATTTGTTTTTGTAAGTCCAAGCATCAATAATATTCTTGCTTTCTGCGGGCTAAGATCGTCAGAGACTATAGTTCCTAGTTCGTTGTCATTAGTTTCGCCATCTAATACAACTCTGCCTTCAAGACAACGGCTTGCCCGACAAACTGTAATATTTGCATTAGTTGCTCTTTTTATAGCATCAGTAAAAGCTTTAGAGAAATTTCCGTTTCCAACACCGGCGATTACAATACCGTTTACTTTTTGTTTTACAAGGTAATCGATATAATCTGGAGAGGCATCGGCATACATATAGACAATTTCAACCTTTGGTAGTTTTGTATTATTGTTAATTTCAAAAGGTCCTCCTTTAGAAGTCTCTCTTAAAGATGATTTATAGTACTCTACATGTCCGTCATAAACCTCTCCAAGTGGCCCAGAATTTGGAGATTTAAAAGCATTTACTTTGGTTGTACTCGTTTTAGTTACTTCTCTGGAATCGTATATAGATTCGTTAAAAGAAACCAGTACTCCGCGACCTTTACTTTTAGGATCAGCAGCTACAGTAATAGCGTCAAAAAGGTTTTTTGGCCCGTCTGCACTTATTGCTGTTGCCGGACGCATAGAACCGGTAATTACAATTGGTAAATCGTGCGATGCTACAAGGTCAAGAAAGTACGCGGTTTCTTCTTGAGTATCGGTTCCGTGAGTTATAACGATACCATCGGCTTCATTTTTTTTGAATATTTCATTAATACGAATAGCCAGTTTTCTCCATATTTCCAAACTCATATCTTGACTGCCCACAGATGATATTTGTTCCCCAGTAATATCGGCAATTGATTTTACGGTAGGTATGCTTCCTATAAGTTCTGATACTGGAATTTTACCGGCAGTATATCCTGCTTTATCTGCAGATTTTCCTTCGCCTGCAATAGTTCCACCAGTGGCAAGGATAATAATTCTGGGCTTTTGTTGTGAAAAAGCCATTGTTGTTGCAATGCACAACAAAACCACAAGTATTAATTTTTTCATTTTATTTTGTATTATTGAGTTAATCCTGATATTAGAAATTAAATAACATTCCAAAGTTTATTCGGACTGCATTTGCGCCTTGTGTACTACCATTATCATATTGTAGTTGTTTGTAGCCAATTTGTGGTTCCACTCCAATTGTGAGAAAATCAAGAAAATCGTAAGAAGCATTTAGAGTAAATTGATAATTGGTCATTCGATCCCATCCTGCCTGGGTACTTGCGCCTTCATAAAAATGGTTGTAAGATGCCATTACCATCGAATGAAATTTTTTGTTCAAATAGCGTTCGTAGGAAATGAAACCAGCATGTACGGGTAAAAGATTTAGTTTTCCTGAAAAATCAGAACTGGCAAAACCATCAAGACCTGAGCCGCCAATTGCTAAAAAATAATCACTAATTCCTTTTCCAATAGTCCATTGTGCTTGTAAGTTGTTTACTAAGCCTGATTTTTTTCTAAAAAATATACTTGTAATCGCAGTAACACCTCCACCATTTTTAGAAGCAAAATTAAAGTCTGTATCTCCTGCTGAAATATTTTTAGAATCATAAGCGACACTACGATATAATCCTGCTAATTTCATAAAACCTCCATTGTCAAAAGCATATCTTATACCAGCAACAGCATCAGGAGCTCGAGAAGGAGCGTAATCAACGCCATAATTTGGGCTTAATGTATAATCGTATAAACGACGTGGTTCCATATATTCTGCCGAAATTTCAAAAGCGGTATGCCCATTTTCTACAAAGTTTGCAGTATAACGAATCTGAATTCTGCGAGAGAGAACCATACCGGTTGGGCCATCCCAATCTAATAAAGGAGCAGGCCATAGTGAAGAATCACCAAAATTTGACCAAGTTTGTCCTACCGTCCAGTGGTCGTATTTAATATAGGCATGACGAAGTCTAAATTGCGACGTGTTGTTTGCACCTTCAAAATCGGCCTCAAGCATTGATTTTATTTCTTTACCATTATTTAATTGAATTGTGCTTACAAAGCGTAACTGAGATTGGCGCATATCCATGCTGAAAGCTGGTATATCAGTACCAGTGACATCATTTTTGTGAATAAGAAAAGAACTGTTACCGCTTAGGCTTCCTTTAATATCATACATTCCGTTCAATTTAAGTCGTCCCATAAGCCTTGCTGTAACTTTTGGTTTTCCATTCAATGTGTCTTTCGATTCTACAGCCATTAGTTGTGCATGTATAGAGCTGGATAAAAGTAAAGAGGAACAAAAGAATACAAATAACAAAAAATAATTCTGCTTCATGATTTATAAATGTTTTTGAGAATGTAACAATGATAATTTGCAAGCCTTTTAGTGAAGGATCTTGATAATAATATTATAAAGAGATTTTAATATTCTTTGAGTTGAATGCGTCAAGAAAGAGTAGGGCAATTTCAGTTAGTAGATAAGGAATTCCATTAGCTGAAATTTGACGGTAGAACGGTGGTATTTTTTTCATATAATTTCTGATATTAGAGTTAATATGGAAACAAGTGACTTACACAAATATAAAGAAAATACTGCAAAATCTTACAAATGAAAACTTAAGAGAGCGTAATAAAATATTAATTGTAGCTTGGGATTAATTTGGTTTTATATTGTTTTTTGATAAACTGTGTTGTTAATCAGTATGTTATGTGTTGGTTTTTTGTATTGTTATATGGGGGTTTAACGGGTTAATTTGATAAAAAAAATTATGTTTTTTTGATAATTATGCATTTTCAGGGTAATAAATGATAGTTTAAATGAGTAATTGATGATTTTGAAATCTATAAGGAGACAGTTTTATCGTTGATATTTAGTTTTGTTAGTAACCATATCTGAAAGTAAAATGTATAAAAGTAATGTTGAGATACTAGATTATAAACCCGATAAAATATTGCATAAAAAAAAGCAAGACATTAATACTCATGTCTTGCTTTTTAATAAATTCTAATAAAAGCTAATTTATTGTAAAAAAAGCTAAAAATTATTTTTGTGCCTCTTTAATAGTTTGTACAAAGGCTTCAATGGGTTGCGCGCCGGAAACAGCATACTTTCGGTCAAAAACAAAAAAGGGAACACCTTGTACGCCTATTTGATTTGCTTCGTGAATATCTGCATGAACGTCATTTAAATACAGATCTTCATTTTCAACCACTTCTTGTACTTGTTTTGTATCTAAACCTGCTTGAGTACCTAATTCAATTAAAGTTTGTTTATCATTTAAATCTCTTCCTCCAGTAAAATAAGCTTTAAAGAAAATTTCTTCCATTTCGTCGCCTAAGTTTTTAGTTTTGGCTAAATGAATAATACGATGTGCCGTTAAGGAGTTTGAGATTATCGCTTTGTCAAAATGATAGTCTAAACCAACACTTTTTGCACGTTCTACAACACCTTTATGCATTTCTATAGATTGATCAACAGAAATACCTTTGCGTTCGGCTAGAAACGTATAAACATCTTTTCCTGACTGAGGAACAATAGTTGGATCGAGCTGAAAACTTTTCCACTCGATTTCAAATTCATTATCTGGAAATTCAGCTAAGGCTGTTTCCAGTTGTCTTTTTCCGATATAACAAAACGGACACATGATGTCCGACCAAATTTCTATTTTCATATTACAAAGTTAAAGAAAATTTGTTTTGGCTGTCAAGTTGGTTGTGAGATTTAACCGCAAAGCACGCAAAGGTTTTTATATTTAGATTGCTTTTACCAAGAGAAGGTTCGCAAAGCTTTGTGAACTTTCTCTTTTTTATAAAGCTCCAGTATAGAAAAGAAACTTTGCGTGCTTTGCGGTAAAAATCGAAACAAAGTTTAATTGCGTTTTAATTTGAAAAAAAAATACAGTGTAAAACTAAAAAACCGCAAATCTTAAAAAAAGAATTGCGGTTTCTAGGTATAAAAAATGGTTGGTTAATAGCGATATTTTTTTTTTACAATGATATATCTTTAATTTGAAACTAAAAAAAATCCCTGTAACAAAAAGAACTTTTGATGTTAACTATTTAACATTACAGGCATTACCAACATTGTAACAGTTTCACCTTCTTCTAAACCGTCTACAGGTGTTAAGATTCCAGCTCTGTTAGGTAATGACATTTCTAACATAATCATATCCGATTGTAAATTGGTTAACATTTCAGTTAAAAAACGTGAATTGAAACCAATTTGAAGATCATCTCCTTGATAATCACAAGTCAATCTTTCTTCGGCTTTGTTTGAGTAATCAATATCTTCTGCAGAAACATTTAATTCAGCTCCGGCAATTTTTAAGCGAATTTGGTGTGTTGTTTTGTTTGAGAAAATCGCAACACGTTTAACTGAACTTAAAAATAAAGAACGGTCAATCATTAATTTATTTGGATTCTCTTTAGGTATTACCGCTTCGTAGTTAGGGTATTTACCATCAATTAAACGACACATTAAAATATAATTATCAAATGAGAAAGTCGCATTCGAATCGTTGTATTCAATTTTTACTTCGGCATCAGAACTTCCTAAAATACTTTTTAAGATATTTAAAGGTTTCTTAGGCATAATAAAGTCAGCAACTTGAGATGCTTTTACATCTGTACGAGCATATTTTACTAATTTATGAGCATCTGTAGCAACAAAAGTTAATCCTTCTGGTGAGAATTGAAAGAAGACTCCAGACATTACAGGACGTAAATCATCGTTTCCGGCAGCAAAGATAGTTTTGCTTACAGCAGTTGCCAAAACATCTGCAGGAACAAGTGTTACAGATGGTTCTTCAAGATGAACCGCTTTAGGAAATTCTTCTCCCGCAGCATATGCTAATGCATATTTTCCTGAGTTTGAACTAATTTCGACTGTATTGTTTTCTTCAACTGTAAAAGTTAAAGGTTGTTCCGGGAATGTTTTTAAAATTTCAAGTAAAAGTTTAGCAGGTACAGCAACGCTTCCTTTACTTGTAGAATCAATTGATAATGTAGCAGACATTGTAGTTTCTAGATCCGAAGCCGAAACTGTCAACTCATTGCTGTCTAATTCAAATAAAAAGTTATCTAAAATAGGCAACGTATTGTTACTGTTAATTACACTACCTAAAACTTGTAATTGTTTTAATAAGTACGAACTCGATACTATAAATTTCATCTCTTTTGTTTTATTTTTGCTGTTTTCTTTAGTCTTTATCAACTAAAATAGACTTTACAAATATATCGTAAACAATCTTAGTTTTGCAAATTTTTTATTAACATCTATTTACTGTACTTTCTTTTTCGTAAGTAAGTAAAAGCTATTCCAAAAACCAATAAAATTAGAATTGGAAGTCCGATAGTTATGAATTGCGTCATTGTGTAATTCTCGTAAACCTTCTCTTTGTCTAATAATGGTAAGCTGACATCTTTGCTTCTAATGTTAATAAGTCCTGTATCGTCCAGTAGATAATTAATACAATTCATCATAAAATCTTTGTTGTCGTACAAGTTTCCGGTGCGTTGATCGTAACCTAATTCTACCGGCATCATATTTTTGTCCAATTGATTTCGGGCTAAATCTCCATCAGAAATAACAATCATTTTGTTTGGTTTTCCTTTGGCTAAAAATGAGTTTTCTTTAAAAGGTAAAACACGATTTTCAAAAACAGAATGAAAAGAACCTTCTAGTAAAACAGAAAGCGGAATGTTTCCTTTGTTTAAATAATCCTGAGGAGAAGTTTTCTCTGTTACAATATTCAAATTAATTTCTGAAGGAGTTCCAATTGTTTTTGAATATTGAGACGATTGTAACAAAACAGTTTTTTTGATTCCGTTTTTCAAAGTATCAATTGGGCTGGCAAAATCAAATTTTATTCCGCCCAAGTTTTTTACAATAGGATGTTGACTTGTAGGATATACCTGTGGAGCATATTTCCAAACAAAATCCTGATATTGCGTTGCACTTCCTTGTTCGCCAGTTGCCAATTTTATTGGGCTTCCTTGTTCGTCTTTTACCAAATCAGGATTAATTCTAAATCCGTATTTAAAAAACATATCATTCAAATTCAAGTCTCTGGGATAAGCCAAAGTTGCACCAGATTGATTGTATAAACTGTCCATATCGGCAGCGACTTGGTCAACTAGCCATAGCGTTTTTCCGCCATTCATAATAAACTGATCTAAAACTTGTTTTTCTTCGTCAGAAAAAGCTTCAGTAGGTTTAGAGATAATGGCTAAATCATATTTTTTTAGAGCATTTAAAGTTCCGCTTGGATCTTTAGCAACAGAATCTAAAGTAAATGGCCCAATGTAATAACTTTCGCGAATTTGCCTCAATAATTTAGCAATGTGAATTTCGTTCAATTCCCCATTTCCTTTTATAATAGCAACCTTCTTTTGTTTGTCTTTAGTAATTTTATTGATTCCATCTGCAATAGAATATTCTAAATGCTGAATCGATCCAATTACTTTTTGAGTAGTCGAAGCGCCCATGATGTTTTTCAATAAAGGAATATTTACTTCCTTGTTATTGTAAACTGCCACTGCCCACGGAAAAACCATTGCCTGAGATTGCTTTCCTTTATCGTCAACAGTAATGTTTATTGGTGTAAGGCCTTTTTGATAAAGAGATTTTACAACATCCATATTGTCTTCTCCGTTTTCCATTGGGTTAACGAATTCGAAAACAATATTACTGTTATAGGCTTGAAATTCTTCTAATAATTGTTTTGTTTCTAGTTGTAAACGTCTAAAATCAGCAGGCAAATCGCCTTGCATATAGATCTTGATCGAAAGAGGATTTTTGACCTGTTTTACGATTTGCAAAGAAGTTTCGGATAAAGTATATCGTTTGTCTTTAGTCAAATCAAATCGGTGGAAGAATAAACTTCCCAGCACATTTAAAACAATTAAAACGAAAACAGTAATACCTAATGTTTTGATATTTTTTTGAGTAGATGCTTTCATTATGCTTTAAAAGATTTTAATTGATAAACAGTAAAAGACAGAAATAATACTGTGATGCTAAGAAAGTAAATAACATCGCGAGTATCGATCACGCCTCTACTCATACTCTTAAAATGATCTTGCATACCAAATGCCGAAATAATATTAGAGTTTCCGGGAATCAGCGAAGCTAAACCTTGAAAGCCGAAATAAAAGATAAAACATAGAAAAACGGCAATAATAAAAGCCACAATTTGATTCTCTGATAAGGTAGAAGTAAATATTCCGATTGCAGAATATGCAGCAATTAAAAACAATAATCCAAAGTAAGAACCTATCGTGCTTCCCATATCAATATTTCCTTCGGGTAAGCCTAAATTAGAAATCACTTTTACATAAATAAATGTTGGAATAATTGCCAAAATGATGAGTAGGAGAGAACCAAAAAACTTTCCGTTTACAATTTCCCAAATCGATAAGGGTTTGGTTAGAAGTAATTCTAATGTTCCTTGTTTTTTTTCGTCAGAGAAACTTCTCATCGTAACAGCCGGAATCAGGAAAATTAAAATCCAAGGAGCTAAAGTGAAAAACGGAGTCAAATCTGCATAACCTGTATTTAGTATATTATAATCTCCTTCAAAAACCCATAAAAATAGTCCGTTGCTAATTAAGAAAATAGCAATGACCAAATAGCCAATAGGAGAGCCAAAAAAGGATTTTATTTCTCGTAAAATGATTGATTTCATTTGATTGTTGTTTAATCGTTTATTTGTTTTGTTTCAGGTTTTTCTTGTTTCAAGTTTCAGGTTTGAAAAAACTGATGAACTAAATTAATTCTCGCTTCTCTTGCTCTAATTTTAGTTCTTTAAAATGTTCAATATATGACTTTCTGTTTTTTTTATACATTTCTGTAAAATCCATTTCAGTATAATATTCAATCAAGTCGGTAAGTTCATTCCCCGTTAAATTATTTGTCTTTTTTAATTTGATTGAATCATCAAAAGTTTCTTCATATTTTTCATTTAACATTTCCGTTGCTTTTTCTTTTGCCGGAATATTATTTAGCTCTGCTATTTTGAATTTTTTCTTTTGTAATTCTTTTTCGCCAATTATATTAAGGTACTCTTCAATAATATTTACATCAATTACAATTACACCTTTTCCAGACTTATGTCTATCATCCCCATTTTTTTTAACTCCGGAAATCCAATAATTAATTCCGGTTTCAAGGTCAAAATAGTTACTTGAGATTCCTTTTCCTTTTTTGTAAATGTTTCCATTGAAGTAAATTGTTTGCTTCGTTTTGGAGAAAAAACATTTTCCAATCCACGCTTTTCCATTGTGATTTGCTTCAGTTTTATTTTCAACATATACAATTTCAGATTTCATCTTTTTTAGATAGTTTGTTTTGTTTCAGGTTTCAAGTTACAGCTTTGCGAACTTTTTATTTTCTAAAACCTTTAAATATAATCTTTGCGTTCTTTGCGGTTAATTCATTCCAGTTTTCAGATTCAGTATATAACCTGAAACAATTTAACCTAAAGAAACTAATTTATCCACACTCCAAGCTTCCGGTTTTGCATTGAATAGCTTTTTTGTAAAACTCCAAACCGTATTAAAAAGCTCAGATTTTCTATAATTTTCCAAATCTTCTTCGGTTTCCCAATAACTGTAAGTGAAAAAGATACATTTGTCATTTTTGTCCTGATACAATTCTAAAAAACGATTTCCATCTGCATTTCGTATTTTGTCTTTCACGATTTCGAAATTTTCCAGAAAAGAAGGAATTTTTTCTTCGTGAAAACTCATTTTTACTATTCTAACAAACATATTTGTAATTTTAGATTTCTGATATTAGATTTTAGATTAAAAATCGCTTACAGGTGCGCAAAAATACCAAAATTGATTGTTCTTTTTAGGAAAAAATAAAATATTCTGAAAGCATAGTTTTACTATGTAATTGTTGTTTATAGGAACAACAAAAATGTGATAAGAAACTTGTGCGGAATCAGCCTAAATCAGCAGGCTGTTTTTTTACAAGAATTTAATAGTAATTACATCGCGATAATTCAATCCTAAAAGGCTATTTGCAGAGCCTACATTCGTTGGATTGCTTCTAAAAATGGCAATTTCAAGAAAACCGGCTTCATTAAAAATAGCAAGTTTTTCGCCTTCGTAAGTTTTTATTGGATATTTATCAGAAGTAGCAATAGCCGAATAATTGGGTAAAATTGTTTTAATGCTTTTTGGTTTCATTACAATTTCATAAGATCGTCCGCGGGCAACCTCTGAAAACTGTTTTTTAGAAATATTGGTAACAACATTTCCAAAATGATCAATATAAATCACATATCCTTTTAAAGAACTACCATCATTTGAGACAACTGGTTGTAATTCTGTAATTTGCTTGATTTCGGTTATTTCTTTTCCAATTACATTAAGCAAGCCGCCTTTAGAAATATGAGAGGCCACTTTTATAAAAATATCTAGATCGGTAAATTCACTCGGAAAACGATCATGGATATTAATAACAACAATTTTTTGCGGAACAATCTTCTGCGTAAGCATACTTAAAATTCCATTATCGGCACAAATAAAGAAATGATCATTCCATTGCATCACAATATGTTGATTCTCTTTATTGCGTTCAATATCGACTCCAATTAAGTGTACAGTTCCTTTTGGAAAACTCAAATATGCTGCGCCAATAACATAACTAGCTTCGGCAGTATTAAATGGGTCAATGTCATGCGAAATGTCAATAATTGTAACTTCTGGGTACTCAGAAAGTATTTTACCCTTTAGCGAACCAACAAAGTGGTCTTTTAAGCCGTAATCAGTAGTAAGGGTAATTATTGACATAATTTTGTTTATAACTATTGGTAGTATTTAAATCTAATTTTTATTAAATTTGAGAAGTGCAAAGCTAGCAATAGTAAATGCAAATTGAAAGAAAGAAAAGACAAATTATAAAAATGAGTCAGTTTTCAGTTTCAGTTTCAGTTTTAAAAAAAAAGTGATTTTAAACTGTGACTGTGACTTAAAACTGCTACTTAAAATAAAACACCCGACAACACTAATTTTATAAAACTGATTTATTTTTAATTTAAAACTATCTCATTTGAACGAAAGAATTATCGAGCTCATAGACATCGCTCCAAAAGACTTTTGGGGCGCTCAAGACACTCATCTTGAAATAATTAAAAAGTACTACCCAAGGCTTAAAATAGTAGCAAGAGGGACGACTTTGAAAGCATTTGGCGAAAAAGAAGTTTTAGATGAATTCGAAAAAAGATTTCAGAGGCTTATGCTTCATTTTACCCGATACAACAACATTGACGACAATGTAATTGAACGTGTAATTATGAGTGATGGTCAGGATGAAAGAAAATCATTAGATCATGACAAAATATTGGTTCATGGAGTTGGAGGTAAAATAATAAAAGCCATGACGCCTAACCAACAATTGTTGGTAGATACCATTAAAAAAAATGACATGGTATTTGCGGTTGGTCCGGCAGGAACTGGAAAAACCTACACAGGTGTTGCAATGGCTGTAAAAGCACTTAAAGACAAAGAAGTAAAAAGGATCATATTAACGCGACCAGCGGTAGAAGCAGGAGAAAATCTTGGTTTTTTGCCCGGCGATATGAAAGAAAAATTAGATCCATACATGCAACCTCTTTATGATGCTTTGCGCGATATGTTACCCAACGAAAAGCTCGAAGATTACATTTTAAAAGGAATTATACAAATTGCGCCATTAGCATTTATGCGTGGGCGTACGCTAGATAATGCCTTTGTAATTCTGGATGAAGCGCAAAACACAACGCATTCGCAAATGAAAATGTTTTTGACCCGTATGGGGAAAAATGCAAAATTCATGATTACGGGTGATCCTGGACAGGTCGATTTACCTCGTAGAACTATTTCGGGTCTTAAAGAAGCAATTTTGGTACTGAAAGACGTTGACGGAATTGGAATTATTTATCTGGATGATAAAGATATCGTACGTCATAGATTAGTGAAAAAGGTAATTGACGCTTATAAACAAATAGAAAATCACGATTAAGTTCGTGGCTTTATAAAATGTCAAATGTAAATCGTGAAATGTGTTTTGATGTTTAATAATATTCGTTTTATTCATTTTATTTTTGAAATGCGTAAAACGAATATTTTTTTGATTAATATTAAAATTTAAGAAATTTATTCGAATGGGTAAAATGGAATCGGTAACAATTCTTGTAATTGGTTTGTTATTTTTTGTTTTTAATTTAAGGGCTCAAAACAAAGACAATAATATAATGATGAATCTTTCACATGATAAAACAAAATTATCAGGTAAAGAAATTGTATCAGAATTATCAAAGCTTGATTTTTTTAATTTGACTGATAAATCAGATTTGAAAACAACAAAAGCTGAATTTGAAAAGTCATATAATGAATTGAGTTTTTTTGAAGGTGTAATGAAAGAAGATTTAATTTTTACTGATAACAGGTTTTATTTTATTGATTCGGAAACTTTATTTGAAGGAGGAGGATTAATTCAATATCTGGAAACAGTAAAATTATCATTTAATAAACTCAACTTGAAATTGGTTTTTTCTGATGAATATAGCAATCAAACAGAAAAACATTGGAAGCATACAGTTAAGTTGAATGGAAAAGAATATGTGGCATTTGATAATGATTTTGGGAAAAATGAGTGGGGAATTTCATATTTAAATTTTATTGAAATGTTAAATAGTGAGCTTAAAATACAAAATAGTAAAGAACAATTTTATCCCATTAGTTCTGGAAATGATGGGAAAATGGTTTTATTAACGGAAAAGCAATTTGAATTTGTGCAAGCAAATTATCCAAATAACAATGATCACCCAAAAAAGATTTCAGATTGGAAAAATGAGTATGGTTTGTAAATGATTATAAAAAATGAAACAACTAGACGATTTCTATTTAAAACAAGAAGAACCTACGCAAGGTGTGTTCTTGGCATTAAGAGAAATTATTCTAAAGCAAGACAGTGATATCACACATGTTTTAAAATACGGAATGCCTTTTTTTTGTTATAAGGGAAAAATGTTCTGCTATTTGTGGATGCATAAAAAATACAAACAGCCTTATATCGGAATTGTCGAAGGAAAACATTTTGATGAACCATTTTTAATTCAGGAAGCTCGTTCGAGAATGAAAATTATGCTTTTTGATGCAAACCAAGATTTACCTTTAAGCCAAATTGAAATGCTTGTTGAGAAAGCCCTAAATTTATATAAATCAGGAATTATAAAAGTTTAAAGTATTTATAATGCAATATTTAACGGAATAGTTAAATAAATAATAAACTTGTCTTATTTCAAGCCTGAAAGGTTTTTATTCTTTGCTCTTCTGAACGTAAAGCCGTAAATTTGCACTTTATAAATATTTGATTTTAAATATGACAAAACTTAAAAATATAAAAGTTGTAGTAAGTGATCTTGATGGAACTTTACTCAACCCACAACATAGAATATCAGACTATACTAAATCAATTTTTCAGGAACTTCACAATCAAAATTATCTTATTGTAGTGGCAACCGGGCGTCATCACCTCGATGCAATGGCTATTATTGATAGTCTTGAAGTACCGGTTTATTTGGTAAGTTCAAACGGAGCGAGAATTCATTCGCCAGAGAAAGAAGAACTTTTTTCTTTTAATTTGAATAGCGATGTAGTAAAAGCGGCGTTAAATGTTGAAATTGACCCTGAAATTACTGTAGTTTTGTTCAAAGAAAATGTTTGGCAAACCAATAAGTGGAATGAAAAATTAAATGCTTTTCAAGCTGATATGAAATATCGTCCAGAATTGGTAGATTATAAAAATCTTGAAGATTTTGGGGCTATCAAAATTTTCTTTTCATGTGACAATCATGAAAAATTAGTAAAACTAAAAGATGACATTTTAGCTAATTCTTCAGAACATTTGCATCATGCGTTTAGTTTACCAACTTGTTTGGAGTTTATGGATAAATCAATAGATAAAGCTGTTGCGATTGAGCAAGTATTAGAAAAACTTGGTTTTACATTAAGTGAAGCGGTTTCGTTTGGAGATGGTTTCAACGATGTTCAGATGTTATCGGCAACAGGAAAAGGTTTGATTATGGGAAATGCTCCGGCTTTGTTGAAAGAAACTTTACCAAATTTAGAAGTTATTGCTACAAATGCCGAAGATGGTGTAGCTAAATATATTGCTTCAAAAATTTTAAATAAAGAATTTGCCCAAAGCTAATTTTTGCAATTAGATCGAAACAGATTATTGAAAGTTGTTGAAAATGTAATTTTAAGCTTTTAACAAAAATAGAATCCTTGGAGATAATACTTCAAGGATTTTTTTATGAAAAAAATAATATACCAAGGATTTTACAAGCAAATTGCAGAAATGTTTTTTTAATAATTTTCAAAGTGTATTTTTGTTTTTCAAAAGAAAATACCATGACAAAAAACATTTTAATTCTTGCCTTTTTAATTCTTTCAATATCGGGCAATAGCCAAACTTTGAAGCTTGAAGAAATAATGAAAGGCGAATCTTTTATTGGAAATCAACCAACAAACGGACGCTGGTCTTTGGACGGAAAAAAAGTGTATTTTGAATGGAATCCAGCTAATGATCTTGGCGAAAGTACATATTCCTGGCAAAAAGGAGCTGTAAAACCTGTTTTGGTCGAACCAAAAGAAGCAGCTTTTTCTAAACTTGATTTTAAAAGAAAACCAAGTTCAGATGTGGTTTATTATATCGATAATGGAGGATTATATTCTTATACAATTTCGACAAAAGCTGTTAAGAAAATTATTCAACAAAGTACCGCAATTTCAAATCTGGAGCTTGGTGCAACGGCAGGAACAGTGTTTTTTGAGCAAGGAAATAATATTTTTAAGTACGATGCTAAAGAAGGAACAGTTCTGCAAATTACAAACTTTAGTAAAGGAACTAAAAAAGAAAAAACTCCAGAGAAAGATTCATTTTTAAAAACACAACAAAAAGAGTTATTTCAGTTTATTAGAGATAAAGAAGTAAAAAAAGAATGGAATCTGGCTAAAAGTAAAGCTGTAAAATCTGATTTTGCAAAAGAGTATTTTTACGGAAAAGACAATTTGTACAATCTAAAAGCAAATCCAAAAGGAACTTTTACCACATTTAGTTTAGTCGAAGAAGCAGATGTTAAACTTGAAAAAATGGAAGTTTTTATAACAGACGATGGTTATAATAAAACTCCTGATACTAAAGAAAAAGTTTCTACAGCCAATTTAGTAAAAACTAAGTTCGGAATTTATTCGGTAGCAAAAGATACTGTTTACTATGTTAATTTTTCGACTTTAAGTCATATTCAAGATGTACCAAAGTATTACGAATCTTATGATAATTTAAAAAATAAAGCCAAAGAAGATAAATTAATTACCGTTCAGGCTCCGGTGTACAACGTAGACGGTTCTATAAGTATTGTCGAAATTAGAAGTCAGGATAATAAGGACAGATGGTTGGTAAGTTTAAATCTTGAAAACGGAACTTTTAAAGAAATCGAACACCAACACGATGAGGCATGGATTGGTGGCCCGGGAATTCCATCATACTCATTTGATTCTGGAGTTCTTGGATTTTTATCAGACAACGAAACTATATATTTTCAATCTGAGGCAACAGGATATTCGCATTTATACACTTATAATTTAAAGACTGATAAGAAAACGCAACTAACAAATGGAAATTGGGAAGTTCGTGATGTAACATTATCCAGAGATAAAAAAGTGTTTTATTTAACTACAAATACCACACATCCAGGAAACAGAAACTTTTACAAGTTAAATACTGCTGGAGGCACATTAGAACCAATTTTAACCAAAGATGGCGCGCATGAAGTGGTAGTTTCTCCAGACGAAAAAACATTATTGGTTCGTTATTCCTATAAAAACATTCCTTGGGATTTTTATGTTGCCGAAAATAAAAAGAATACAACTTTACAACAAATAACCTCTTCAGTATCTTCGGATTTTAAAAAATACAAATGGAGAGAGCCAGAGGTAATAACCTTTAAAGCGCAAGATGGGATTTCTGTAAATGCGAGATTATATACGCCAAAAGCTGAAAACACAAACAAAGCAGCTATAATATTTGTTCATGGTGCAGGTTATTTGCAAAATGCACACAATTATTGGAGCAATTATTATAGAGAATACATGTTTCATAACATGCTGACAGATTTAGGATATACAGTTTTAGATATTGATTATAGAGGAAGCGATGGTTACGGACGTGATTTTAGAACTGGAATTTATCGTTTTATGGGCGGAAAAGATTTGTCTGATCAATTAGATGGAAAGAAACTGCTGGTAGAAAAATACGGAATCGATGCAAATCGAGTAGGTATCTATGGCGGTTCGTACGGCGGATTTATTACTTTAATGGGAATGTTAACGACTCCGGGCGAATTTGCCTCGGGTGCTGCATTGCGTTCTGTTACAGATTGGGCGCATTACAATCATGGATATACGGGGAATATTTTAAACTTTCCAGAGACAGATCCTGATGCTTACAAAAAAAGTTCTCCAATTTATTTTGCAGATAACTTAAAAGGAAATCTAGTAATGTTACACGGAATGGTTGATGATAATGTGGAGTATAAAGATATTGTTCGTTTATCGCAACGTTTTATTGAATTGCAAAAAAAGAATTGGACTCTTGCCTCATTCCCTGTAGAATCGCACGGATTTAAAGAAACCTATTCCTGGATTGACGAATACAGCAGAATCTTAAATTTGTTTAATTCAACGCTTTTAAAAAAATAGGTTTTTAGTTGATGGTTTATCGTTTATCGTTTGTATTCAATGCAATTAATCTAACAACTATCAACCATAAACTATCAACCACAAACATTTGCTTCCTCTTTTAATTAGTTTTAAATTTGCATTCATAAAAAACAACACAACACTAGGATAATGAGTAATACAATCACAACTACAAACTTTAATTTCCCGAATCAGAAATCAGTTTACCGCGGAAAAGTTAGAGAAGTTTACAACATCAACGACGATCTTTTGGTTATGGTAGCAACAGACAGACTTTCGGCTTTTGATGTGGTTTTACCAAAGGGTATTCCATACAAAGGACAAATTTTGAATCAGATTGCAACAAAATTCATGGAATTGACCCAAGATATTGTTCCGAATTGGTTGATCGCAACTCCGGATCCAAATGTAGCTGTTGGACATTTATGTGATCCTTTTAAGGTAGAAATGGTTATTCGTGGTTATGTGTCAGGACATGCGGCTCGTGAATATGCTTTAGGGAAAAGACAAATTTGTGGTGTAACTATGGCAGAGGGTTTAAAGGAAAATGATAAATTTCCTGAGCCAATTATTACGCCAACTACAAAAGCTGATAACGGTTCTCATGATGAAGATATTTCTCGTGAAGACATTTTGGCTAAAGGAATTGTTACAGAAGAAGATTACATTGTTTTAGAGAAATATACTCGTGATTTATTTCAAAGAGGAACTGAAATTGCTGCTTCTCGTGGTCTAATTTTAGTAGACACTAAATACGAATTCGGAAAAACTAAAGATGGTGTTATCGTTTTAATTGACGAAATTCATACTCCAGATTCTTCTCGTTATTTTTATGCAGATGGATATCAGGAAAGACAAGAAAAAGGGGAAGAGCAAAAACAATTATCTAAAGAGTTTGTACGTCGTTGGTTGATCGAGAATGGTTTTCAAGGTCAGGACGGACAACAAATTCCGGATATGTCAGATGAATATATCGAATCAGTTTCTGCAAGATATATTGAGTTGTACGAGAATATCTTAGGCGAAAAATTCGTAAAAGCTGATATTGCTAATATTGATCAGCGTATCGAAAAAAATGTAATTGAATACCTTGCGAATAAAAAGTAATTATTTAAAACATATCTCTGTTAAAATAAAAAATGCCTTGCTATAGTAATAGCAAGGCATTTTGTTTTGCATAGATTGATAAAAAGACAAAAAATAAATTCTGTTAAGGCATCAACATGTGTTGGAATGGGGATGTGAATAGTTGGATGATTACACTAAAAAGTCATTTGGAATAAAGATTATATAGAATTAAGAGAAGTGCGATGAGGTGTTTGTTCGATTCATATTTTCATATTTTTTATTTTTTTTGCATTTAACTGTAACTTATTTGATTGTTTAGAAGACTAATAAATTAATCAAAAAAAATTAAGAATGACATTTAAGCATTAATTTAATTTTTACATCAATCATATAATCATCAATCAACATGAAAAAATCAGTAATTATTCTAGGTATAGCCCTTGCTATGTCTACAAACGTGTCAAATGCATCCAATTTTAAACTATTAGTAACGGATCAATTCGATTCTCCTGCTAGTGAAGTCTCACCATTACATTACGCAGTGTGTGAAGGGGATATTGAAAATGTTAAAAAATTAATTGAAAGTGGAGCCAATGTAAATAAGTTGGTCAGAGATATGTCACCTCTAATGTTGGCAGCTCGTTTTAATAAATTTGAAATCATCAAAGTTTTATTGGATAACGGAGCCAATCCCAGAATTGAGAATGAAAAAGGTTTAAAAGCCATAAATTACGCAGAGTATGCACAAGCAACAGAATCTATTGCCATTTTAAAAAATAAAAAATAGGACTTAAAAAAAAAAGCATCAGTTATCGCTGATGCTTTTTTATTTATTAGATTATTTCTCTAATTTATCTTTTAGATTTTCAAGACCTTTTTGTAAATCGTTTCCAATCATTTGATCCATCTTCATCATAGGCAACATAATATTCATTGGATAAGGCATAACGCCACTAATTCCCCATTTTACTTTTGTTTGATTTCCTGAGACAGACTCAGTAGACATAAAACCAATAGCGGTATCTTCCATTGGTTTTTTAAAACGTAAAGCAAAGTCAATACGTTTACCTTCGGTAATATTTGTAATTTCTTGTTCACCAACTCCAACTTCTTTTACTTTGCTTTCCCATGACGATATCGATCCAACAGTTCCATCGGTTCCTTTATAAGTCGATTTCATTTTAGGATCGATGTTTGCCCAAACGCTAAACTGATTTTGATTTTTTAAGTATTTAACATAATTAAATACAGTGTCAACAGGTTTATTAATCGTTATTTCTCTTTCTATCGCGTAATTCTTTGGCATAAAATAGGCAGCTACCAGCACAATAGCTACTATTAAAATCAGGATGACCAGAATTTTTTTGAGAATTCCCATAGTTTGTGGTTTAAAGGTTATTAATTGTTTTTGTTTGATTAGTTAAATCGTAACTCACTTGTTTTAAGTCCTTTTATTTAGAGTAAAGTTAAAAAACTAATGGCTTGGATTTATGGTATACTATTTTTTTTGATGATTTTTTTTATAAATTTTCATTTTAAGTGTAACATTTTGCATTTAACAGAGTCTTACTATAGAGAACTATTTAATTAGATAACATTACTTTTAAGTTTGATCAGCTTTTATTAAGGAAATGTTAAGAATTAGTTAAAACATAGTACTTTGTTATGCATAATACGTGAATTAGAATTACATTTACATAGAAATTAAAAATCATCATTAATCAATCAATTAACAATCAATCATTATGAAAAATTCAATCGTTTATTTAGGAGTTGCTTTAGTAGCATTTGCAAATGTTTCAATGGCATCAAATCAAAAATCATTTGTGAAACCACAAATCGAAATTTCAAATAGTTTTTCAACACCATTAAACGTGGCAGTTGGTAAAGGAGATCTTGCATTCGTTAAAAAACTTATTGAGTACGGAGCAGATGTAAATGAAATGTCTGAAGATTTATCACCTTTAATGATCGCGGCACGTTATAACAAAGTTGAAATTTTAAAAGTTTTATTAGCAAGTGGAGCAAATCCTTCTGCTAAAAATGATAAAGGTTTCACAGCTTTAAAATATGCACAATTATCAAATGCGGCAGATGCAGTTGCCATTTTGAAAGATTTAAAATAACAGTTTAAATCGAGAGTTTTGAGTTAGTACATGAAACGACCTTCCTTGAGCAGAAGGTCGTTTTTCATTTTTATAATTAGGTGTATAAATTAGGATTGAGATCAAACACTGTGGAGAAGCACAAAAAAAACTTAATTATTTTTACCGCAAAGACCGCAAAGATTTTTATCTAAGAATACATCTAAAAAAC
>Ga0302173_10000321_pt1 | contig 26020 bp, 8 predicted proteins | sample I_Fen_N3_1_FD_198785 | JGI IMG/M metagenome (GOLD analysis project Ga0302173, IMG submission 198785) | Peat permafrost microbial communities from Stordalen Mire near Abisko, Sweden - I_Fen_N3_1 | ecosystem: Environmental > Terrestrial > Soil > Wetlands > Permafrost | place: Sweden: Abisko... | reverse complement strand
CGATGCTATCATATCGAGCCTGTTGTTGGAGAAGAAAATCAATTTATTGCCTATGTAGCTTATCCTTTAGACCTTTTTGAAGAAGGTTCTGTTACTAACATGTTTACTTCTATTGTAGGTAATGTATTTGGTTTCAAAGCCCTACGAGCTCTACGCTTGGAAGACTTACGAATTCCCCCTGCTTATTCAAAAACTTTCCAAGGCCCACCTCATGGTATCCAATCTGAAAGAGATAAGTTGAACAAATATGGTCGTCCTCTATTGGGATGTACTATTAAACCAAAATTGGGATTATCCGCAAAGAACTACGGTAGAGCATGTTATGAATGTCTACGTGGTGGACTTGATTTTACCAAAGATGATGAAAACGTAAACTCACAACCATTTATGCGTTGGAGAGATCGTTTCTTGTTCTGTGCCGAAGCAATTTATAAATCACAGGCCGAAACAGGTGAAATCAAAGGGCACTACTTGAATGCTACTGCAGGTACATGTGAAGAAATGCTCAAAAGAGCAGTATTTGCTAGAGAATTGGGAGTTCCTATCATAATGCATGACTACTTAACCGGGGGATTCACTGCAAATACTACTTTGTCTTTTTATTGTCGTGATAATGGTCTACTTCTTCACATCCACCGTGCAATGCATGCAGTTATTGATAGACAGAAAAACCATGGTATGCATTTCCGTGTACTAGCTAAAGCATTACGTATGTCTGGTGGAGATCATATTCACTCTGGTACAGTAGTAGGTAAACTGGAAGGGGAACGTGAGATGACTTTAGGTTTTGTTGATTTATTACGTGATGATTATATTGAAAAAGATCGTAGTCGTGGTATCTTTTTCACTCAAGATTGGGTCTCTATGCCTGGTGTTATACCTGTGGCTTCAGGGGGTATCCATGTTTGGCATATGCCTGCTTTGACCGAAATCTTTGGAGATGATTCCGTACTTCAATTTGGTGGAGGAACCTTAGGACACCCTTGGGGAAATGCACCTGGTGCAGTAGCTAACAGGGTGGCTTTAGAAGCGTGTGTACAAGCTCGTAATGAAGGACGTGATCTTGCTCGTGAAGGTAATGAGATTATTCGAGCAGCAGCTAAATGGAGTCCTGAACTAGCCGCTGCTTGTGAAGTATGGAAAGCAATCAAATTTGAATTCGATCCGGTAGATAAACTAGATAAGGCGAAATAGAAAGATCAAAAAAAACGCACATAATTCAGTAAGTTCTACCATAATTCAGTAAGTTTTACTAAATTGATTGCAATTCAACTCGGCCCAATCTTTTCCTAAAAAAAGGATTGAGCCGACTCAAATACGGATTTGATGAGAGCATGTGCTATGGCTCGGTCAATCCTATTTCCGATAGGAGTGGTTGATAATGGGATCGCATCTTTCCCATTCCTGAGCTATCCATAATAAAAAGTACGAAAAGAAGGCCCGACTCCAAGTTGTTTAGGAGTAGTGGCCTTGAATTTTTCGACCCTATTAGTTAGTAGGCAGGGAAGGGATATAACTCAGTGGTAGAGTGTCACCTTGACGTGGTGGAAGTCATCAGTTCGAACCTGATTATCCCTAACCTAAAGTAAATCTGAGTTATTCTATTTGGGCTTAGTTCCCCGCCGTGATCGAACGAGAATGAATAAGAGGCTTGTGGGATACATATCGTATGTATAGTGTTTCTATATTCTTGGTATGGTGTATCTGTATTATTGAAAGCAAACTCCAGCGCACAAATACATCCTGATCGTGGCTCAGGATGGGCATGCTTAACACATGCAAGTCAGACGGGAAGTGGTGTTTCCAGTGGCGAACGGGTGAGTAACGCGCAAGAAACTGCCCTTGGGAGGGGAACAACAACTGGAAACGGTTGCTAATACCCCGTAGGCTGAGGAGCAAAAGGAGGAATCCGCCCGAGGAGGGGCTCGCGTCTGATTAGCTAGTTGGTGAGGCAATAGCTTACCAAGGCGATGATCAGTAGTTGGTCCGAGAGGATGATCAGCCACACGCGGAGTAGAGCAGTCTGGATAGCTCACAAGGCTCATAACCTTGGGGTCACGGGTTCAAATCCCGTCTCCGCACCAATGTTTTTTTGTCCAAAAACAATAGTTAATGACTAATTAACTAAAAGAATTCTACTAAACTTTTTTTGGTTGGATAGGAGATAGCAAAGAAAAAGTAAGAATGAATTTCTTATATACTATACTTCAGTAGTTGGTCCGAGAGGATGATCAGCCACACGCGGAGTAGAGCAGTCTGGATAGCTCACAAGGCTCATAACCTTGGGGTCACGGGTTCAAATCCCGTCTCCGCACCAATGTTTTTTTGTCCAAAAACAAAAGTATAGTTAATGACTAATTAACTAAAAGAATTCTACTAAACTTTTTTTGGTTGGATAGGAGATAGCAAAGAAAAAGTAAGAATGAATTTCTTATATACTATACTATAGTATGATCGTGGGCGGATAGCGGGAATCGAACCCGCGTCTTCTCCTTGGCAAAGAGAAATTTTACCATTCGACCATATCCGCAATTTCTTTCTTCCTGATACGCACGCAATATGTTCACACATATATGACATATACAATATGTCATATATGCGTCTGGATCATATTTGTGCAAGGTCATATATTTTGATTTTCTAGTAAACCTTGCATATATTTTGATTTTCTAGTAAACCTTGCATACTGCAGTATAGAATTTAGATACTTCTAGTATCGAGGTGAAATAAGATTTTTATTTTTTGAAATTCAGATAAGAAAATCTGAATATTGAATTATATCTCTGAATATTGAATTATATCTAATGAATCAATTTTCATAACTCAGATTCAATCTAAATATGTCTCACAATCTAATATGTCTCATAATCTAAATTGATTCGCAGAAGTGATGGGGGAAAATATAAAATAAATTCAAGAAATGAGAGAATTAAGAATCGCTACTAAGAAGACTAATCCAATCCATAATGATGTACCGGAAAATAGAACATTTTTGTTACTTGACCAACCGTCAGAAGAAGCAAATACAAGAGGTACACTAATCAGTAAGACTGATGAAGTCGCAATCAGTGCAAAAACAGCTAATTGGAAAGCAATAGTCATCTAATCCTCCAAGCTACTAAAAAATGAATTATACAATTGACCCCTCACTTAGTTTAAATTGTAATAATATTAATATATATACAATATGATTAATATATATACAATATGGAATGGAAGGTTTTCATTATAAATCAAATGATTCTTTTCTTTAAAACTTAATACTTGATTTGAACATGAAGTAGAGTCGACTTTCGTTTTCATTTGAAAAACAGGCATACTCGTTCATATATCTATGTATACTTTATACATAGATATCTCGAAATGGTTAAGATTAATAATTAATATAGGAGATGGATAGATAATTAGTTACTCATCTCATATGAGTAATATATGGTATTATTTTATTCGTAGGAATAAGATATAGATTATCTTTGGGAGAGATGGCTGAGTGGTTGATAGCTCCGGTCTTGAAAACCGGCATAGTTCTTCGAACTATCGGGGGTTCGAATCCCTCTCTCTCCAATTATTTATTGCAAAAATAGGTTTCTTTCATTTGTTTTTTTCCCTTATCCTTTCTTTCACAGAAAGGAAGGCTCGGCTATTCCATCTAGCCGAGCCAGAACCGAAAAAAAAACAATAGATATAGAAAATCTCAGTTAAGAGGAGTCATGAAAAGAACGGGTTCCAAATCACGATCGATTCCTTTTTCAAACCCTGCTGCAGCTGCACGAGCCCTTCCCGCATGCCACAAATGTCCTACAAAAAAGAAGAACCCTAGAACAAAATGAGAGGTCGCTAACCAACTTCTAGGAGAAACATAATTGACTGCATTGATCTCCGTAGCTACACCACCCACAGAATTTAAAGAACCTAAAGGAGCATGAGTCATATATTCTGCCGAACGTCGTTCTTGCCAAGGTTGGATGTCTTTTTTTAGCCTACTCAAGTCCAAACCATTTGGACCCCTTAGAGGTTCTAACCAAGGAGCACGAAGATCCCAAAAACGCATTGTTTCTCCTCCAAAAATAACCTCTCCAGTCGGGGAACGCATTAGATATTTACCTAAACCAGTGGGTCCTTGTGCGGACCCCACATTAGCTCCAAGACGTTGGTCTCTAACTAGAAAAGTAAATGCTTGAGCTTGAGAAGCTTCTGGTCCAGTGGGTCCATAAAACTCACTAGGATAAGCGGTATTATTGAACCAGACAAAACAACAAGCAATGACACCAAAGACAGATAAAGCACCTAAACTATAAGACAAATAAGCCTCTCCAGACCATACAAATGCACGGCGAGCCCATGCGAAGGGTTTGGTTAAGATATGCCAAATTCCACCAAGTATACAAATGGAACCTAACCATATATGTCCACCAATTATATCTTCTAAATCGTCTACACTAACAATCCATCCTTCTCCTCCAAAAGGAGATTTGAGTAAATAACCAAAAATGATGCTGGGGCTAAGAGTTAAGTTGGTAATTTTTCTTACATCTCCCCCACCTGGAGCCCAGGTATCATATACGCCTCCAAAATAAACAGCTTTAAATACCAGAAGAAAAGCACCTAGACCTAACAAAATTAGGTGAATGCCCAAAATTGTAGTCATTTTATTTCGATCTTTCCATATATAACCGAAGAATGGAAAAGATTCTTCAAGAGTTTCAGGTCCAAGAAGAGCATGATAAATACCGCCAAAACCTAAGACTGCAGAGGAAATTAAGTGAAGTACTCCAGATACAAAGTATGGAAAGGTGTCTATAACTTCTCCTCCAGGACCTACCCCCCAACCTAAAGTAGCTAGGTGTGGAAGTAAAATTAATCCTTGTTCGTACATAGGTTTCTCTGGTACGAAATGAGCCACTTCAAATAAATTCATTGCTCCGGCCCAGAATACGATTAATCCGGCATGAGCTACGTGAGCTCCAAGTAGTTTACCGGACAAATTAATAAGTCGAGCATTCCCGGCCCACCAAGCAAAACCGGTGCTTTCTTGGTCACGGCCAGCTAAAGCTAAAGTTCCATTAAAGAGCGTTTCCACGTGGTAAAACCTCCTCAGGGAATATAAGGTTTTCATGAGGCTGATCCTGAGCCGCCATCCAAGCACGAATACCTTCGTTTAAAAGAATATTTTTTGTGTAGAAAGTCTCAAATTCAGGATCTTCCGCTGCACGGATTTCTTGGGAAACAAAGTCATAGGCACGTAGGTTCAGAGCAAGACCCACTACCCCAATAGCACTCATCCATAAACCGGTTACTGGTACAAATAGCATAAAGAAATGTAACCAACGTTTATTGGAAAAAGCAACCCCAAAGATTTGGGACCAAAATCGGTTAGCAGTGACCATCGAATAAGTCTCTTCGGCTTGAGTTGGGTTAAAAGCACGGAATGTATTTGCACCATCACCATCTTCGAATAGAGTATTTTCCACAGTAGCACCGTGAATAGCGCATAGCAGAGCCGCACCTAATACTCCGGCAACTCCCATCATGTGAAATGGGTTCAATGTCCAATTATGAAATCCTTGGAAGAAGAGGATGAATCGAAATATAGCTGCTACGCCAAAACTCGGTGCAAAGAACCAACCAGATTGACCCAGTGGATAAATTAGGAATACGGAAACAAAAACAGCGATTGGACCAGAGAATGCAATTGCATTATAAGGTCGCAATTGAACAGATCGAGCAATTTCGAATTGACGTAACATGAAACCTATTAGTGCGAAAGCACCGTGGAGGGCAACAAAAGTCCACAGACCTCCTAATTGACACCAGCGGGTAAAATCTCCTTGTGCTTCAGGGCCCCATAATAGCAACAAAGAATGTGCTAGACTATTCGCAGGAGTAGAAACTGCAGCAGTTAAAAAATTGCAACCTTCCAAATAGGAACTAGCTAATCCATGAGTATACCATGAAGTTACAAAAGTTGTACCTGTAAACCAACCCCCTAAAGCAAAATAAGCACAAGGAAAGAGCAATAGGCCAGACCACCCTACAAAAACAAAACGGTCCCTTCGTAACCAATCATCCATAATATCAAATAAATCATTTTGATCTTTGGTAAATCTACCAAGGGCTACAGTCATAGTGATCCTCCTGTTCAATTACTTTAACCATTTTCGAACATCTCATGTTAATTTTAAGGCATATGATAGTTCAATTATCTATGGACGATTTCTCCTTCAACGCCTCTTTATTTACAACGGGTTTCGAAGATATAAGTTCGTTTTTTCTATTAAGCCACAAAAAAATCTAGGTAAATCCATAAACTGGATCGATTTTATGCTTATTTAGAATATTGAAATCCTGAGCTGTCCTATGACTCATATGTCAGTTAGAATATATCTTTTAACGAGCCAAACCAAAATAATAAAAAATTTCCTATTTTTTCCTACTATTAAATAGAATATGAAATAATGGTATACTTCAATTCAAAATCCTTTTCTTCCATTCCTTCATTATTATATTGACAATACAACAAAACAATATTGATTGGATTTTGAAGTCAAGAAAAGATATTTCAAAATAGATTTTTTATATGTAGCAGAAAGGAATAACAATTTATTTCTATGAAATAAATATCGAGTAAATCGAGTAACAAGAATATCAACTCGTAAATATTCGCAAATTCTTGCTTTACCGTGGTCTAAGGAAATAAAAAGAATCCGCTTGTGCTTATAGAATTTCACTTATTATCTATCGAATTTATATATCAGAATAGCTGATATAGTCATTATTCAATGAGTCAGGTCCACTTACTTTTGATTTTTTTTGAAGATAGCTTATTTTCTAAGATTTTTAAGATAGCTTAATTTTTTAAGAAGAATGTAGAAAGAAATAATAACACTTTTTTGGTTTGCAAATAAATTGAATATTTCGAATATTCTCGAATATATCGGTTACACCTTCCAGAACACCAAATGAAACATGAAGAGGGTTATGTCACTATGGGCAGATTACTCCTAAGAAAATTCAATTACTCATAATTAGTCATTAATATCCCTTTTTTGAAATATAATTAAAAAACTACAAAAAATGCAAATTCATTATATGGCTTATTTTTTCTAAAAAAAAAAGAGTTTGCTTGAAAAACAAGGTAGAAAACTTGAGTTTAGTGGAAAAGGTCCTTCCTTGGATTTGAACTGATGACTTTTGGTTTCAAAAACCCTTTTCTACCATACGAAAAGGCGAGGAAAAAGGCTAGTATGATTTCAGAGAATGAGAACTGAGGTTATTGTCTATGTCGATTGTTGACCTCTCTCTAGAGTAGAATCAGCTGGGAAGTCGGAGAGAAGGTGGTTTACCCTCTGGCAGATGTTACTTTGTCGGATTCTTCAAATTTACTATGAATTCTTATTAGTGCTAAGGAAAAAAACCTTTTTATAAAAAATATTATTTGTTTTTCAATAAAAAAAAAGTATCATTCAATGCTTACTGCTGAAAAGTTATCACATGGATGTAATCTTACGAAATTAATAGCAGAAACAGTCTTTTATCAGATTTGAACTGATGACTTACACCTTACTATGGCGTTACTCTACTACTGAGTACTACTGAGTTAAAAGGGCATAGAAATTCGATTAATGAATTAGCCATTTTCATTTTGCATTAGAAGAGGTTTGTATATAAGGTTCCCATAATATATATAATATGTTAACATATATATTATTAATTTATTATATATAAATTATAAATCGATTTATAGATTCTATTTATTCTATATAAATAGAATTATAGTAAATTTCAAAGATTTGCATAAAATGTATACTCTATAGTGAACAATATATGCCTATAAGGCATAAGAATTTATTCAGAAACAATCAATTTTTTTATAGCAAAATAGGGTAAATTTGGAATTTCGTATTCTTGTTTCTTTTATTTTTTTTATTTATATTAAATAAAAAATGAATTGGTTCAAGTCCCACTTTTTGACTTATTATCATGAGTCATAACAATATTCATTTGATTGCAAGATGTACTAATTCCACATTGATATTAATTCAAGATATTTTATTGAATTGAATGATGAAGAATTTCATACTAGGAACGGAAAAAGCGAATCTTTATGAAATATAAAATAGAAAAAGTGTGCAGTAGTAATAAATATATTTGATCTGAACATCAAATGAAGCAACAAGTTCCGATTTAATTCAATTCAAATTGAAGTAAAAAGAAATTGTACTCTTCTAGCAGACCGATTAAATAATTACTTGAATTGAAGGAATCCTTCAACCTACCTCTTTTCATTAGATTTTTTTCGTTATAATTTAGCATAGGATAATTCATGAATGAACTATCAAATCAAAAAATTCTACGCAATCCTAACATAAAAATAGGAAATACTTTTTGGATCAAGTCATAAAAAAAGAAAATAAAAAATGGGATCAAAAATATGATGACAAAAATGATCAAAATATAAAGAAAAATAATAGAAAAGTCTATTGACAGTCAAAAAATACATATTATAATTTGAGTACTGACTGATGACGACGTGTGGGCAGATTCGCCCTCATCGTCTAGTGGTTAGGACATCTCTCTTTCAAGGAGGCAGCGGGGATTCGATTTCCCCTGGGGGTAAGATAAAAAGTTGATATTCATTTTTCAATAAACCTAAGATTCATTCTCCCAGGTTTACTAAGAAACCTGGGTTTAATTCTTCTAGAATTAATCCTTCCACCCAGGGTCGATGCCCGAGCGGTTAATGGGGACGGACTGTAAATTCGTTGACGATATGTCTACGCTGGTTCAAATCCAGCTCGGCCCAATAAAGCTACTTTATGAATTCATATGTTATATATGAATGATATAACGGAATTGCCTCAAATTCAATATTTGAAATTTCTTTTTATTTAAGACTTTCAATAAAAGGTCAAACCATTCATTAAATTAATGGGAAGACTCCATGTATTTCTATGCATATAGAATATGAATTCTCATCAATTTTTCTTTCTAAGTTCTAAGAATTTAGATTCATGATAGTTTTTGAAGTTTCAATCAATAAAGTATTACTCAAATTTCAGAAAGTCTCATGAAATGAAAAAAGAGTCTATTCCTCTTAATGAGCAGATAAAAAATCTGTTATTGAATAAAACAATAACAGATTACTAGTAATCTGTGTCACTCTCACTATAGTCTATATTCATATGTGAATATGATCAAAATATATCTATCATTTTGAACTTTCGTACAGCTGAATGGGATGATATTCATATTACCCTTATGAATATGTATACCATACACCTTGCTTTGCTGGGATTGTAGTTCAATTGGTCAGAGCACCGCCCTGTCAAGGCGGAAGCTGCGGGTTCGAGTCCCGTCAATCCCGAACTAGAATCCGAAATATTCATCCATTTTTCTTTCCTTTTTCCACGAAAAAGGGAGGCAGAAAACAAGCAAGATCTCAATTTTCATAATTATTGAAATGATTAAATATTGGACTGAATATCTCTTTTGTTTTCATTTTGCATTTATCACCCAGATAAATATTGATCAGAAATCTCATTTTTTTTGACTACAATCTATTGATCGATAAGGTAGAGATTTCTAATATATTGATTCTACAAATCAATAGTATTCATTTAGTCTTTTATTTATACCATTGACTCTCGTCGTATTTTTTTTTTGACTGTTCTTGATCAATGAAATCATAGTATTTTTTTATAATATAAAAGTTTTCTTTTTTTTTTTTTCTCAAAATTTGAGAAAAATAAAAAGTTTGATTCTTTGTATTTTTTGATCAAAAAATAAACTTTGTATAATTACCTTAACGAAAAAAGTACTTTTCATATTAAACTACATCTCTTTTAGTCCCCATTTTTTTTGTATATGCTTGCTATTCTCATTCAAATAGCAGACTTCATTTGAAATGTATAAATTTCATTCCAAATCCCAAAAAGAAGAGACTTACTAAAATAAAAGAGAAGACCAAGAATTCAACCTTTTCAGTTAATTTCTTGGAATTTTTGTCTCTTCTTTATTCCCATCGTACTTCTAGTCTTTGTTTGGATATGTGTGTGACTGACCTATATAATTTCAGTCATATAAAAATCCTTAATCGCATTTAATTGCAAATTAAAAGAAATTGAAAAGTATAAAAATAAAGTAAGGATAATTTTATTAAGATAAGCAAGACAAACATTAGGCTATAAGACAAAAAAAGTGGAAAAGGACTAATCCAATAAAAAAATCCCATTTTCAAATTAGTATGGGTAAAAGATCTTCCTATACTATTAAATTATCAACGATGAATCGATTTGATAGATTAGATATCCTTTATTCAAAATAAGGATCCGATTCCAAATTATCAGGATGCAAGCAAGCCATCCTATTGGATTTCATTTATTTATAGTAGTTTAATATCTCCTTTCTATGGGATTATATCCCGAGTTATTGCAAAAACAAAAAAAGGAAAAATGAGATTATGGAAGTAAATATTCTCGCATTTATTGCTACTGCACTGTTCATTCTAGTTCCTACTGCTTTCTTACTTATTATCTACGTAAAAACAGTCAGTCAAAATGATTAATTTGACTCAAACTTGAATTGAAAATTCTTAACAATTCAATCATTAAAGAAATAAAAGAAAGCGATTAAAAAAAAGAGAATCCCAAGTCTTAAGTAAAACGAACGATCAAATTCGAATTATCTACTGCGATAGAAAGAAGTATATTCTATCGCAGTAGAGAGTTTTTTCTATTTTTTATAGATTATCTTGTGAAAGAGAGACAAGCTTTTATTGAATAAAGCTTCGTAAGATGATTGATGTAAAAGGATCTAAGAGACAATTGATATCATTCGATTACTCGATTGATTTCTCAAAAAATTCTCCTAATTCAAATTAAAGTCCACTCCTTCCCCATACTACAAGGGAAAGTGAAAATGTAAAGACTACCATTAAAGCAGCCCAAGCAAAACTTACTAAATCCATGTGATTTGTGTCTCCTATTTATATGAAGTAATTATTCCATTATTGATCAATAATCATAGTCCAATTAATAGTGGAGAGTCAAAATAGGATTCTAATTTATAAGGCTATTGATAAACCAATAAAAAAATAGAAAGTACTTAATACTAAATAGAATTTCTCGTGGAAAGCCTTAAGGACAAATCTGACATACAAACTCTTTTCTTTTTTTATGAAAAAAAAGATATCCAAATGTATTATCAAGATACATAATTATCCATTATTGTATATCTTAAATATTTTCTATTTAACCTAAGCTTACTGTCTCTCTTTCTATGAGAGAAAAAACAAGGAGCTGTCACTACAACTCTTAAATCCATTCCTTTATTTTTTTGAATTCCACTGGACAAGTTTTTCTACTTTGTCGAATTAAGAATTCGACAAATAAAGTATCAAGAAATTCTTTGTCCCTAGTTATACAGGACAAGAATTTGTCCAATTTTATTAGTAGGATATAGAAAAAGAAATTGAAAGTATCTTGTTGAAAAGGCGACACCCAGATTTGAACTGGGGATAAAGGATTTGCAGTCCCCTGCCTTACCGCTTGGCCATGCCGCCAAATCCAATCCAAAATCCATAAAAATAATTCAATTCTTTTTTTTTTTTTTAATTTGCTTATCTCTTTCCAAAAAAAAGGGGAGGATTTCTGGTTTTTATTGGATTCATTCAATTGAAATCATTTTCTTTGACGAATTTTATTTCAAAACACATACATACTCTTTCAATTAAGAACTTTTTCCCTTTATCTATTGAAGAATTCTTCAATAGATAAGAAAAGTATTTCCGGTGATAGATTTCAAAATTTAGGTCAAATTGGAACCATTAACTAGAATTTTTTGGAATTCTAGTTATTCTTGTCTTGATTTCATTTTGGGTTTTTTTTATCTTTCTTAAAGTAAAAAAAAGTAACGAAGGATTCTTGAATTTCAATTGATATAATATCTTCCATTTTGTTTCATTTCCTTAATGGGATAAACAAAATCAAATTGATTTATGACTAATTAGTATCAATTACTTAAGTCAAATCTTTTTCAATTAGGAATTATAATCAATTTTGAATTTATATGTAAACCTCAGAACAGAAAAAATGACATAGATTCTAAGTCATTTTCTTTCTTATGTATAATATCCCTAGCTAAAGCAAATTTTTCTTTTATTTTGCACTGCATCGAAAGTATTGAATACAAAAGAAATTATGAAGGTTATATCATCTTCCATTAAAGCATATAAGGTGTTATTTGAGATATCTGCTGTAGAAGTAGGCCAAGATCTCTATTGGTAAATAGTAGATTTACAAATCCATGCCCAAGTACTTATCACTTCTTGGTTGTAATTGAATACTAATTTATTCAATTCTAGGAATATATTATTTTTAGTCATAATAGACTATTACGACTAATAAAATACAAAACAAAAAGATTTTCTGAATTTTTTTGAACATAAAATAAAGTGTATTAAATCAAACTTTCCAGTTTGCTTGACTATTCTGTCTTTTTATCATTCATTTCATAAAATCTAGGTTCAATCATGAATCTTTAGCACCCAATCAGATCATACTAGCTGTAATAATAAAGAGTAGATTTCCATTCAAAAAAAGAAAGAAAAGAGGGGTAAGATGCATTTTATCTATATTTTATATAGATAAAGATTGCATAATTGGAAGAAAGTAGCAGAATTTTGTTCCGGGAATATCTTATCAATCCCTTTCCATTCCATTTTCTTACGTTTTTTTCGGAGGTTTTTCTTCATTATTCCATTTCATCTCAATTTATTTATATTACTCAATTTCTTTATATTATATGTCGAAAATTGATATATGGAGTTCACTAAAATTTCATGTGATTTAGCAAACAGAATAGAAATTCCATCATTACTAGATTGTTCTATAGATATTACTAGATTGTTCTATAGATAGGGAGTCGATGAATAGTAAGCAACTAATGGGATTTTTTTCGATAATATAGTAAGAGATGATTTGGAATGGAAATGGGGGAATGTCCACAATACCTGGGTTTAATCAGATACAATTTGAGAGCTTTTGCAGATTTATTACTAAAGGCTTGAGGGAAGAATTTGATAAGTTTCCAAAAGAAAAAATCGAAGATATAAATCAAAATATAGAATTTCTATTATTTGTGGAAAGATATCAATTGGTAGAACCCTTGATAAAAGAAAGAGATGCTATTTATGAATCACTTACATATTCTGTAAGATTATATGTACCCGCGGGATTAACTCGAAAAACCAGTACAAAAATGCGAGAACAAACCGTTTTTATAGGAAACATTCCTATAATGACTTCCTTAGGAACTTTTCTAATAAATGGAATATATAGGACTGTAATAAATCAAATATTGCAAAGCCCTGGTATTTACTACCGTTCAGAATTGGACCATAAAGGAGTTACTGTCTATACCGGCACTATAATATCAGATTATGGAGGAAGGTTCAAGTTAGAAATGGATAGAAAAGCAAGGATATGGGCGCGTGTGAGTAGGAAACAAAAAATATCTATTCTACTTCTATTATCAGCTATGGGTTTGAATCTGAAAGAAATTCTCGATAATGTTTGTTACCCTGAGATTTTCTTGTCTTTCCTGAATGATAAGGAACTTTTTTTGAACATTAGTTCAAAAGAAAATGCTATTTTGGAGTTTTATAAAAAGTTATGTTCTATAGAAGAGGAAGATATGGTATTTTCAGAGTCCTTATATAAGGAGTTACAAAATAAATTTTTTAAACAAAAATGCGAATTAGGAAGGATTGGTCGACGAAATATGAACCGGAGACTAAATCTTGATATACCTCAGGACAATATATTTTTGTTACCACGGGATATATTGGCTGCTGCTGATCATTTGATTGGAATGAAATTGGAAATGGGTACACTTGATGATATGAATCACTTGAAGAATAAACGTATTCGTTCTGTAGGAGATCTCTTACAGGATCAATTCAGATTGGCTCTCTCTCGTTTAGAAAACGCGGTTCGGAATACTATACGTGTAGCAATCTCTCATAATAAATGGATACAAAGTCCTCAAAATTTGGTAATTTCAACTTCATTAACAACTACTTATGAATCGTTTTTTGGCCTCCACCCCTTATCGCAAGTTTCAGATCAAACAAATCCATTAGCACAAGTAGCTCATGGGCGAAAATGGAGTTTTTTGGGTCCTAGAGGACTAACAAGTCAGACTGCTAGTTTTCGGATACGAGATATCCATCCTAGCTACTATGGACGTATTTGTCCAATTGATACATCCGAAGGTATTAATGTTGGACTTATTGGATCCTTAGCTATTCATGCACGGATTGGTCGTTGGGAATCTATAGAAAGTCCGTTTTATAAAATATCTGAGAAAAAAGAAGGACAGATGGTTTATTTATCACCAACTAGAGATGAATATTCTATGATAGCAGCAGGAAATTCTTTGTGCTTGAATCAGGGTATTCAAGAAGAAGAGGTTGTTCCCGCTCGATACCGTCAAGAATTCCTTACTATTGCGTGGGAACAGATTCATCTTAGAAGCATTTTTCCCTTCCACTATTTTTCTATTGGAGCTTCTCTTATTCCTTTTATCGAGCATAATGACGCGAATCGAGCCTTAATGAGTTCTAATATGCAGCGCCAAGCAGTTCCGCTTTGTCAGTCGGAGAAGTGTATTGTTGGAACTGGTCTAGAAGGCCAAACGGCTGTAGATTCGGGGTTTTCAGTTATAGCTGAGCATCAGGGAAAGGTCTTTGATACTGATAGTCACAAGATCTTTTTTTCAAGGAATGGAAATACTGAAAGTATTCCTTTAGTTAAGTATCAAGGTTCCAACAAAAAAACTTTTATCCATCAAAAATCCCGGGTTCAGGGAGGTCAATGCGTTAAAAAAGGTCAAATTTTAGCGGACGGTGCCGCTACAGTTGGTGGGGAACTCGCTTTAGGAAAAAATATATTAGTAGCTTATATGCCGTGGGAGGGTTATAATTCTGAAGATGCGGTACTAATTAGCGAACGTCTGATATGTGAAGATATTTTTACTTCTTTTTATATTCGAAAATATGAGATTAAGACTTATATGACAAATCAAGGCGCTGAAAGAATCACTAAGGGAATACCCCATCTCGAGACTCATTCTCTCCGCAATTTGGATAGGAATGGGATTGTGATAGTGGGATCTTGGGTAGAAACAGGTGATATTTTAGTAGGTAAATTAACGCCAACAGAGGATGAATCGTTCCCAGAGGACAGATTTTTAGGGGCTATGCTTGGCACAGAATTATCTTCTACAGAAGAAACTTCTGTAAGACTACCTATAGGCGGAAGAGGTCTTGTTATTGATGTCAAATGGATTGAGAAAGACAGTTCCAGTGATATTTTAGAAATGGTTTCTGTATATGTTTTACAGAAACGTAAAATCAAAGTAGGTGATAAAGTAGCTGGAAGACATGGGAATAAAGGTATCATTTCCAAGATTTTGCCTAGACAAGATATGCCCTATTTGCAAGATGGAACACCTGTTGATATGGTCTTCAATCCCTTGGGAGTACCTTCACGAATGAATGTGGGCCAGATATTTGAATGCTCACTTGGATTAGCAGGGGATCTCCTAAAGAGACATTATCGAATAGCACCCTTTGATGAAAGATATGAGCAAGAGGCTTCGAGAAAACTAGTGTTTTCTGAATTATATGAAGCCAGTAAACAAACAAAAAATCCATGGGTTTTTGAACCCGAATACCCTGGAAAAAGCATAATATTTGATGGAAGAACAGGAGATCCTTTTGAACAACCTGTTCTAATAGGAAAGTCCTATATCCTAAAATTAATTCATCAAGTGGATGATAAAATCCATGGACGTTCTACTGGGCCTTACACACTTGTTACACAACAACCCGTTAGAGGAAGGGCCAACCAAGGGGGACAACGCGTAGGAGAAATGGAAGTTTGGGCTCTAGAAGGATTTGGTGTTGCTCATATTTTACAAGAAATGCTTACTTATAAATCTGATCATATTAGAACTCGTAAAGAAGTATTAAATACTATGCTTATTGGAGGAAGAGCACCTAACCCTCAGGATGATGTTCCAGAATCTTTTCGAGTACTCGTTCGAGAACTACGATCTTTGGCTCTAGAATTGAATTATTTCTTTGTATCTGAAAAGAACTTCCAGATTCATAAGAAGGAAGTGTGATCTGAATTAATCATTATTTCAATCTTATTTTATGATTGACCAGTATAAACATCAAAAACTTCAAATTGGACTAGTTTCTCCTCAACAAATAAAGGCTTGGGCGACCAAAATCCTACCTAATGGGGAAATAATACTTGGAGAGGTAACAAAAATTCAGACTTTTCATTATAAAAGTAATAAACCAGAAAAAAATGGATTGTTTTGTGAAAGAATCTTTGGACCCATAAAAAGTGGATTTTGTGCGTGTGGAAAATATAAATATAAAGAGATTGGGGCTGAAAAAGAAAACCCAAGATTTTGTGAAGAATGTGGAGTAGAATTTGGTAATTCTCGAGTACGAAGATATCAAATGGGGTACATCAAACTCGCATGTCCAGTGACTCATGTGTGGTATTTAAAACGTCTTCCTAGTTATATCGCAAATCTTTTAGATAAATCCCTTAAGGAATTAAAAAGCCTAGTATATTGCGGTGTGTGATTTGATCAAAATTCTCATTTGACAGGTTCGAATTGAGAAACTGTCATCCCGTTCGATCCAATTGGGATGCCCTGGCTCTGACATGTGTTTTGGAAGAAATAACATGAAACTTAGGATTTTGAGTATATTCTATACTTCCAATTTAAAGGGGAATTAATCCATGGTCGATTCTGTAATAGATAAACAGGAATAGCTAGTTATACCTTGTGAAAATCTTTTGAAATGGGATTTATCATTCCATTTCTTTCAGAGAAATATTTTGCTTAAGCAAGCAAATATAGTATGGTTACAGGAGTTTATCTATCGCATATATACTTCAAGGGATATTAAGGCATAACCGTCGAGGTGAGTAGGTAGGGACCTAAAAGATTAAATGGAATGAGATATAGACAAATAAATCCCGTATGAATTCAAAAATCAGAAATCTTTATCAGAAGTCTTTAAGAGAATTCATCAGGGAAGTAGACTACTCAATAATTTGACATTCTCATTTAATTCATTCATCAAATTCAAGTAAAGAAAGAATGAATCAATGAGAGATTGGTTTTTACTGGGAACTTGAGTAAAGAGTAGTTCTTTTTAAGTTTTTTCAAAAAAGTCTAAAAATAAGAGAGAACTCTTTTTTTCTTTATTTAGTTAGTGCAACTACTTGAGCCGGATGAGAGGAAACCTTCACGTCCGATTTTCAAAGGGGGAATCCTATAGGAACCTATCTTGATTCTTCTTTTGCTAGGCCCATAGCTAAAAAACCGACTTTCTTACGATTAAGAGGTTTATTCGAATATGAAATCCAATCCCGGAAATACAGCATTCCAATTTTTTTTAGTACCCAGGGTTTCAAGACATTTCAAAATCGAGAAATTTTGATAGGAGCTGATGCTATTAGAGAGCAATTAGCTGATTTAGATTTGCGAATTATTATCGAGAATTCATTAATAGAATGGGAAGAATTAGCAGACGAGGAATCTACTGAAAATGAATGGGAAAATCGAAAAATTCAAATAAGAAAGAATTTTTTGGTTAGACGTATGGGATTAGCTAAACATTTTCTTCAAACAAATATAGAACCTGAATGGATGATTTTGTATTTATTACCAGTTCTTCCTCCCGAATTGAGACCCATTATTCAAATAGATGGGGGTAAGCTAATAAGTTCGGATATTAATGAGCTCTATAGAAGAGTTATTCGTCGGAATGATCTTCTTAGCGATTTATTAGCCCCAAGTATATCTTCGGACAAAAACATTGTAAATTCTCAGGTAAAATTATTACAAGAAGCTGTAGATATACTTCTTGATATTGGGGTCCACGAACCAAGTAAGGATGGTTTTCATAAAGATAAAGTTTACAAATCTTTTTCAGATATAATTGGAGGGAAAGAAGGAAGATTTCGCGAGACTTTGCTTGGTAAACGGGTTGATTATTCAGGGCGTTCTGTCATTGTTGTGGGTCCTTCTCTTTCATTACATCAATGTGGATTACCTCGAGAAATCGCAATAGAGCTTTTCCAAGCATTTCTAATCCGCGATCTAATTAGGAAACATTTCGCTTCTAACACAGCGACTGCTAAAAGGCAGATTAAGGAGCGGGAAAAAGAACTTATTGTATGGGAAATACTTCAAGAAGTTATGCAGGGACATCCTGTATTACTGAATAGAGCACCCACTCTGCATAGATTAGGCATATTGGCCTTCCAACCCATTTTAGTGGAGGGGCGTGCTATTTATTTACACCCATTAGTTTGTAAGGGTTTTAATGCAGACTTTGATGGAGATCAAATGGCTGTTCATTTACCTTTATCTTTAGAAGCTCAAGCGGAAGCTCGTTTACTTATGTTTTCTCATATAAATCTGTTATCTCCAGCTATTGGAGATCCTATTTGTGTACCAACTCAAGATATGCTTATTGGACTCTATATATTAACCATGGGAAATCGTCGAGGGATTTGTGCAAATAGGTATAATCTATATAATTGCAGAAACTATCAAAATGAACCAGTTGACAATAAAAACTATAAATATAATAAAGAAAAAGAACCTTATTTTTCTAGCTCATATGATGCACTTGGGGCTTATCGGCAAAAAAGAATCAGTTTAGATAGTCCTTTGTGGCTCCAATCGAAATTAGATCAAGGTGTTATTGGGTCAAACGAAGTTCCCATTGAAGTTCAATATGAATCTTTGGGTACTTCTCATGAGATTTATGGGCATTATCTAATAATAAGAAGTCCAAAAGAAGAAATCCGTTGTATATACATTCGAACCACTCTTGGTCATATTTCTTTTTATCGAGAAATAGAAGAAGCCATACAAGGGTTTAGTCAAATTGATACACTATTTCAATTCAAAAATTAGATTAGGTCATGCCCCTTCCCAGGCGGCGAAATTTCGTGTTTTTCCAATTTCATTAATTTCTTGATTTCTGAATTTCTCCATGAATCAAGAGTAAGATAAAGGATATTCTATCTTCGAATCACTAACTCATGTCTATTGTCGAATCCTACTCAAATAGAGAAGTAATTATGACAAAACAAGATACAAAACAAGCCTTTTACAATAAAGTCATAAATGGAACTGCTATAAAACGACTTATTAGTAGATTAATAGTGCATTTTGGAATGGGATATACATCCTATATCCTAGATCAACTAAAGACTTTAGGTTTCCATCAAGCCACTACTACATCTATCTCATTAGGAATTGATGATCTTTTAACAATGTCATCGAAACAATGGTTAGTTCAAGATGCTGAACAACAGACTTCTATTTTGGAGAAACATCATCATTATGGAAATGTACATGCAGTAGAAAAATTACGTCAATCTATTGAAATATGGTATGCTACAAGTGAATATTTGAGACAAGAAATGAATCCAAATTTTCAGATGACTGATCCTTCTAATCCAGTCTATTTAATGTCTTTTTCGGGAGCTAGGGGAAATGCATCTCAGATACACCAATTAGTAGGTATGAGAGGATTAATGTCAGATCCCCAAGGACAAATGATTGATTTACCCATTCAAAGCAATTTACACGAAGGACTTTCTTTGACTGAATATATAATTTCTTGTTATGGAGCTCGCAAAGGAGTTGTAGATACTGCTATCCGAACAGCAGATGCTGGATATCTTACTCGTAGACTTGTTGAAGTAGTTCAACACATTATTGTACGTAGAAGAGACTGTGGTACTATCCGAGGTATTTCTGTGAGTCCTCAAAATGGGATGACAGAAACCATTTTTGTCCAAACACTAATCGGTCGTGTATTAGCAGATGATATCTATATCGGTCTACGATGCATTGCCACTCGAAATCAAGATATTGGGATTGGACTGGTCAATCGATTTAGAACTTTTCGAACACAATCAATATATATTCGAACTCCTTTCACGTGCAGGAGTACATCTTGGATCTGTCAATTATGTTATGGTCGGAGTCCCACTCATGGTGATTTGGTTGAATTGGGAGAAGCTGTAGGTATTATTGCGGGTCAATCGATTGGGGAACCAGGAACTCAACTCACCTTAAGAACTTTTCATACTGGTGGAGTATTCACAGGTGGTACTGCCCAACATGTACGAACTCCTTTTCATGGAAAAATAAAATTCAATGAGGATTTGCTTCATCCCACACGTACCCGTCATGGGCATCCTGCCTTTCTGTGTTCTACAGATTTCTATGTAACTATAGAGAGTCAAGATATTATCCATAATGTGAGTATCCCCTCGAAAAGTTTGATTTTAGTTCAAAGTGATCAATATGTGGAATCAGAACAAGTTATTGCTGAGATTCGTACTGGAATGTCTACTTTTCCTTTGAAAGAGAGAGTACAAAAACATATTTTTTCGGAATCAGGGGGAGAACTGCACTGGAGTACCGATGTCTACCATACACCTAAACATACATATAGTAATGTGCATCTATTACCAAAAACAAGCCATTTATGGGTATTAGCAGGAAGTCCTTGCAGATCCGATAGAGTATCTTTTCCGGTACACAAGGATCAAGATCAAATGAATGTTGATTCTTTTTCTGTTGAAGAAAGATATATTTCTATTTCTGACCCCTCAAAAACTAATACAAAAACGAATAATGAACTAAGATATAAATTATTGAATACTTCTAGTAAAGCGGAAATTGTTGAGCATTCACCGACTGATCAAATCATATCGAACAATCATTCGAATTTCATATATCCTTCTATTTTGCAAGAGAAGTCTTATTTCTTGGCGAAAAAGCGAAGAAACCGATTTATTATCCCATTAAAATATGATAAAGAACAAGAAAAAGAACTAATATCTTGTTTTGCTATTTCGATGGAAATACCCATAAACGGTATTTTCCATCGAAATAGTATTCTTGCTTATTTTGATGATCCACGATACAGAAGAAGCAATTCAGGAATTATTCAATATGAAATCGAGTCAATTATAAAAAAAGACGATTTGATTGAGGATCAAGGAATAAAAGAATTTCCGGAATACCAAATGTTGATTGAGGATCAAGAAATACAAGAATTGAGTCCGGAATACCAAATGTTGATTGAATATCAAAAATATAAAATGTTGATTGAGTATCAAAAAATACAAGAATTGACTTTGGAATACCAAACATTGATTGAGAATGAAGGAATCAAAGAATTTCCGGAGTTAATTGAGGATGAAGAAACAGAAGAATTGAGTCCGGAATACCCAAAATTGATTAAGAATGAAGCAATAAAAGAATCTCTGGAATACCAAATTTTAATTAAGGATCCAGAAACACAAGAATTGAGTCTGGAATACCAAACATTGATCGAAGATCAAGGAACACAAGAATTGAGTCCGGAATATGAAACATTGATCGAGGATCAAGGAATCAAAGAATTTTCGGAATACCAAATCTTAATTGAGGATCAAGAAAAAGAAGAATTAAATCCGGAATACCAAATATTGATCGAAGATCAAGGAACACAAGAATTGAGTCCGGAATATGAAACATTGATCGAGGATCAAGGAATCAAAGAATTTTCGGAATACCAAATCTTAATTGAGGATCAAGAAAAAGAAGAATTAAATCCGGAATACCAAACATTGATTGAGAATGAAGAAATCAAAGAATTTACGGAATACCAAATGTTAATTGAGGATCAAGAAAAAGAAGAATTAAGTCCGGAATACCAAACATTGATCGAGGATCAAGAAATCAAAGAATTTCTTGAATACCAACCATTGACCGAGGATCAAGGAACACAAGAATTGAATCCGGAATATCAAACATTGATCGAGGATCAAGGAACACAAGAATTTAGCACGGAATACCAAAGTAAAATGGATCCGTTTTTTTTCATTCCCGAAGAAGTGCATATCTTACCGAGATCCTCTTCTATAAGAGTCCGGAACAATAGTATCATTGGAGTAAATACATGGCTCACTTTAAATAAAAGAAGCCGAGTGGGTGGATTAGTCCAAGTGGAGAAAACAAAAAAATATATTGAACTTAAAATCTTTTCTGGATATATTCATTTTCCAGATAAGATATCCAGGCAGAGCGATATTTTGATACCGCGAGAAACAGAAAAAAAAAATTTGAAGAAATTTAAAAAATCGAAAGATTGGATCTATGTTCAAGAGATCACACCTATCAAGAAAAAGTATTTTGTTTCGATTAGACCTGTGATTACATATGAAATACCTGATGAGATTGATTTAGCAACACTTTTCCCTCAGGATCTCTTGCAAGAAAAAGACAATCTCCAATTTCGAATTGTCAATTATTTCCTTTATGGAAATAGCAAGTCAATTCGAATAATTTGTCTTAAAAGTATTCAATTAGTTCGGACTTGTTTAGTATTGAATTGGGACCAAGAACAAAATAGTTCTATAGAAGAAGAGATTCATGCTTCATTTGTTGAGATAAAGACAAATTATTTAATTCGCAATTTCATCAAAATTGAGTTAATTAAGCCTTCATATATTGGAAAAAGATATGAAAGAGCAAGTTCAGGATTCATTCCTGATAATATATTAGATCGTAGCAATATCAATCCTTTTTATTCCAAGACGAAAATTCAATCATTTAGTCCATTTAGTCAACATCAAGGAACTATGGGTACTTTGTTAAATCGAAACAAATCTTTAATAATTTTGCCATCGTCCAATTGTTCTCAAATGCATCGATTCAAAAATAATACTGTGAGAAAAAAAAGGAATCCCCTATTCCCATATATATTTGTTTTGGGTCCGCTAGGTACTATTGTATCGAAAATAACGAATTTTTATTCATTTTTTAATTTAGTAACTCATAATGAGATCTTATTAAATAAATATTTTTTTCCGAAATATTTTGATAATTGGTTCGCTTTTTTTGACAATTTGAAAGAGGTTTTCCTGCTACTCAACATCATTTTACTATATATCGATATAGATAATTTTCAGTTTGATCCATGTGTCATCGCATCTTTTTTGGAACAGATTTTCAAAGTATTGATTCAAATCTATAATATATGTAGAATACTTCAACCTAAAGTTGCTGAATACTGTTTAATAGATGAGAATAGCAGAATTTACAGTCCGGATCCAACGATAGGCTTTTTTTTGAACTCATTCAATTGGAATTGGTACCCTTTCTTTCACGACAATAGTTGGGAAGAGACATCGACAAAAATAAGTCTTGGACAATTTATTTGCGAAAATTTGTGTCTTTTTCAAGACAAACCATATGTCAAAAAATCTGGTCAAATTGTAATTATAAATCTGGATTCCTTAGTTATAAGATCAGCTAAGCCCTATTTGCTCACTTCAGGCACAACCATTCATGGTCATTATGGGGAAATCCTTTATAAAGGAGATGTATTAGTTACATTTCTATATGAAAAATCGAGATCTAGCGATATAACGCAAGGTCTTCCAAAAGTAGAGCAATTTTTCGAAGCGCGTTCGATTGATTTAATATTGATAAACCTAAAAAGGAGGGTTGAAGGTTGGAACGAACGTATACCAAGAATTCTTGGAGTACCTTGGGTTTTCTTCATTGGAGCTGAGCTAACCATAGCCCAAAGTCGTATTTCTTTGGTTAATAAGATCCAAAAGGTTTATCGATCTCAGGGGGTACATATCCATAATAGACATATCGAGATTATTATACATCAAGTAACATCAAAAGTGTTGGTTTCAGAAGATGGAATGTCTAATGTCTTTTTACCTAGAGAGTTAATTGGGTTATTACGAGCGGAACGAGCAGGACGTGCTTTGGATGAATCAATCTTTTATCGGGCAATCTTATTGGGAGTAACAAGAGCCTCTCTAAATACTCAAAGTTTCATATCTGAAGCAAGTTTTCAAGAAACCGCTCGAGTTTTAGCAAAAGCTGCTCTGCGAGGTCGTATTGATTGGTTGAAAGGTCTGAAAGAAAACGTTGTTCTGGGAAGAATTCTACCTATTGGTACCGGATTGAAAAAAAATGTGCATCCTTCAAGACAACATAAGAGCTTTGCTTTAGAAAAAAAAATAGAAAATCTATTTGAGTTGGAAATGAGAGATATTATGTTATATCATAAAGAATTATTATCTTCTGACATGACAAATAATCGAAATTCTCATTTATAAAAAAAAATCTTTGATAAGATTTCATTATCATTAACTTAAATGAAAAGGATTCATTTCTTATCCTTAACTATTTTTTTTGAACTAATTTGATTATGGATTTTTTGATCAATCGAGTCAGAGTCAATCAAATCAAATAAGTAATTCACAAAATTATTTAGGATTTGTGTCATGCATCAATGGTAAATTACCGGTAGAAGGTTCCATCGGAACAATTATTTATTTCAAGGCACCTTTTTTTTATTAAAAAAATAAAAGAAAAGGAAGTGGGAGACAAAATGGCAAGAAGATATTGGAACATCAATTTGGAAGAGATGATTGAAGCAAGAGTTCATTTAGGTCATTATAAAAAGAGATGGAATCCTAAAATCACTCCTTATATCCTTCTAAAGCGCAAATACAAACGTAGAGGTATACATATTACAAATCTCGCTAAAACTGCTCGTTTTTTATCAGAAGCTTGTGATTTACTTTTTGATGCAGCAAGTAAAAAAAAAAACATTTTAATTGTTGGTACTCAAAAATTACCAGAAAAAGTCGCGGATTCAGTAGCGTTGGCTGGAATAAGGGCTCGGTGTCATTATGTTAATAAAAAATGGTTTCGTGGTATATTAACAAATTGGTCCATTACGCGAAAGAGACTTCTTAAGTTATGGCGTTTAAAATTCTTAGAAAAGAAAGGCAGATTAAACTCTCTTCGCAAAAGAGATGCAGCAATCTTGAAGAGAAAATTATCGACTTTGGAAACATATCTCGGTGGAATCAAATATATGAAGAAGTTACCTGATATTGTGATCATCATTGATCAGCAAAGAGAATATATAGCTCTTCGAGAATGTATTATTTTGGGTATTCCGACAATTTGCTTAATCGATACAAATTGTGATCCAGATCTCGTGGATATTCCAATTCCAGCCAACAATAAAGATACAGTTTCAATTCGATGGATTCTTAACAAATTAGTGTCCGCAATTTGCGAGGGTAATTCTAGGTATATAAAGAGAGGGTCATTCTAGCTATATAAAGAATCATTATTCAAGAACCAGTTCAATAAAGAACTCTAAGATTTATTAATAATATTTTTTTTTTGATTTTTTAATAATATTTTTGTTAGTAATTTTCTAATTGCATAATATTGATTCAATTTTTTTTGATCTCTCTTTATTTTACCTAAAAATAAAAATAGTGAAATGTAACTTCCTTTATTAAAATTAATAAAGGGAATTTTTCTTGGAATTATAACGTAGTGAATTTTTTTCTTTTTTTTTATAGAGTTCCTTTCAAAAACAAAGCATAAAATTGGAGTTTAGTAGAAAAGGGCTTTTCTTGGATTTGAACGGATGACTTTCATCTTCAAAAACCCTTTTCTATCATCCCGCGAGGAAAAGGACTAGTATTATTTTGGGGAGTAGGAACTGGGTTTTTTTCTAAGTCTATTTCTCTAGGATTAGGGGCCGGAGAGTCCTGATTTCGATGAAGAAGAACTACAAAAATATGAAAAAGAACTCAATTCATTATATTTTTGAAATTAAAATTTCATAGATTTGAAAAATTCATTGCCTTTCAAACTTCATTATTTAGGTGAAAAAAAAATTGTAGTAAAGAAAAGATTTGTAGCTAAGCATTTATCGGAAACATTTGAAAAAATCAAAATGGGAGAGGAGAGAGAAATAATAGTCACTTGGTCTCGGGCATCTACCATTATACCGTCAATGGTTGGCCATACAATCATAATGGGATTTTATCCCGTCCGTTTTCTGAAAAAAATTCAG
>Ga0302173_10000316_pt1 | contig 26217 bp, 17 predicted proteins | sample I_Fen_N3_1_FD_198785 | JGI IMG/M metagenome (GOLD analysis project Ga0302173, IMG submission 198785) | Peat permafrost microbial communities from Stordalen Mire near Abisko, Sweden - I_Fen_N3_1 | ecosystem: Environmental > Terrestrial > Soil > Wetlands > Permafrost | place: Sweden: Abisko... | reverse complement strand
TTTTGGGAGTTTACCTTCATATTTCTTCAGAATAGTTAATGGAATATTCAATAATGAGACATTGACAGGGATATCAGTTTTCTGACGGTGTATCATTATCCATCGTTTCCCATTAAAAGAAGTACAAATATATTACTTGCTGTTAGTTGTTCCACGTCAATATAGGCAAACCCCGTAAAGCCAGAGAAAATAAAGACATCACGAACTCATTCCAAACGGTTTGAATCAAATTCATTGTCCATGATTTTCTGTATTTTCTGATCAGTCAGAAAACCCCTGCCTACTCTCTTTAAATGAATTGTACAATTAACAAACATATTTTCCTTTAAGGCTATATCCGTTATTTTATACTTTGCTTTCATAAACTCTCCCAAGTGACGATAGCCTCGGTCGTATTTCGCAAGTGTGCCCTCGGTTTTACTGATGTCTACCAATTTATTGCCGTCTTCGCTATAGTTTTTGAAAAGTTATGAAAGAGTACACTGTTTGGTGGAATAACCTAGAAAACGTTACGCACTTTCTCTGTTGTTACATAGTCTTCATGAGGCTCTATCTCAGGATAATGATTTTTTAAAGACGTGCAAATATCGTTCAATAAATCGTTTATCTGGCGAAATTTTGACTATTCTCGACAATTTTTCCGATTTTACATCCCAAAGTTCCAGCTCTATATCCAATTTGGAACTAAACTGGGATACTTCAACATTTACTGATAAGCGGATCATAATACGAACTTTACCATCTTTGTTTACATGATTCTTTCTTAGGTAGGAGAGACTCTTAAATACACTTTTACTCATAATACTTACTTTTCATTCCTTTGCAATGGATATAATTTCCATTGCAAAGGAATGATTTATGTTTAGTATATGATCAGATACTAAATGTACAATAAGCTGTAAATAAGATTCTTAAATCTAAAATAGCAACTTTTTTCGATAGCTCTTTTTTAGTAATGATTTAGTAACAGAGTCTTGACATTTTTTTACTTTTAAACGTCATCGGTAATCAATAAATAACCACGTGGCTGGATATCATAACTAAATTTTAAATATAGGTAACTTAAAAGAAATTGTTAATTTTATAAATCTATTTTCCCATAACTCATTGGATTAATCATTAAAATCATTACCGTAGATTTAAACATTTAGAGTCAACTGTAATTAAAAAAATGTTTCATAAAAAAGCGAAATTTGAGATTTATATTACTCATTATTTCAGTTAGTTTATAACTGTATCAACAGAGATTCCTATATCAAAACATACTGAAATAATAGCCAAGAATGATAATAAGTTGCAGCAACGATCGGATAAAAAGTACTTGAATGCCTTCTACTATCGCGCACAATTATACACTATGGTTCCACACCATATGCACGAAGACCTGAAATAGTTGGCAAATGCTGGTACAAATGGCATCACAATTGCAGTACTTGAACTGGATTTCGATGCGGTTTCTTGATCAAACGAAGCGGTCACTTTTAAGGTTCCTGAATTAACTACCTGGAACTACAACAAAACAAAAAAATATATTACTTTTGCATCATTGAAATCACATAAAAGTACCGAATGTCAATCCAAAAGATAGATGAAAATGTAATAAAAAGTATTGCAAAGGGCGAAGAAAAGGCCTTTTCTTTACTTTATGATTGTTACTACACCTATCTGAATACTGTTGCACTATGTTACATCTTCAACAGAGATGTTGCTAACGAGATAGTAAATGATGTTTTTATTAATATTTGGCGCAAAAGGAGTACGTTAGTATTTCCCATCCATTTTTACCTGGTTCATTCGGTAAAAAATGGGTGCTTGAATCATATTCGTTCACAGCGTACAAATGAACGGGTATTGAGTGAACACAAAAAACAACTATTGGATTTTCAAGAAGAGTACATCATCTCAAATCCCACGCCTCTACAGTATGTCGAAACTCAGGAAATCGAGAAGGAAGTACTGAATGCAATAGCTCAACTACCTGAAAAGTGCAGACTCATTTTTGAACAATATCTGTTCAACGGAAAATTACCCGACGAAATAGCCAAAGATCTTTTTATTAGTGTCAGTACGGTAAGGGTACAATTGAAAAATGGCATGGATAAATTAAGGATATCCCTGAATCATCTTATTTGTGTTTTACTCTTTTTTTTTTCGCAGATATAGAATGTAACAATAAGATAAATCTTTTTCACTGATATTTATAGCATGACAAGCGAAGACAAGAATTTTGAAGATTTAATGATTGATTATCTTTCGGGAGAGATTTCGGAAGATGATCAACAGTATCTTTTTGGTCTTATAAAATCGAACAATGATTATAAAGTCCGGTTTGATAAGACGCTTAAGCTTCGTGCCATTTCTTTAGTGCCTGTTATTGAAGCTGAAAAACAAGCTAATTATAAAAAAATAATAGAACATATCAATGACACTCCAACTATAAATATCTCCCGTTCATGGTTGTGGAATCTCAGAAATATTGCCGCAATTATCATTTTAGTAGTTTCCGTTTCTGTCACCTCATTTTATATTTATAAAGATGTTACTTCATCTGCAGACAATACTTTTTGCTTTGAAACTTTATCCCCAATTGGCTCACAAACTAAAATCATTCTCCCCGATAGCACCGTGGTTTGGCTTAATTCCGGTTCTTCGTTAAAATACAATCGGTCATTTGGGAAAAAGAACAGGGATGTTGCACTTTCGGGTGAAGGTTATTTTGAAGTAAAAAAAGACAAGACAAAGCCATTCTTAGTTCATACTGTTGAATTAGATGTAAAAGTGCTGGGAACGGTTTTCAATGTAAGAGCGTATAAAGAAGATACTGACATTGTAATTAATTTGATTGAAGGAGTTGTTAATGTTAGTTTTCCGAAAAATAGAAATGAGGCATCGGTTACTATGAAGCCTAATGAGCAACTGGGCTTTAATAAACGTTCCAGACGGATTGATCGCTGTCAAACTGAAGCATTTCGTTCCGCTTTATGGATTACAGGTAAACTTTATTTTGTAGATGCTACCATTGAACAAATTTCAAAAGACTTGGAGCGTAAATATGATTTAAAAATTCAAATTGAAAACGATCAAATTAAAAAAGAACTTTTTTCGGGGAGTTTAAATTTGAATCTCTCTTTGAAGGACATTCTTTCATACATTGATGTTGATAAGAAATTTAAAATAAATCAAGTTGGAGATACCATAAACATAAGTGTTAAGTAGCTCTTGAAAATTATCAATTAATTAATGAATTTAACACATCCAAACGAATCAATAAGTCGAGCCTCAATGGTGGGAAATTTTCGAATGAGATAAAGCTTAGAGGTTAGCTCATAACCTGAACTCAAAATAAATTTTTTATTTTTATAATTCAATCCTAACCGCCCTAATCCGTCATCTGTCGGGTTGGGGCGGTTGAAAATATACTTGATAATTCCCTACCTAAACTTTGGTTATTAGAGAATCGCTCCAAATAGAACAAACTCAAATAACTTCAATTAAGAACTTAACTACATCGATTTTTGCAATAGAGTTTATTGTGTTTAGAATGGATATTTTCTTTCCCTTTTTCAATATTCTGTTTTTTTTTGAAATAAAACGAAAAAAAACAGGATTTGCCTAAATGTTTTCTGGTCGAGACGTGTATATAGTTATAGAACATGATAAACACCAACCTGACTAATTATAATGCAAGACAAGACTAAACAATTTGAATATCTAATGAGTACCCATTTATCAGGAGGAATTTCTGAAGATGAAGAACAGGTATTATTAGAAATTCTCAATTCAGATGCCAAATACAAAGTTTTATATGCAGAGATGGCTAAGACAAGGGCTATTTCATTCATTCCTGTGCTTGAAAATGAAAAGAAATCGCAGTATAAGAATTTAACTCGAACTTTAAATAACGTAATTTTAAATACAAGCTCGAATTTAATCCGAAACATCTTAAAGGTTGCTGCAATTGCGATTTTTGTACTTTCAACCTCTATATCCTTCTATTATCTTCTATCAGATAATTTTTTTCGTGAAAAACTTGCAAGTAGCGAAACCGTTGTGCCACTTGGTTCACAAGCCAAAATAATTCTTCCTGATGGCACAATTGCATGGTTAAACTCAGGCTCTACATTAAAGTATAGTAATTTGTATGGAAAAAAAAACAGAGAGGTTTTACTAAGCGGCGAAGGCTACTTTGAAGTAACAAAAGATAAAAGCAAGCCTTTTTTTGTACATACAAATAATATCCAGGTTAAGGTGTTAGGTACAGTTTTTAATGTTCGCTCCTATATGAATGATCGAACTGTAGAAGTAAATCTATTAGAAGGTAAGGTTGATGTTTCTATGTTAGATAATAATAGTTCAAAGAAACTAATATTAATTCCAAATGAGAAAATGATTTACAACAAGAATACCAAAACAATGTACTCATGTAAAGCAGATGCTGCCAAATCGGCTCAATGGACAATTGGAAAGCTCTGTTTTGTCAATTCATCTCTTAAAGATATTTCGAAAGATTTGGAACGTAAATACAATGTAAAAATTATTTTAGAATCAGACAGAGTCAAAAACGAAATTTTTTCGGGTAGTCTTGACTTAAATCAACCACTTAAATTTATATTGGATTATTTAGACGTAGATAAAAAGTTTACTAAAACATACAATGGACAGACAGTATCTATAAAATAACAACTAATAAAATAGAATATGAAAAACTCATCGTGACTTTATATTGAATTTAACGCAGAATTGGATATAAGTAAATAATCACAAATTAGATAATCTTAAATTAATCACAAATGAAAAACAAATCACAAGAAAAAATCAATAGCACGATGAAATATTTTGTTTCGTTCAGGTTATTGGCTTTGCTTTTCAGTTTCCTTTTTTCGTCGTTTGCATTTTCTGCAGTAGCTCAAGATGTAAAAATCACTTTAAGTATTAAGGATAAGCCATTAATGGAGGTTTTAAATGCAATTGAAGCCAAAAGTGGCTACTCTTATTTAGTGCGAAGCAATGATGTAAATTTGAATGAAATTGTTTCCATAGATGCTGAAAATAAAAGTGTACGTGAAGTTTTGACTCAGTTGTTCAAACAAAGCCAGATTGACTTTGAAATCAAAGGGAAAAGTATTTCTATTTTCAAACCACAGACTAAACAAAAGGAGGGCTCTGGAAACCAACAGATCCGTAAAATAAGCGGTGTTGTTACGGATAAAAATGGTGAACCTATTATTGGCGCTTCTATTATCGTGAAAGGATCTAAATCAGGAACCATCACAAACAAAGATGGTCAATTCTCCATAGATGCACCCGATCAGTCCGTTCTTATAGTGTCGTATATTGGCTACAATTCGGTAAATGTTGTCGTAGAAAATCAAAAAAGAGTTGTTGTTAAACTGACGGAGACTTTAAAAGCTCTTGATGAGGTAGTAGTAGTTGCTTTTGGTACACAAACAAAGCAAACTATGACTTCATCTGTTACTCAAGTAAGCTCTAAAGTGCTCGAAAACAGACCTACCACCAATGTTTTAGCCGGGCTGCAAGGTCAGGTAGCCGGTGTAAACATTACTCAAAGTTCAGGCCAACCCGGGCAATCGCCATCAATAAGTATCAGGGGTATAGGTTCATTAAATAGTGGTACAGCTCCATTAGTTATTATTGATGGAATTCCAGGCTCATTGAGTATGGTAAGTGCCGATGATGTAGAATCAGTTTCTGTATTGAAAGATGCTGCAGCTTGTTCCATGTACGGAGCCCGAGCAGCTAATGGTGTAGTTTTGGTTACTACTAAAAAAGGCAAACTCGGTAAAATGAGTGTTAGCTATTCAGGGTATGTAGGTTCTCAAAAACCAACCGAACTTTTTCAGGAAGCCAATGCATATAACTATGCCACAGCTTATAATACAGCCAAGATGGCAGATGCCATAACTTCAACGAATACAAATTATGACCCGACTAAAAAAGTATTTACTCAAGCGCAATTAGACGATTGGAAATCAGGTAAAGTAGCCAGTGCCGATTGGAGAGGTAGTTTATTTAGCGAGAATGGCTTCACTCAATCACATTCTGTTAATATTGCCGGCGGTGTAAGTGGCGATAAGGTATCGATAAAAAACAATTTGTCATTCAATTACTTGCAGCAAAAAGGGAATGTGGTGAATACCGACTACAAGCGTTATAGCGTTCGTGAAAACGGTGAAGTTAGATGGGGTAAATTTACGTCGGGCTTTACTGTTGGTTTGTCGAATGCAAAAACAGGTGCACCTACTTCATTTATTGGAGATTTAGGAAGCATTATCAGTGCAATAAACCGACAACGATCAGTAGATCCGATAAAAATTTGGGACGATTGGAATACCGCCGGTACCAAAGATACTCGTAATCCAGTAAGACAAGCGTTGGAGGGAGGAACCAGTAAAACTAATCTTTATAATGCATTAGTAAACATCAATCTTGCATATGAAATCACTTCAGGCTTAACGGTCAAATTCACGAACGGTGTAAATTATAGTAATTATGCAAACGATGCATTTATAAATTCTTTAGAGTGGGTAACTGCTCACGACGCAAGTGGAAAAGCTACTATGACCGATCTTACCGGACCAAATTCAGATACTAGAACAACCTATCAGGATATTCACTATTTACAACAGCTCGATGTGAATTATAGAAAAAGTTTTGGTAAACATAATATAGCAGTCATACTTGGAGGACAGCAAGAGTATCATTCATATAACGAGCTTGATGCAAGAAGAACGAATTTTATTCTAAATACTTCATCTAGTCTTCAATTAGGATCAGCCGATGGTTCAACAAACTCAAGTACTTTTTATGATTGGGGAATAATGGGTGCTTTTGGACGTGTTAATTACGATTTCAACAAAAAATACCTGTTTGAAGTAAATTTTAGAGAAGACGGCTCGTCGCGTTTATCACCGGGTAAGAATTGGGACTTCTTCCCATCTTTTTCGGCAGGATGGCGTATTTCTGAAGAGTCATTTATGGAAACTTTAAAGCCCGTGCTTTCTGAAATGAAACTGCGTGCAAGTTATGGAGTATTAGGCAATCAAAATATTCCAGGTGCTAATAATAATCAATATTATTATCCTTATCAAGCAATTATCGGCCCGGTAGCATACACCTATTATACCTTCGGATCTAATTTGTATAATCCAATGACTATCACTCAAAGTCCTAATAATACATTTACGTGGGAAAAAACAGCTCTAACAGACATCGCTGTGGATGGTAACTTATGGAAAGGGCTTGTTAGCTATAGTTTAGGCTATTTCAACAAGAAAACAACAGATATGTTAATGCTGACCAACGTTGCATCGGTTAATGGTGGAAGTGCTTTCGTGTCAAATGTAGGATCTATGCGCAACTATGGTTTTGAGTTTGAATTAGGGTTTAACAAAACTACTTCAAATGGCATTACTTTTAGTGCCAACGGAAACCTTACTTACATGACTAATAAACTCACCGATTTGGGTGGACAAGATCTAGCTGCAGCAGGCGTACAGAGAAACATGGTTGGTTATCCTTTAGGAGCCTATTACCTATATCAAAATGATGGATTGCTTACCAAAGAAGAATTTCAAAACTCAGCAACTAAGCTGTTAAAGGGTCAGAAATGGGGAGATCAAAAAATCAAAGATGTATCCGGACCTAATGGTATCCCAGATGGTGTTATTAGCGCTGATGATAGAGTGAATACCGGTAAATCGTCAACTCCCAAATGGTTATTCGGACTTAATTTTGATGTTTCTTACAAAGGATTTGGTATAGCCGGTATGCTTCAGGGAGCCGCTGATTATTATAAATATTTAGGTGGAAGTGTTGGATACGGTTTTAATAGTGGATATAGCACCACGCAATGGACTATCGAAAATTCGTATAATCCGTTGGTGGACGAAAGTAATTATAATAGCCGTTTGCCAAGACTATCTACTACAAATACGATTAATAATAACTATCCATCCGATAAGTTTTTATTCAATTGTACCTATGTCAGACTTAAAAACTTACAATTTTATTATAATATACCAACTGAAGTGTGCGGTAAGCTAAAGATAAATAATATAAAGATTTATTTTTCAGGACAAAACCTTTTCACACTTTCTGCTTTACCTAAAGCCTTGGGAGTTGATCCTGAAATTGGTAATGCAACTGGAGGTTATCCTCTGGTTAAAATTGCCACTTTAGGTTTAAACATTAAATTTTAATTGTAAAATACAAAGAGTTATGAAAAAAATAATCATATTAAGTTTTCTGTCAATGTTTTTCTTTTCTTGCGTTGATTTAGAAAGAGAACCGGTTGATGCATATTCTTCAATGACATACTTCGTGTCGAGAGATGCTGTTGTTTCGAATTTAGCAGCTGTATATCAAAGTACTCAAATGAGTGGTTTTTTCGAAGATGGAAACACCATTTTTATGGATGACGTTTCGGATAATGCTTATAATCAATTCCCTAATCAAGGTCCATCTTATATGGCGCTTGGCACTGCAACAGCTTCAAAAAAGTTTGACTACGTTGATTTGTACCGTACGTATTTTAAATATGCAGGTATTCGTAATGCAAATTTCTTTTTAGAAAATGTGGATAATGTAAAGATGGATCAAAACGAAAAAGATATCATGAAGGCGGAAGTCCGCTTTCTGAGAGCATTTAATTATGCTAGAAAGATGATGTGTTTTGGTGGCGTACCGTTAATTACCAAAGTGTTGGATTATGGTGAAGAAAAAACTATTCCCAGAAAAACCGAAGCGGAAATTGCCGCCTTTGTGTTAAATGAGCTTAAAGACGTCGTTTCTATTCTTCCTTTAAAACAAGATAAAGGTAGAATTACAAAAGGCGCTGCATTAGCATTGAAAGCACGGGTCGAACTTTTTGAAAAAGACTATGTAAATGCGGCTATCGATGCTAAAGCTGTGATGGATTTAAATGTTTATGATTTGTATTCTAATTATGAACATATATTTTGGGAGAAATTTCAAAATGATCCAGCAAGAAATAAGGAAGCAATTCTTGAGGTTTGTTATAATCCACCTACTTATTCGTCAACGATCGATCCATTTTATACCAATCCGGAAGGAGGATGGATCTCATTAGCTCCAACGCAGAGTGTTGTAGACGCTTATGAAACAAGTAATGGTTTAGCCATTCAGGACGATCCAACATATAACCCCGATAAACCTTACGCAAATAGAGACCCACGTTTCTATGCTTCAATAATTTATCCGGGCGTAACATGGAACGACCGAATTTTCAACAGTCTTGAACCTGTTGGACCTGATGAATTTTACAATTCATCGAAAGGTAATCTTTCGAGAACAGGTTATTGTATGCGTAAATTTTGTCCGCAATTAGTGGATGAACCTAGTGGAGATCCATCGGCAGAAATTGATGGAGTTAGCTTTATTGTATTCCGATATGCTGAAGTGTTACTTACTTATGCTGAAGCGTTGATAGAACAGAATAAAGATCTTACTCTGGCAGCAGCAGCAATTAATAAAGTTAGGACAAGAGCTGGTATGCCGATACTTACTGAAAATGATCAAGTTAGTCTACGTAAGCGGGTGCGTAACGAACGTCGTGTGGAGCTTGCATTTGAAGGTTTACGATGGTACGATATGAAACGCTGGAACATTGCTGGTACCGTAATGAATGGACCGGTTTATGGTGTTAGACCAGGAAAAATTGATATGAATACCGGAGTTGTAACGTGGACAAGTCCAAATCATATTACTGTAGGCGATGTAAGAGTATTTGACGTGAAAAAGGACTATTATTGGCCTATACCTCAGGAAGATATTGATTTAGCACCTGCATTAACACAAAACCCTGGCTGGTAAATATTTATTGCTAAAGAGGGAGATTTTCTCCCTCTTTTTTCTTGTTTTTTAGTGCAAAACAAATATAATCTAATGATGCTATGGCTGGCTGGATATTTTTGGTCAAAAGCGGAGGTTCATTTTATATTTTGACCACGTCATAGTAGACATATACATCATAAAAAATACCTTAAAACTCAACAATTCTATTTAATGAAAAATCTAATTTTATTAATATTTTTAGCCTCTTCTTTCTATGTTGTTAATGCTCAGAAAATTACTAGTAAAGTATTTTGGAAAGAAGATTTTGCTTCGGGAAAAATTCCGGAAGGTTGGAAATCAGAGGTACTAAACGACAGCACACCCAACTGGTTTATCACCGATCAGCCTTATCCGGGATCACCCGGTCGTAATTATCAGGCACCTCCAATTGCTTCAGTAAGCCGTGGTTATCACCTGCAATTTGCTCCCGGTGTGCGCGTTGGTAAAAATATTGGCAAATGGAAAAGAGCTCGCATTGAACCGAATGCCTACATTCAAACCAAAGCAATTGATTGTTCGACAAAAAAATCAGTCGTGTTAAAATTTCAACAAAACTTTTTCTGGGGCGAATGGGAAATGCCCGGACAGGTCTCCGGTTTGATAGTGGCTGTGAGCAACAATGGTAAAGACTGGAAAGAATATGATGTGCGTAATAAAATTGAACCTGCGCAGGATTGTCCAAACCCCATGGATGTGGAACTGAATATCACTAGTGTGGCTGCCGGACAAAAAACCGTTTATCTGCGCTATTGGTGGCGTGGTATGTACCAATGGTACTGGATGATTGACGATATTCAACTTTCTGAAGCGTTTGATGCCGATGTGCAATCCCTTGATTTAGTGTCGCATAAAGTGGAAGGAAATACTTTTAGAAAAGACGATGCATTTACTTTTCGTTTTGTAAATCTGAGCTCTAAACCATTGACTAAAAGTGTTGATTGTTATTTACAATTGGACAAACGCCCGTTGATGAAAGTGATCATTCCTGCTTCGCCTAAAAAGCCTATTGGAATTATAGATACAGTAAAAGTGAATTTCCCGAATCTGGACTTGACGGATATTGGCATACATAAAGTGAAATTTTATACCAATTTGGAGAATGATTTACGTCGCTCAAACGACACTTTATCGCTTGAATTGTTTTCAAGTGCCTGTCAGGTTGGCAATATTACCAATTTCAAAGCAAACGGAAATGAATTTCAAATTTCGTGTGCCAATGCTGAATTGAAATTACAATTAGTTAGAAATGATATGTTTAGACTGTTGTTGGCTTACGATGGTGAATTCACAAACCCGGCTGGAAACGATATTATTATCAATACGCCAAATGAACCAATTAAAAGTAGTTGCAGTGATGCAGGTAATTATTTTTTGCTAAAAACACCTGAAATGGCCATTCGTGTTTATAAAAGCCCATTGAAATTTGCACTTTATAAAGCCGATAATTCTACCTTGGTTTGGGAAGAAACGCAGGGAATAAGCTACGGGAAACAAACAGTCCAATACCTTAAACGTGGTAAAGATGAACAGTTTTTTGGTGGAGGTATGCAAAACGGACGGTTCTCGCATCGTGGAAAAACTATTAAAATGACCATCGATTACAACTGGGAAGATGGTGGAAACCCCAATCCGGCTACTTTTTACATGAGTACAAATGGATATGGAGCTGTAAGAAATACATATGCAACAGGTGAATATACATTCACCGATACCGTGAAATTAGCACAAACTGAGAGTCGTTTCGATTGCTATTATTTTGTAGGAAATTCATTGAAAGAAACACTCAGCGACTATACCGATTTGACAGGAAAACCTTTTTTAATGGCGCGTTGGGCATTGGGCATGGGTGACTCAAATTGCTATAATCGTGGTGCAAAATCGGGTAATACGATTGGTTCCACTACTACAGGTTTCGATGGATTAACGCCAAGTGTCATTGGCCTGATTGCTGATAAATATATTGAAAACAAAATGCCACGCGGTTGGATTTTACCCAACGATGGTTACGGTTGCGGATATACTGATTTGGGATATGTGGTAACTGAACTGAAAAAACGTGGTTTCTATACCGGACTTTGGACTGAAAATGGAGTTGAAAAAATGGCACGCGAAGTAGGTGAATACGGTTCTCGCTTGGCAAAATTAGATGTGGCATGGGTTGGTCCCGGCTTTAAATTTGCGTTGGACGGCGCCAAACAAGCGTACGAAGGTATTGAAAAAAATAGCAACGAACGCGGATTTGTCTGGACTGTTTGTGGATGGACAGGTTCACAACGCAATTCGGTATTGTGGACTGGCGACCAATATGGAACGTGGGATTATATCCGTTGGCACATCCCTACTGTCATTGGTTCAGGACTTTCGGCTCAAAACTGTGCAACAGGTGATGTGGATGGTATTTTTGGTGGAAGCGATTCAACTTACGTGCGCGATTTGCAATGGAAAGCATTCACTCCGGTGTTTATGACCATGTCGGGATGGGCCAAAAAAGACCGTCAACCATGGATTTCAGGTGAACCATTTACAAGTATCAATCGTAAATATTTGCAATTAAAACAACGTCTGACTCCTTACATGTACACGCTTTGCAACGAAGCTTATCGTACAGCTGTGCCTGCTGTACGTGGTTTGGTACTCGAATATCCAACCGACACAACCACTTATAGTGACGCTACCAAATACGAATTTTTACTTGGTAAAGACCTTTTGGTAGCTCCGGTTTATAAATCGGAGAGCAAACGCGACAATATTTATTTGCCTGAAGGTGAATGGTTTGATTACTGGGATGGAACTGTATTTGCCGGAAAACAAACGCTCATGAATTACAACGCTCCGTTGGACAAATTACCGCTGTTTGTTCGTGCAGGTGCCATTATTCCTATGTATCCACAAATGAACTACGACTGGGAACGCACAACCGACACCCTCACGCTGAAAGTTTATCCGGCCGCAAATTCGTCGTTTGAAATGTACGAAGATGATGGATTGACGCGCGAACACCGTCAGGGAATCTACGCGACGACTAAATTTGAAGTTTCTACTTCGAAAAATGGAGCAATGAAAATGGTGATTAATGCTGCAAAGGGTGATTTTACAGGAAGGTTGAAAAACCGCGTTTATTTAGTTGATGTTAAAACAACTACAATGCCTCATGAAATCAGTTTCAACAATCAGAAAATTAAAAAAATGAAATCAAAATCAGCTTTCGATGCATCTACAACAGGTTGGTTTTTCGATAGCAAAACTCAAAATGGCATTTTATTTATTAAAACATCCTCTGTATCAACAGATGTTAATTCAAGTTTAGAAATAGAAGTAAAAAAATAAAACGATATGGATCAGTTATATAAAGTGATTTCAAATTTTAAAATAGAGGGCAAAGTTTCGCAGATTATCCCTTTTGGCGAAGGAATGATAAATGCGACATTTCGGGTAACATTACAAGACCTTCCAACCGAATATGTTCTACAAAAAATAAATCATCACATTTTCAAAGATGTAGAAATGCTTCAGGGTAATATCAAACGTATTACCGACCACATCCGCGAAAAACTAAGCGATGCAGGCGAATCAGATGTAGATCGTAAAACGCTGACACTTGTTCCTGCTTTGGATGGCAAATTGTACTATTTCGATGGGGAAAACTATTGGCGAATGATGATTTTGATTGCCGGTTCTAAAACTTTCGAAGCAGTTACACCTGAGTATGCATATTATGCCGGACAAGCTTTTGGAAATTTTCAAGCCATGCTTGCCGATTTGCCCGGAGAGCCTTTGGGCGAAACAATTCCGAATTTTCACAACATGGAGTTTCGCTTGCAGCAGTTTCGTGATGCAGTTAAATTGAATGCTGCCAACCGACTGACTGAAGTGCTTGAATTAGTAAGGGAAGTTGAAAAAAGATCGGAAGAAATGTGCCAGTGCGAGCAACTTTTCCGCGAAGGTAAATTACCAAAACGGATCAACCATTGCGATACAAAAGTAAATAATATGCTTTTCGACGAAGAAGGTAAGATGTTGTGTGTAATTGATTTAGATACTTCTATGCCGGGCTTTGTTATGTCCGATTTTGGAGATTTTATGCGCACTGCCGGCAATACAGGAAAAGAAGATGATACAAATTTAGAGCATGTTTCATTCAATATGGAAATTTTTAAATCCTATACAAAAGGATATTTAGAAACTGCCAAAAGTTTTCTTACGCCACTTGAAATTGAATTGTTGCCTTTTGGTGCGCGTTTGTTGACTTACATGCAGTTAAGCCGGTTTTTGGCCGATTATATAAATGGCGATACATACTATAAAATTAATAGTCCATTCCACAATCTTCAACGGTCGAAAGCCCAATTCAAATTATTGCAAAGTATTGAGAGCAATTACCTTGAAATGCAAAAATTTATTGAGAATCAATTATAATATCCTTGAATAATGAAAAAATACATAATTATATCGCAGCTCATTTTTTTAGTAGTTTTCTCTACTGTTCACGCGGCTAATAACACAACCGTTTACAAAAAAGTGAAAGGGAGAATTGAAGTTTCGGTGCCTAAACGTGCATCAGGTCAAAAAGATGTTTTAAAACTTGCATGTACTCCGATTCCTACCGTTCGTGTAGCTTTTATCGGATTAGGAATGCGAGGTCCGGGAGCTGTAAATCGCATGACATACATTCCCGGTGTTGAAATTGTTGCGCTTTGTGATGTGTTGGAGAAAAACACGAAAGCCGTGAATGAAATGTTGGTACAATCAGGGAAGCCAAAAGCACTCGAATTTTATGGAGATACTTCCGTGTGGCGAAAAGTTACAAAATTACCCAATGTAGATCTTATTTATGTGGCTACCGATTGGAAACATCACGCTATGATTGGAGTGCAAGCCATGAAAGACGGCAAACATGTTGCAATCGAAGTTCCGTCAGCTATGACAATGGATGAAATCTGGGCATTGATTAATACTTCGGAACAAACCCGAAAACATTGCATGCAACTCGAAAATTGCGTGTACGATTTTTTTGAACTTACTACGCTGAATATGGTACAACAAGGTTTGTTGGGTGAAGTTATTCATGGTGAAGGTGCTTATATTCACGGTTTACAACCTTATTGGGAAACATACTGGAACAATTGGCGCATGGATTACAACCAGACCCATCGTGGCGATGTATATCCTACACATGGTTTAGGGCCGGTTTGTCAAGCAATGAATATTCATCGTGGCGACCGACTTAAATATCTGGTATCTATGGATACAAAACCCATTGGTAACCCTGCATTTATTAAAGAAAAGACAGGCAAAGGGGTGACAGATTTTCAGAATGGCGATCATACCATGACTATGATTTACACCGAGAAACAAAAATCAATTCTTATTGAACATAATGTTACATCACCTCGTCCTTATAGCCGTATGTATCAGATTACAGGCACCAAAGGTTTTGCTAATAAATATCCTGTCGAAGGTTATGCATTGGATCAATCGGTGTTAGGAAAAGATGTTTCTTCCAATTTAGAGAATCTTACGGCTCACAGCTTTGTGCCCGATTCAGTTAGAAAAGCATTAATGAAAAAATACATTCATCCCATTGCTGCCGACATTGCCGAGCAAGCCAAGAAAGTGGGTGGACATGGTGGAATGGACTTTATTATGGATTATCGCTTGATTCATTGTCTGCAAAATGGATTGCCGCTCGATATGGATGTATATGATTTGGCTGAATGGTGTTGTCTTATCCCATTGTCTGAAAAATCATTGAATGAGAATTCATTGCCGGTTTCAATTCCTGATTTTACGCGTGGAGGCTGGAATAAATTGGACAAACTCACTTTTTCAAAATAAAATTAAATCGTAAAATATATGTCAATAAATAAAATAACATCAAAAGGAAATACCCTGGTAATTCCGCTTCTTATTGTAGGAGTTTTATTCTTCGTCATTGGTTTCGGAGTCGGCATCAGTGGATTTTTAACACCATTTCTAAAAGATGCCTTGCATCTTACCGTAACGCAATCGTATTTGGTAACCGCAGCCATTTTCTCTGCATTTGTTGTTTTTGGTTCACCGGCAGGTTGGGTTATCAGGAAAGTCGGGTATAAAATTAGTATCGTTTATTCGTTACTGATAATGGCAGTCGGGATGGTGTTATTTGTTCCTTCGGCCAATTTAGCAAGTTTTCCGATATTTCTACTTGCCTTATTTATCGGAGGCGTTGGCAACACTTTGCTTCAAGCTGCAGTTAATCCGTATGTTACCATAGTTGGGCCCATGGACAGTGCGGCTATGCGCATGTCGTTGATGGGAATTATGAATAAATTAGCCTGGTGGATGGGTCCCGTTTTTTTGGGATTATTTCTCGATTTGAAAAATGTTCAGTTAGATCAGGTTTCGTTTCCATTTTACATTGTAACCGGTATTTTGGTGGCTTTGAGCGTATTTATGTACTTTGCTCCACTTCCCGAAGTGAAAGCAGCGGGTGAAGATGAGTCGGATGCTTCTGTAGCGTCAGCTTATGCTACCGGTAAAACAAGTATTTTCCAAATGCCACACTTATTGTTGGGTGTTTTAGCTTTGTTTTTCTATGTTGGAGTCGAAACTTTGCCGATGGCATCCATTATTGGTTTTGCAAAATCAATATTTGGCGAGAACATGGCAAATCCTGAAGGTTATGCAAAATATGTACCTATCGGCATGTTCATTGGTTATATTTTTGGTGCAACCATGATTCCAAAAATCATTTCGCAGATCAATGCACTTCGCCTGTTTACTATGATTGGTCTGATAGCTTCCCTTTGTGTTATTTTTATCGAAGGTGAATGGGCAATTTATAGTTTAATTGCCATCGGTTTTGCCAATTCAATTATGTGGGGCGCTATTTGGCCATTAGCCATTGCCGATTTGGGCAAGTTTACTAAAACCGGAGCTTCACTATTGGTAATGGGCATTGTGGGTGGAGCAATACTTCCATTGATTTTCGGATTCTTGCTCGATTTTTTCAAAACTACCGAAATATCTACAATTGCAGATTATCAACACGCCTATTGGATTTTTATTCCAGCCTACCTATTTATCCTTTATTTTGGAACAATTGGTTACAAAATCAGAAAAAATAATTAAGAAAACGTATAGCTTTATAATCAATACAAAATAAATCATGTACACAGAATTTCAGTTACATTTAAAAAATCAACTAAGTGAGATAGGAGATGCCGGATTATATAAAGATGAACGCATTATAACATCAGCTCAAGGAGCAACTATACGTATTGCCGATGGCACAGAAGTATTGAACTTCTGTGCTAATAACTACTTGGGACTTTCGGGAAGCGGCGATTTGATTTCTGCCGCAAAAAATGCGCTAGAAACTCATGGTTATGGCATGTCATCAGTGCGTTTTATATGTGGTACACAAAATCTACATAAACAACTTGAATCAAGCATTGCCCGTTTTTTTGGTACTGATGATGCTATTTTATATGCTGCTTGTTTCGATGCTAATGGTGGAGTTTTTGAACCATTGCTGTCTGAACAAGATGCGATAATATCTGATGCCCTTAACCATGCATCAATTATTGATGGTGTTCGGTTATGTAAAGCTCAACGCTACCGCTATGCCAATGCCGATATGATTGATCTCGAAAATCAGTTGATTGCATCGCAGGAACAACGATTCCGGCTGATTGTTACGGATGGCGTTTTTTCTATGGATGGCAATGTTGCCCCACTTGATAAAATTGTCGATTTAGCAAAAAAATACAATGCTATGGTGATGGTCGATGAGTCGCATTCGGCGGGTGTGGTAGGTCAAACCGGGCGAGGTGTAACTGAAAAATACAATCTTAAAGGTGAAATCGAAATTATTACCGGTACCCTTGGTAAAGCATTTGGTGGAGCCATAGGCGGTTTTACAACCGGGAAAAAAGAGATAATTGATATTTTGCGCCAACGATCACGTCCATATTTATTCTCTAATTCAATTCCACCCATGATTGCAGCTGCAGGTATTCGCATGTTTGAAATAATGAGTGAAACAAATGTATTGCAGGATAAACTCCATGAAAATACCTCCTACTTTGTAGACCAAATACTTAAGGCCGGCTTTGATATAAAGCCCACATCATCTGCTATTTGTGCTGTAATGCTGTACGATGCCAAGCTCTCGCAAGAATTTGCTATCCGCATGCTAAATGAGGGTATATATGTTATTGGATTCTATTTTCCTGTAGTGCCTAAAAATCAGGCACGTATTCGTGTTCAGATTTCAGCTGCTCATGAACGTGAGCAGCTCGACAAATGTATTGCTGCTTTTATAAAAGTAGGAAAACAATTAAACGTTATTGAATAAATATTAAAAATGGCTACGACTATTTCAATGTCGTCAGAAAATAGATGAAAGCATTAGTAAAATTAAAACCCGAAAAGGGTATTTGGATGGAAGAGATTCCAATTCCACATGTCGGAATAAACGATGTTTTGATAAATGTAAAAAAGACAGCCATTTGTGGTACTGATTTACATATTTATAAATGGGATGATTGGTCGGCACGCACTATTAAGACACCCATGACTATTGGTCATGAATATGTTGGTATAGTAGTGGAAAAAGGGAAAGGTGTGAAGAATATACAGATTGGTGATCGTGTTACCGGCGAAGGTCATATTGCCTGTGGTCATTGTCGTAACTGCCGTCGGGGTAAACTTCACGTATGCGAAAACACGGTAGGAATTGGTGTAAACCGTGATGGAGCTTTTGCCGAGTATCTGTCGTTACCTTCGGAAAATGTGGTGAAACTCGATGAACGTATATCCGACGAAATGGCTGCTATAATGGATCCATTTGGAAATGCCACACATACTGCACTTTCGTTCCCGTTAATTGGTGAAGATGTGCTCATCACAGGAGCGGGTCTTATCGGTACAATGGCTACTTCCATCTGTCGTTTTGCCGGAGCACGTAACATTGTGGTAAGCGACCTGAGTGATTACCGTTTGAATATTGCAAAGCAAATGGGTGCGACTATCACCGTGAATCCCTCAAAGGGAGAAACGCTTGAAAATGCAATGAAAGAATTGCACATGCGTGGTTTCGATATTGGACTCGAAATGTCAGGTGCCCCACGTGCTTTTGATAGCATGGTTGAGAACATGTATAATGGCTCTAAGATTGCGCTACTTGGCATTTTGCCCAATTCAACTACTGTGAAATGGGATAAAATTATATTTAAAGCGCTGACATTAAAAGGAATTTATGGTCGCGAAATGTGGGAAACATGGTATCAAATGGAACAAATGCTTATCACAGGAATTAATTTAAGCCCTGTAATTACACATAGATTTGATATAGATGATTTTCAGAAAGGTTTCGACATCATGGAAAGTGGCGAATGTGGCAAAGTTATTTTGAATTGGGAATGATTTGTTCAAATTCATTTTATGTTAACTGTGTGCAATTTTAGATCCAATTTACACGCAAATTATTTTATAGAATCTTCGATATGAGACTAATAATACAACCAGATATATCCAATATATCCAACTGGGTGGCCAATTATGTTGCCACAAGAATTAATGAATTTTCGCCAACAGCCAAACGACCTTTTGTGCTGGGTTTACCAACGGGATCAACACCACTCGGAACCTATAAAAAGCTGATTGAGATGTACAAAGAAGGTAATGTTTCGTTTGAGCACGTAATAACGTTTAATATGGACGAATACGTTGGTATCCCAAAAGATCATCAGCAAAGTTATTATAGCTTTATGTGGAATAATTTTTTTGCTCACATAGATATTCTCCCCAAAAATGTAAACATACTAAATGGTAATGCACCTGACTTGGACGTAGAATGTGATGCCTATGAATCAAAGATTCAAGAGGTGGGTGGGATTCATTTATTTTTGGGTGGAATTGGTGCCGATGGTCACATTGCATTCAACGAACCGGGTTCATCTTTGCATTCTCGCACTCGTATGAAAACACTGACGCAGGATACCATAATTGCGAATTCACGTTTTTTCAACAATGACATTCATCAGGTTCCCAAAACCGCACTTACCGTTGGTGTAGGCACAGTTATGGATGCCAAAGAAGTTTTGATTATAGTCAATGGGCATAATAAAGCACTTGCTTTACAACAAGCTGTGGAAGGTTCAATTAATCATATGTGTACAATTACAGCCTTGCAATTGCACCAAAAGGGGATAATTGTCTGTGACGAATCTGCAACTCCCGAGTTAAAGGTAGGTACCTATCGTTATTTTAAGGAAATTGAAGGATTATAGGCACTAGGTTCTTTCTCAAGTTACTAATTTTAAAATAAAGAAAAATGCAATACGATTTAAGCTCGAAAATTACCTTAGAACGCACTCCCGAACGCTACTATCGTTCTAACGATATGATTGAAAGTCTACGTCAAACGCGGTATGAAAAACTGCGTACAAATATATATGCCGATACCAACGAAGGTGCGTGTTCTGTTGCACAAAAAGTGGCTACATTAATTCGCGATAAAGAAAATCAAGGAGAACGTTGTGTTCTTGGATTATCAGGCGGATTTTCGCCACTTGGCGTTTATGACGAATTGGTGAGGATGCACCGGGAAGAGGACCTGAGTTTTGCTGATGTAGTTGTCTTTAATGTCTCAGAGTTCTTCCTGACCAATCAAGACGAACGGCATTCTAATGCGAAACTTTTAAGGACTTACTTACTAGATAAAGTTGATTTTAAACCCGAAAATTTTTTTACACCGGATGCAAGCGTCAATCGCACCAACGTGTATGATTTTTGCCGTCACTACGAAGAACTGATTGATCAATACGATGGTTTGGATGTAGTGTTGGTAAGCGTTGGTTTAGTCGGAAATATAGCCTACAATGAACCAGGTTCTCAGATAAGTACATTAACCCGTTTAATGCTTCTCGACAATGAGTCTCAACGGGATCTGAAGCGATATTACAGTTCCATCTCCGAAGTACCAACAAGTGCTATAACCATGGGTCTTTCAACGTTACTCAATGCTAAACAGGTTATTTTGTTGGCTTGGGGAGAGAATAAATCAGCTATTCTGAAAGACGTGATTGAAGGGAAAACGGATGACAGTGTGCCGGCATCGTTCCTGCAGTTGCATAAAAATGCTATGGCTGCCATTGATTTAAATGCTGCTCAACAACTGACTCGCATAAGTCATCCTTGGCTGGTAGGTCCATGCGAATGGACAGATATGCTCATACGCCGTGCTATCGTATGGCTTTGCAACGAAACAGATAAACCAATTCTTAAACTGACGAATAAAGATTACAATCAACATGGGTTGGACGAATTACTTGCATTGTATAATTCAGCCTACAATGTGAATATTAAAATATTCAACGATTTACAGCATACCATCACTGGTTGGCCGGGAGGGAAACCTAATGCAGACGACACGAACAGACCCGAAAGAGCTAACCCGTATCCAAAACGGATAGTGGTTTTTAGTCCGCACCCCGACGATGATGTGATTTCGATGGGTGGCACTTTACAACGGCTCGTTGACCAATGCCACGAGGTGCATGTGGCTTACCAGACTTCGGGAAGCATTGCAGTTGGTGATGAAGAAGTCATTCGGTATGTTTCATTGATGCAAGATATAATCGATCGTTTTGATGCAAAAAATGATTCTGTTAGGGCGAAATATGCCGAAATTCTGCACTTCCTGAACAATGAAAAGCAAGCAGGAGATGTAGATACAGTTGATGTTCTATACATTAAAGCCCAGATTCGCAGGGAAGAAGCTCGTACAGCCTGTCGCTTTATTGGAGTTAAATCGGATCATATTCATTTTCTCGATCTACCTTTTTACGAAACAGGGAAAGTGCAGAAAGGAGAACTTTCGGATAAAGACATTTTAAAGATAATTCCATTGTTGGAAGAGGTTCAACCTCATCAAATATTTGTTGCAGGCGATTTGGCTGATCCACATGGAACGCATAAAGTTTGTTTAAATGCCGCTTTATCCGCTATTCATGAATTGAAAGCCGCTCTATGGATGAAAGAATGTCGTATCTGGATGTACCGTGGAGCATGGGCAGAATGGGAAATAGATCATATTGAAATGGCAGTTCCTATCAGTCCCGAGCAACTTCGAAAAAAGAGACATTCTATTCTTAAGCACCAGTCCCAAATGGAGAGTGCCCCATTCCTGGGAAATGATGAACGATTATTTTGGCAACGTGCCGAGGACCGCAATCAAACAACTGCGAAATTGTACAATAAATTGGGACTTGCCTCTTACGAAGCTATCGAAGCATTTGTAGAATATAAGATTGTTTGACAAAATTGGATATGAGATTAAAGTAAGATATCGTGTCTTTTACTTTAAAATACAAACAGAAATTAATAAATTGGGGAATTCCCCTTGAGAAACTATTTTTATAAAATTAAAGTATGGCTAAAATTTTAGTAACTGGTGGAACCGGCTATATTGGCTCACATACTGTAGTAGAACTTCAGACAGCAGGGTATGAGGTTGTAATTGCTGACAATCTGTCAAATTCAAACATTCAGGTTGTAGACAGAATTGAAAAGATTACCGGTGTGCGCCCTGCATTTGAGAATATTAATTGCTCGGATTATGAGGCAATGGATAAATTATTCAAAAGGCACTGTAATGATAAACAGGATAATATCAAAGCAATAATACATTTTGCTGCAAGTAAAGCAGTCGGTGAGTCGGTCGAAAAACCATTGTTATATTATCGGAATAACCTGGGATCTTTGATGAATCTGTTGGAGCTAATGCTTATAAATAACGTAAGAAATATTGTATTTTCTTCGTCATGCACTGTTTACGGTCAACCCGACATATTACCGGTAACCGAGTCAGCTCCGGTTAAGAAACCACTTTCTCCATATGGAAATACAAAGAAGATCGGAGAAGAAATAATAAAAGATACTATCTATGCCAATCAGGAATATAAAGGGATTATTTTGCGTTATTTCAACCCCATAGGTGCTCACCCTTCTGCCGAAATTGGTGAATTGCCAAATGGTATACCTAACAATTTACTTCCATTTGTTGCTCAAACAGCTGTAGGACTACGGAAACAATTGCAAGTGTATGGTGATGATTACACTACACCCGATGGTTCTTGTATTCGTGATTATATTAATGTTGTTGACCTGGCGCGAGCCCATGTGCTTGCTGTTCAGCGAATTTTGGGTGCAGAAAACAAGTCGCCGATAGAAATATTTAACTTGGGGACCGGGCGGGGATTGTCAGTGCTTGAAATCATTAAAACATTTGAACAAGTAACAGGTGTTAAGGTGCCTTATAAAGTTGTGGGTCGCCGTGAAGGTGATATAGAACAAGTGTGGGCTGATCCAACATATGCTAATAACGTGCTTGGTTGGATGGCCGCCGAAACCGTTGAAAATACTTTGCTTAGTGCATGGAACTGGGAATTAAAACTAAAATCTAATCAAAATCGTTGATTTTTTTAAACTAAAACAAAAATATATTTATGACACTTATCAAGTCAATTTCTGGAATTCGTGGTACAATCGGAGGCAAAAGTGGTGACGGTTTGAGTCCGCTCGATATTGTAAAGTTCACTTCGGCCTATGCTACGTATATAGGTAAAAATAATACAACCAAAAAACTTGTTGTGGGTCGTGATGCTCGTATCTCGGGTGAAATGGTTTCAAATATTGTTATTGGAACACTCATGGGCATGGGCTTCGACGTGATAAATATTGGATTAGCCACTACACCAACCACAGAATTAGCTGTGGTTATGAGTGAGGCTGCAGGAGGAATCATCCTTACTGCCAGTCATAATCCCAAACAATGGAATGCGTTGAAGCTTTTAAATGAAAAGGGAGAATTTTTAAATGCTGCCGAAGGTGAATCAATTTTGAAAATTGCAGCAGAGGAATCCTTTTCTTTTTCAGAAGTTGATCATTTGGGCAAGGAAACTATTGACAAATCTTTTTCAAAAAAGCATATTGAATCTGTTCTCGGTTTGGAATTAGTAGATGTAGAAGCTGTTCGAAAAGCTAACTTTACAGTGGCTATAGATTGTGTAAACTCTGTTGGTGGCATTGTTATTCCGGAATTACTTGAGGCACTTGGAGTGAAACAAATCCAAAAATTATATTGTGAGCCAAACGGCCAATTTCCTCACAACCCTGAGCCGCTTCCAGAACATTTGACCGAAATAGCTTCGGTGATGAAACAAGGAAAAGCAGATGTTGGTTTTGTAGTTGACCCGGATGTAGATAGATTAGCTATTATCTGTGAGGATGGTGAAATGTTTGGAGAAGAATATACTTTAGTTTCTATTGCAGATTATGTGCTCTCAAAAACTCCTGGAAACACCGTCTCAAACCTGAGTTCTACCCGTGCATTGCGAGATATGACGGGAGTTCACAACCAAAAATACGAAGCAGCTGCAGTTGGTGAAGTCAATGTTGTTGCAAAAATGAAGGCAACCAATGCAGTTATTGGTGGAGAAGGTAATGGCGGAATTATTTATCCGGCCAGCCATTACGGACGTGATGCACTAGTTGGTATTGCCTTATTTCTAACACAACTCGCAAAATCAGGAAAGAAAACAAGTCAGTTACGCGCGTCATATCCAACTTATTTTATGGCCAAACAAAAAATTGAACTCATTGCCGATACAAATGTAGATGCAATTTTGGCTAAAATAGCTAACAAGTTTCGCGATATGGATGTCAACACCATTGATGGTGTGAAGATTGACTGGACGGATAAATGGGTACACTTGCGCAAATCAAATACAGAATCGATTATACGTATTTATGCAGAGGCATCGACAATGAAAGATGCTACCGATTTAGCTCAGCAACTCATTGATATCGTAAAAGTGATGACTAATTGATGCATATTAAAATTTATTTTTTTATATTATTTTTAAACCAATCTGATGATATAATTACTTTTTATTTTCAGTGCAGTTCTGATACTCTGCAGTTTTAAAGACAGTGGAGAAATACGTCCGGTTCCTTCGGAAAAACCAAACAAGGGATCAAAAAACACAGATTAAAAGAAAATACGACATGTTTATGCATTTCGGCATAAAGACCTTTGTAGATAGGAATGGACTGATGGCATCATCCTTACGGATAAATATGCGCTTAAGAATATTAATGTCGAGCAATGAATCCGTACGGCTAAAGAAGCAGGGATGACCTACGTGATTATGATAACTAAACATCAAGATGGCTTTTGTATATGGGATAGCAAATACACCGATTGCGATGTGGCTTCGTCGGGTAAGCACTGGACAAATCCTGAGAACTCTTTCTTTATAAAAAAAGTCAAATTGAAAGATGGGACAGTAATTCATGTTAATCGTATGGAACGGCTGCAATTATTGTTGGATAAGAATTGAACGCCGATTATTTTATACGCAGTTTACACCATCGTGAATGTGAATCGGCGAAAAAACACAGTATCTTTTATCGTGCAGATTCCGTTACAATTAGAAAATAAATAATTATTTACAACTAACCCATGCAAAGAAAATTAGGTTTTTTCATTATAAGTATTCTTTTGGTTTCAATCCACGCGAAGTCTCAAATGGGACTAACTCAAGACTCGTTGATCAAAAAACGGGAAACTTATATTTCAAATAACGGTTCCTAAAGGATTTACAACACACTTAACTCCATCTAATCTAGAAGGTTATAATCTTCAACTTATAGGTTCCGATAACCTTTCTGTTATAAGCAAGGCGGGAAAAGTATTCAGCCCGTTGAATGATTGCACGATTGTTCTTTTATACAAGGCTGAAAAGTTGTCAGGAAATACATTGATGGAAATATCTGTCCCCGTAAAAGTACAAGGACAATTCACAAATCAGGGCTAGATAGTTGGCGAGCAACCTATGAACTAATAAGTTCTGAAAGCGGCTACACTATACAGATTTTAAAGCGATATTTTGAAGACTACTATATGATTATCTAGCAATGAATGATTACCGGTAATAAATAAAGGAACCTCAGTTTGAGGTTCCTCGCATTTCCGTATAATCAGAAGTCTATTGCTTTATAGATAGTTCCTTATTAGAGTCCAGCTCCTCTTCAACCTTGCCTTAAAGTTATTGATTATTCTTAATAGAATCACCAACTATTTTTAGCATCACTACCAGATTTTAAGACAAATATAAACATGCACTCACGAATCATAAAAGTCAAATTCCTATAACCAATATTTTAAATTCGGTACATTTTGTATATTCCCTCTAATTTCCCCGCTAGCTCCTGCATATCATTACTAATTTTACTGTCTGTTATACGTGCATAGATTTGTGTGGTGCGAATATTCGTATGTCCAAGCATCTTACT
>Ga0302173_10000315_pt1 | contig 26221 bp, 17 predicted proteins | sample I_Fen_N3_1_FD_198785 | JGI IMG/M metagenome (GOLD analysis project Ga0302173, IMG submission 198785) | Peat permafrost microbial communities from Stordalen Mire near Abisko, Sweden - I_Fen_N3_1 | ecosystem: Environmental > Terrestrial > Soil > Wetlands > Permafrost | place: Sweden: Abisko... | reverse complement strand
GATTAAAATGGCAAGAAAAAAGAATGAAAATTCCTTAGCAGAAAATAGAAAAGCAAGACATGATTATTTTGTAGAAGAAGCAATGGAAACTGGACTAGTTTTAGTTGGAACAGAAGTTAAATCAATACGAAAAGGTAAAGTTAATCTTAAAGAATGTTATGCAGATATATCTAATGGTGAAATATTTATAAAAGGTATGCATATTTCTCCATATGAACAAGGGAATATATTTAATGTAGATCCTATAAGAGAAAGAAAATTACTTCTTCATAAAGATCAAATAAGGAGACTTGATGGTTTAGTATCTCGAGATGGATATACATTAATACCATTATCACTTTATTTAAAAGAGGGTAAGGTTAAAGTTGCACTTGGAGTATGTAAAGGAAAGAAAAATTATGATAAGAGAGACTCTATGTTAGAAAGAGATCATAAGAGAGATATGGACAGAGCTATAAAAGAAAGAAATAGATAGTACATTAAATTTAAGTGACAGTTCAGTTTAAAATAATTTTGATTTTAAAAAATATATACGTGTATTAAGCTTGAAATAAGCTGCCTAAAAGATATTTAAAAATACTTTTAGGCAGCTTATTTTAAGCTTTATTTTTTGATAATTTTTATATGTAAAAATTTTTCGAAATTATGTTAAGAATAATAAAAAATAAACGTATTTAAATATTATTTGTATATAATAGGAACAATAATAAAGAAAATAATAAAAAATATGTATTTTAGAGTTAACTGGGTATATAATTCATGTTATAATAATTATGGATCTAATGTAAAATTAATTCAATAAGGGGGATTTTTTTTGAAAAAAATATTAAAATCAAAAAAAAGTATAGCTTTTTTAACGAGCTTATTTCTAACAATCACATTAATTACTGCTTTTCCTGTAATAGGATATGCAGCAGATAATGAAAAAACTTTTGACATAATTGAAGTGACAGACTTTCATGGAACGCTGAAAGATTCATCAGGAAATCCAGTTGCAGGAGTTTTAGCAGATAGAATAGGTAATTTAAAAAAATCTAATTCAGATAGAACACTAATTTTAGGGGGCGGAGATTTATATCAAGGTTCTGCAGTATCCAACATTATGAAAGGGGTTCCAGTTCAAAAAGTTATGTCACAAATTGGAATGGAAATAACAGCCCTTGGAAATCATGAATTTGATTGGGGATTAGATACAACTATAAATACATCTATGAAAGATGCAGCATATTCAATAGTTTGTAGTAATCTTTATAGTAAAGAAACTGGCAAGAGAGTATTTGATCCATATAAAATTATAACTAAAGATGGCGTGAAGATTGCAATTATTGGCGGAATAACACGTGAAACAGAAACTAGTGTAACGCCTAAATATGTAAAAGATTTTGAATTTAAAGATCTTGCAAATGAAATTAATTCAGTTGCAGCAGAAATAAAGCAAAATAAATTGGCAGATGTAACAATAGCCTTAGTACATGAGGGAGATAAAGGTGATAATGCTACAGGACCATTATTTGATTTAGCTAATAATCTTCAAAATATAGATGCAGTGTTTGGTGGACATAGTCATACTAAAACTGCTACAATAGCTAAAACTACTAATATTCCAGTTTATATTGCAGCTTCTAATGGTAAGGGATATATAGATGCTAAATTTAAGATTACTAGTGACAAGAAAATAATATTTGATGCACCTAATCTTACAGATAGTTATAGAGCTTTAGATAATGAGAACGGATATAAAGCTAGCAATCCACAAACAGATAGTGCTATTAATAATATCGTAGATGAGGCTAATAAGGAAATAGATCCGATGACAAAAGTTGTTATAGGATATAATAAAGATAAGATTTTAACAAGAACATTAGATGAATCTCCATATGGATCATCAGTCTTGGGTAACTGGGCATCTGATATTACGAGAAGTGCAGTTAATGCTGAAGTTGGTTTTCAAAATAATGGAGGACTTAGAATAGATATACCACAAGGTGATATTACAGTAGGTACAATGTGGCAATTCATGCCATTCGATAATACAATTTATAAATTAAGTATGACAAAGGCTCAATTAAAAGAAGTTTTAGAGCAGGCAGTTGCAGATAAAAGCAAGGGGTTACAAGTATCAGGAATTAAGTTTTCTTATGACTCAAACCTTACAGAAGGACAAAGAGTTAAGTCTATAACAAGAGAAGATGGAACAGCAATCAATGATACTGAAAGTTTATCTGTAGCAGTTCCAGATTTCGTAGCTCAAGGCGGAGATTCATTTACTGCATTTACAAAATGTGGTGGGCTAAATATTGCAAATGATACTCATGTTGTAATAAGAGATGCATTTATAGAATGGTGTAAATCTAATAAAGATAAAAATGATAAGAACACAATATCAAATATAGATGTTAAAAGAATGGTTAACCAAGGAACAAGTAGTGTAGGAACTTGGAAAAATGAAGGACAGTCTTGGAAATACATGAAAGACGGAAAAACTGTTAGTGGATGGAATAATATCAATGGGAAATGGTATCTAATGGATTCAACAGGAGTAATGCAAACAATGTGGAATCAAGTAGATGGAGAATGGTATTTCCTAAAGGATGATGGAACTATGGCAACAGGTTGGACATATGTAGGCGGAAATTGGTACTATTTGAATTCAAATGGTACTATGGCAAGTGATACAACAATTGCTGGTTATAAATTAGATGAAAGTGGAACCTTAGTTGCATAATATTAAAATTTATATTTAAGCAAATGAAAGAAAATGGAGCTGTTACAAAACTAACGTGGTTAGTTTTGTAACAGCTCATTTTTTGTAAAATTTAGAATAAAGCATTTGAAAGGTTATTGCAACTATAAGAGATTTATTGATTTAAGGACAATCAAAAGGGAGCGTAGCTCCTAATTAATTATTTCGCTACACTACTTTTTATTACTAATTGTTAACTAATATTTAACACAATATGTATATTGTTGAATTATATAAATATTATATAATATGCAGTAGAAAATGGAATGGAATTTCCAAGAAAAATATCCATTTAAAAAATTTGAAAGGAGAAAAATATTAACTTAAATTCATTAATTAAATCAAGGGGGACAATAATTATTATGCTTAATAAAAGAAATAAAAGAATATTTAGTGCCTTATTAATATGTACATTTATGCTATCTAATTTTGTTATGTTTGGCCAAATTAAAGTAGCTAGAGCAGACACAATTTATACTAGTAATTTATTGGATACTACAACTGGCGCTGCGGTTAATGTTACAACTGGTTCTGCAGTTAATGTTACAACTGGAGCGGCAACTAGTTTGGATATAGTCGAGATTACAGATTTTCATGGTCAACTTTTAGACACTACTGGTACTAAGGAGGTGGGAGCAGCACTGGCAAAAGCAGTTGAAGGAGTTAGTGCTAGCAATCCAAATACTCTTATAATTGGTGGAGGAGATTTATATCAGGGAACTCCAGTATCAAATATGTTAAAGGGAGTTCCAGTTCAAAAGGTATTATCTAAAATGGGAATGGAAGTAACAACACTTGGAAATCATGAATTTGATTGGGGTCTTGACACAATAAATGCTGAAACTATGAAGGATGCAAAATATGGTATTGTTTGCTCTAATTTATATGACAAGACAACGGGGAAAAGAGAATATGAACCTTATAAGATTATAAATAAGAATGGCACAAAAATAGCTGTTATTGGGGCTATATTAAATGATGTGGCTACTATAGTTTTACCAGCAAATATAGCTAATTATCAAGTTAAAGATATTGCAACTGAAGTTAATGCATGTGCAAAAAAAATTAGAGACAATAATGAAGCTGATGTTGTATTAGCAGTTGTGCATGATGGAGGTTCTTCATTAAATAGTATGGTAGGTAATTTGCATGGTGTAGATGCAGTATTTGGTGGGCATACTCATACAAACGGAGATGATTTGATAAAAGACAAGGACAATAAAGATGTACCTGTTTTAAACGCAAGCAGTTCAGGTAAGGGATATATTGATTTGAAAATTTCACTAGATAAAAATAAGAAAATAACGAACTTTTCAGCTCCAAAGACTAATTGGAAGGCGCTTTCTACACCTACAGCTACTACACCTGTAGATACAGAATGTAAAGCAATTGCAGATGATGCCTATAAAAATTTAGCACCAATTTTTGATGAGATAATTGGCAATGATGCAGTACCTTATACAAGAACTCAAACTGTTTCACCTTATGGAGAATCACAGCTTGGAAATTGGATGTCAGATGTAGTTAGAAATAATGTTAAGGCTGATGTGGGTATTGTAAATAATGGTGGAATAAGAATAGATACTCCAGCTGGAAATATAACTGTTGGTACTATTTTTGGTATAATGCCATTTGATAATACTGTTACTACAGTTAAAATGACGGGTGCTCAACTAAAGACTATTATTGAGCAAGGAATTGTAGATGACGGAAAAGGACTTCAAATCTCAGGAGTAAAAATTACTTATGATTTATCTAAAACAGCTTATAAGGAAGCGGTTACAGATGGAGAAAGAGTTGTAAGTATGGTTAGAGAAAGTGATGGAACACCTATAAAGAGTGGTGAGATGTTAACCGTAGCAGCACCTGATTTCCTTGCTACTGGAGGAGATACTTTTTCAAGATTTTTAGACGCACCAATTGCAAAGACTTATAATGATACTCATACTCTTGTAAGAGATGCTTTAATTGCAGATGTTAGAGCAAATAAGGGGATAGTTGTAAAAATGAACCAAAGATTAAAAAATCAATCACAATCAGGTTCAGGAACAGCTTCTGCTAAAGTAATGACAATTAAAGAAGCTAAAGCTGTAGCAGATCAAAAAGCTTCAGCTATAATAACAGGTTTTGTAAGCGGAGTAAATGGAAAAAATGTATTTTTACAAGATGATCCTACAAACCCTACTGCAGGTATAGTTTTATATAATACATGTGGAGCTAATGTTTTTAATGGAGATAAGATTACAGTAACAGGGAACTTATCAGTATATAAGGGATTAATAGAAATAACACCAGCTTCAACATCAAATGTTGTAACAATAAGTGCAAATAATACAATTACACCTAAAGAAGTTACAATAGCGGATATTAATGATGACTTGCAAGGAGAATTAATTAAAGTTAAAAAAGTTACATTTACAAGCATAGACACTGAAGCATCTTCAACAATACAAGATTCAACAGGAAACATTGTAATATTTAAGATGCCAACTATATCTGGATTAAATGTTAATGATGTAAAAGATGTTACAGCTAATGTATCAAAATATGGAACAACATTAGAATTAATTTTAAGAGATCAAAATGATGTTGTTAATCCAAATGAAAATCCAACGGGTTCAAAAGCAACAATATCAGTAGTAGCAACTTCCGACCTTCATGGCAATGTGTTAAATTTTGATTATGGTACAAATAATGCACCTTCTAAAGGACAGGGATTAGCTAAGGTTTCAACTTATGTAAAAAATTTAAGACTATCTAATCCGAATGTAATGTTAGTTGATAATGGAGATACAATTCAAGGTACTCCTCTAGTTTATTACTACAATATGATAGACAAGACTTCTGAGTATCCAATGTCAAAAGTTATGGGAGCAATGAAATACGATACAGAAACCCTTGGAAATCATGAGTTTAATTTTGGTCTTGATACATTGAACAGAGTGATAGGTGATTATAAAAATGGAGGAATTCATGTTTTATCAGCTAATACTTATAAGAGCGATAATTCAAATTTTGTAGAACCTTATTACATTAAAGAATTTAATATAAATGGTAATGCCGTAAAAGTTGGAATATTAGGACTTACAACTAAATGTGTTCCAAACTGGGAAGATCCAGAGCATTATAAAGGTCTTCATTTTAATGATCTTATAGACGAAGCTAAAAAATGGGTTCCTATTGTTAAACAAAATGGAGCTGATGTTGTAATTGTAGCTGCACATAGTGGAGAAGAAGGCGCTAGTGATGTTATTCCAGAAAATGAAATAAAAGCACTTGCAAATAATGTTTCAGGAATAGACGCTATAATTGCAGGTCATGCTCATTCAGTTTTAAATGATCTTAACTTAAAAAATCCTGCTGGAAAAGTTGTGCCAGTAGTTGAACCAGGAAAATGGGCAAATTATTTATCACAAATAGACATAAGTATAGGTGATAACAAAGCTGTTTCAATAGCTACTAAAAATGTTGCAATGGATAATACTATAGCAGAAGATCAAAATATAGTTTCATTAATTGCACCTTATCAAGAAAAAACACGGCAGTATACATCTACAATAATAGGTCAAGGAACAGATGTATTTTCGGGCGAAGGACAAACTAAGGCTCCAACTGCCATAATGGAATTAATAAATAAAGTTCAAGCTCAAAGTGCTAATGCACAGCTTTCAATAGCAGCACCATTAAGTGCCACTGCAAATATACCAAAGGGAGATATAACAAATAAGGACATTATGGGAACTTATGTGTTTGAAAATTATCTTTATGGAGTAAAGATGAATGGAGAACAAGTTAAAAAATGGTTAGAATATTCTGTAAGATATTATAAACAAGTTTCAAAGGAAACAGATCAAATTGAAAAAGATCCTACATTAAACATTGCAGATTATAATTTAGACCAATTATATGGTGCATCTTATGATGTTGATTTAACAAAACCTGTTGGAAGCAGAATAGTTAATTTAAAATATAATGGAAAACCAATTAGTAACACAGATATATTCACTGTTGCCATTAATGATTATAGATATAATGGTGGAGGCGGCTTTATGAAGGAAGCTGGATTAAGTAATACAGATCCAAGTATAGTTACCTATAGTTCAGCCAGAGCTCTTGGTGATGATGGTCAAGTTAGGAGTTTGATGATTTCGTATATTAAAACAAGCAAGACAATAAGTCCAATATGTTCAAATAATTGGAACTTATCTACTAAAAATGTTGTTGTAGATAATACAGTGACTAGTAATTCAAATAGTAGTTCAAGCCACTCGCATAAGAACTCTAGTAGTAGCTCAAGTAGTGATGCAAATAATTCAAGTTCTGAAATAAGCACAAAAGATTCTAGTGTTTCACAAGCAAATAAAACAGTAGCAGAAGTAGCTAAAGCTAATGCTGAAATTATTGCTAAAATATCTGGTGAAGGTGTAACAACTGAAGAACCAAAACAAATAACTAACGCAGATGGAAGTAAACTTATTGTAACTAAAATCAGTAAAGGTGGAAATTATATAGGTGCAGTTATAACAACAGAAAAAGATAGTGCTACAACAGTTATACCTGTATTATCTGCTGAAAGAAAAATAAAAGCAGTGTATAAGTGTCTACCTCTACTAGGAAAGTATATTCAATTAACAGAAGGGGTTAAAATAGACGAAGATACTATAACTATTCCTACCCAAGCTAATGCAAATTACTATGCAGCTACAGTTCCAATGGATTCAACAGAAACAGTGACTCAAGGTTGGGCAAAAGTAACAGGTAGCTGGTATTTAATTAATGCAACAGGTGATGCGAAGACAGGATGGCAAAAGGATAATTTAGGTTGGGTTTATTTATCACCATCTAATGGGGTTATGCAAACGGGGTGGAATAAGCAAGGAAATGCTTGGTATCATCTAAATGAAAGTGGATACATGTCTATAGGTTGGGTAAATACTAATAACAAATGGTATTACTTAAATGCAGATGGTTCAATGGCTTCTAATATTACTACTGCGGATGGATATACAGTAGACTCAAATGGGGAATTGGTAGCTTAAAAAATAGAAAAAGTATATTTAGGGATTAAGAGGTGTTATATAATAGCATCTCTTTTTCTATGAAATTAAGTTTTTTGATTGTGCCTGATGTAAAATGGGATTGATCTAAATCTTTGAAATAAGGAATTTTGAGATGAAGTTTTTAGATTGAAATAACATTTCTGTGCGCCAAACTTAAGAAAAATTATTAGAATCATAATAAATTATAAAAATACTTGCAATATTATTAATTAGTATATATAATAAAACTAATCCGATTACAATACTAAGAATTGGAGATTGGTGGTTATTTATTAGATATTGACAAATAAAAAAAATCCTTATATAATCATGTCAGAAACTAAATTAAATAATCGTATATCTTATCAAGAGTGGTGGAGGGACTGGCCCTTTGAAACCCGGCAACCGAAATAATGGTTTATTTATCAATATTTTTATGGTGCTAAATCCAGCAGCTATTAGCTGATAGATGAGAGGATAAATTTGTAAAGTGTTTATGCGCTAGGGATTTATTCTCTGGCGCTTTTGTTTTGAGGAACTTCAAAAAAATAGAAAGTCAGTTATTTTAGAGGCAACCTTAGTTATCCGGAAACTAAACAAAGCAAAGTCAAAGGAGGAAATGTGTTTTGATAGAAATTAAAAACGTAATTAAAAGTTTTGGACAAACACAAGTTATAAAAGACGTGTCAATAAGTATTAATGAAGGCGAAATTTATGGAATAATAGGACATAGTGGTGCAGGAAAATCTACGCTACTTAGATGCATAAATGGACTTGAATCCTACGATGGTGGATCTATCAATGTAATGGGGAAAGAAGTCTCTTCATTAAATGGAAGTAGTCTTAGAGAATTTAGAAAAGATTTAGGTATGATTTTTCAAAACTTCAATCTTATGCAAAGAAAAAATGTTTTTGACAATGTTGCACTACCTCTTGAAGTGTGGGGGTACACTAAGAGTGAAATAAAAGATAGAGTGCTGGAATTGCTTAAGTTAGTTGGATTAGACGATAAAAGATTAAGCAAACCATCAGAGCTTAGTGGTGGTCAAAAGCAAAGAGTAGCAATTGCTAGAGCATTAGCGTTAAATCCTAAAATATTGCTATGTGATGAAGCAACCTCAGCATTAGATCCCAAAATCACAAAAGATATATTAAAGCTACTTTCTAAAATTAATAAAGAATTAGGAATAACAATAGTAATAGTTACTCATCAAATGGAAGTAATAAAAGAAGTTTGTGAGAAAGTTGCGTTATTAGATGGTGGAGAAATAAAAGCAGAAGGAAAAGCAGAAGATTTATTTTTAAAACCAGGAAAGTCATTGAAGAAATTTTTGGGTGAAGAAGATGATGGTATTTTACCAGATGATGGTATCAATATTAAATTATTTTTCCCAAGCAATTCCTCAGAAAATGCACTTATAACTAAAATGGCTAGAGAGTTAGAAGTAGACTTTTCAATAGTTTGGGGCAAGCTTGAAAAATTTAGGGAAGAAGTATTAGGCGGGCTTGTAATTAATATAAGGAAAGAAGATAAGGACAAAGTTATAAAATACCTTGAAAATAAGGATATTATATTGGAGGTGCTTGAATAATGAATCAGATAATAGGAAAAGCTTTAATAGAAACGCTAGAAATGGTTTTTGTATCAACTACTTTTGCAGTTATCTTAGGATTTATACCTGCAATAATATTGACAATTACTGCAAAGGACGGATTAAAACCCAATAAAGTAATTTATACTATTTTAGATTTTATAATTAATACATTGAGAAGTTTTCCGGTTCTTATATTAATGATAGTAATTATACCTTTAACTAGATTTATTGTGGGTAAATCCATAGGTACAGAAGCAGCTATGGTTCCACTTACAATTGCAGCAGCACCTTTTGTTGCAAGAATTATAGAATCATCATTAAGAGAAGTTGATAAAGGAGTAATTGAAGCTGCAAAATCGTTTGGGGCATCAAATACTCAAATTATATTTAAAGTTATGCTTAAAGAAGCAGTCCCTTCAATAATGTCAGGAATAACTCTTACAATAATAAGTATTGTTGGATATTCAGCAATGGCAGGAACTATTGGAGGTGGAGGTCTTGGTCAAGTAGCAATAAGTTATGGATATCAAAGATTCCAAACAGATGTAATGATAGAAACATGTATTATTTTAATAATAGTGGTACAAATATTACAACTTTTAGGAAATTATTTTTATAATAAATTATCAAAATAGGGGGAAACAAATATGAAAAAGAAATCAATTTTATCAGTAGTTTTAGCAGGAATAGTAACATTAGGATTAGCAGGTTGTGGGGCAACAACTAATTCAGGAAGTAAAGATTCCAAAAATGACAAGGTAATAAAAATTGGAGTGACGCCAAAACCACATAAGGAAATAGTAGATATAGCTAAACCATTACTTGAAAAACAAGGATATACAGTAGAAATAACTGAATTTAATGATTATGTGCAACCTAATACTGCAGTGTCAGAGGGTTCATTAGATGCAAATTTCTTTCAACATATGCCTTACTTAAAGGAACAAAATGAATCAAAAGGATTTAAGCTGGTATCAGTAGGAGCAGTTCATTTAGAACCAATGGGATTATATTCTCATAAGATTAAGAGTTTAGATGAACTTAAAAATGGAGCTACAATTGCAGTTCCTAATGACCCATCAAATGAAGCTAGAGCTTTAAAATTATTAGCAGGTAAAGGAATAATAAAAATTAAAGATGGTGAATTAGTTACGCCAAAGGATATAACAGAAAATACAAAGAACTTAAAGTTTACTGAATTAGAAGCGGCAGCAGTTCCAAGAGCAATAGAGGATGTTGATGCAGCTGTAATAAATGGTAACTATGCAATAGAAGCTAAATTTAGCCCAACAAAAGATGCAATTGTAATTGAAGATAAAAATTCAGAAGCGGCTAAGCCTTACGCAAATATCGTTGTTGTAAAAGAAGGTAATGAAAAACAAGAAAAGATTCAAGCTTTAGTAAAAGCAATGACTTCACCAGAAGTTAAAGCATTTATTGAAAAAGAATATAATGGAGCAGTAATTCCAGTATTCTAATAGAAATATCAGAAACTACCGAAATAAAGGTCGTGCATTTGTTGCGGCTACTGAAGATTTTGCTGGGTGCTTCTAAGATTACAAGTTGTATCCAAAGTGATAGCTTAAAGTAGAGGAAACTCGACTCATATGCACTCTTTGAGTAAGTGATTCACACCAAATCATAAATTTGGGATCTCTACTTAAGAAGCACAGCCATCAAAATCTTCTTATGTAACAGTACACAAAAGCATGACCTTTATTTCTAGTTTTGTTATATATTTAAAGTATAAGTGAAACTTAGAAGGTGGGCATTTATGTTGCACAAGTTCTGAGTATTGTGTAGTATCTAAAAACTACATTCACATGATATCCAACTAATTGAAGTTCTTTTTCTACAGAACTCAAAAACCTTTAGGGACTAATTTTTATTTAATATTATACAAATCTTTCACTAAATTCACTTAATTTTTTTAAATTAGCATTTAAACTTTCAATAGTAGCACTTATTTCTTCAATAGCGGCTGCTTGATTTTCGCTTTCTGATGCTGATTCATTGACAGATCCAATTATAGTATTTATTGACTCATTCATATTCATAGCAATATTATTTATTGTTCTAGTTGATTCTTTACTTTGAGTTGCAAGTTTTCTAATTTCAGTTGATACAACATTAAATCCTCTTCCATGTTCACCAGCTCTTGCTGATTCAATAGCTGCATTTAATCCTAATAAATTTGTTTGATTAGCGATACTATTAATAATTTCTATCGCGTCTGATGTTTTTTTTGAGGTTTCCATGACATCTTGAGCTTGTTTTAAGGTCTTTTGTGCTGTTAATGCAAAATTTGAAGCTGAATTAGCTAATTGATTAACACTTATAGAAACCTGATCTAATGATTCTGATATTTCAGAAATGCTATTTACCAATTGATTAGAATTATTTAAATCAATTCCACTACTAATTGTTCCAATAATCTGTCCTTTTGAATTTCTTATAGGTATTGATATAACTTTTATTTCTTTTTTAGCTACACTTGTATCACCTTTTTCAAGTTTGCCACTTCTCAATGAATCTTTTATAACATCTAATAATTCAGATCCTCCTTTAAGCTGCAACTCGAATCCTTCAGGAGATTCATATTGAATATATTTTTCATTATCTGTTAGCCCAAACGCTGCATCATCCCTTGCTAAATCGTTAAGATACGGTAAAACAATAGAAAATGACCTTAAAATTTCGATGTCTGTTATATTCTCAGTCAAATACTCTTTATATCCCATAATAATCCTCCCATAAATAAAGTTGTATTTATCTATATTATCACTTTAATATTACTAATTCTACATTAATAGCTAAATTCCTTTTATTGATTCATAGATATAAATACAATTAAACAAATAATTATTGTATTTATAGATTTTGATGTAAATATTAACATCATGTATAATTCTAGACCATTTCAATGGGAATTTCGTAAGTCACTTATTTATCCATGACCATTCTTACCATAAGTATTTTATGGATTTCGACCTTATCATACACTCTCAACTACTTTTAGTTCGCATTTCCTCAGAGTGACCAGTCAGAGTGTACTATCAGTCGACTTCACCGAGTTTAAATATTTTTAGTCTTATTCATAACGATGCTATTCGGAGTATTAGAATAGCACTTGAAGACGCTACTATTTCATTTGACTTTTGAGATTATCAGTTCAACTAATTCAATCGAATTAGTTGCTAATCTTTTCAGTTAGCAATGTGTCGAACTATCGCACTATTCAATTTTCAAAGAACATTTATATTTGTTGTTGAACTATATCTACAAACGGTCTCTTTAATAATAAATTAAAATAAGGTATACTCTTAATTATAATTAGTCAAATAATGTTTAAAATACCAACTAAATTAGATGGAATTTTAAATAATAAATTAGAAATTTTCTTAAAAGGGGATTAAATATGAATATATCAGAGGTTAAAGTTAAATTACTGGGGAATGACATATTAAGTATCATTAATGAGTTCGTTAAAGTTGAAGGCTTATCTTTAAAAAGTATATCTATAGAGGATGGAATAATATTAGAGGGAAGTTTTAAAAAATGGATTAAGATAGATTTTTTTGTAAAAGTAGAATTAATTGAATGTGTTAATAATAAAATTACTGCTAGAATAGCGAAAGTTAAGATTTTAAATCTTGGAGTTTTTAGAATGTTAAGAAGTTTTGCATTAAAGCAGCTATCAAAGGCATTTAAAGAATATGGAATAGATAGTCAAAAAGATAAAGTAATAATTAATATAGATACAATACTTAAAGATGTACCGTTTGTTGATTTAACGATTAATGAAATTTTTATGAAGAGATCAGAATTGTGGGTTGAAGCTAGTGATATTAATATTTCAATAGCTGGAGGTTTAATAAAGAAGGTTGAAGCAGAGGAAGTTAGTGAAGAAAAAGAAAATGATATATTTGCATTAGAACTTGTAAGTAAAATTGATGATAAGTATTCTAAAGGACGAGATATTTTAGGGGACAAGCTACCAGAAGTAACTAAAAAATATAGTGATTACATATTTATATTACCAGATATAATTTCTCTAATTTATAGGTTGCTTAAGGATAAAAGGGTGCCTATAAGAACTAAATTAATAATGTCATCAGCCATAGCATACATAGCGATACCTACAGATTTAATACCTAGAAAGATACCATTTATAGGTGCAATTGATGATATTGGAGTAGGATTCTTTGCATTAAACGAAGTAATTAAAGATGTACCATTATCTATAATCGTGGAAAATTGGCAAGGAAAAAATGAGTTACTTTTAGTATTAAAGAATGGTGTAGAATATTTAGTTGATTTTACAGGTGCTAGAAATGTAGAAAATTTATGTGAGATCGTTAAAGAATTATCTACACTGTAAGATAAATTTGGATATAATATGAATATGACATTTGAAAAAGGAAAGGAATAGTAATATGGCAAATAAAGTTTATGCAATACAATTTGGATTTGATTCTAAGAAGAATCAAAAGATAGAAAATATTATAGTTAATACATGGGCGGAATGTTTAACATATGTTAAAGGCGTAAAAGGAGCTAAATACAAAAGTTTTGAAAGTACTAATGATGCAAAGTCATATTTAAATGAAGGAAATAGGATGCTTAAAAAAAGTGATGAAAATTATCCTAAGGACTGCCTACATGCTTATGTTGATGGCAGTTATAATTCTTTTGACGGAAGATATTCCTACGGAGTAGTTTGTGTTAATAATAATATTGTGGAATATATAGAAAGTAATTCTGCAAAAGAGACATCAGAAAAGAATGTAAGACAAATAGCTGGGGAACTTAAAGGAGCAGTTAGGGCTGTTGAATATGCTTTGAGAGAAAAACAGACAAAAATAGTTTTATTTCATGATTATGAAGGAATAGCTCATCATGCAACTGGTGCTTGGGATAGAAAAGAAGAGTCATCTATGGAGTATTATAATAAGATGCAAAATTTAATGAATTCTGGAATTGAAGTAATATTTGTTAAAGTAGATAGTCATACTGGAGATTTATTTAATGAGCTTGTGGATGAAATGTGTAAGGAATGTTTAGGTATAACCTCCGATAAAACAGTAGAGAAATGGCTTAAGAAAAATATTATAGAAGTTTCTAATGATGAAGTTAAGGGACAGATTTTAAAAATAGCACCTAATTCGAATAATATAATAATAAGTGGTGAAGAGAAACCAATTAAGGAATATATAGAAAGTGATAAAACAATAAATAAAAATGATGAAATTGCTCCAGAAATTAGATTTGAGCAAATTGTAAATTTATATAAAAGCAACGATAAAGAAGGCAAAAAGGTAATTTCAAAATTATTAAGCAAAGAAAAGGAAAAGTTTATTTTATATTTACTAAATAGCATTCAATAAAATATGTAGTAATATTCCTCATTGCCATTTATATATTTAAAATTGAAATAGATAATATTCATGTAAATAATTGACATGGATAACTTCTTAATTAATACATAACCTACATATAGAAAATAAATTAATATATAAGAGGTGTTTATTATGCAAAGATTTTCAAAAGGAATGATGGCTGGACTTTTAATTGGAGTAGCTGTTGAGATGGCTATGATGACACAGTATGATAGAAGGACTCAAAGAACAATGAAAAGAGCTGGAAAAAGAATGAGGAATATGGCAGAATCTACTTATGACGGAATGCAAAATTGGATGAGATAATATTGTTTTAGTAGATATGCTATAAAATTTGAATGTTAACTTAACATGAAAAGATATGAAATTAATCAAGAATTAATTTCATATCTTTTCTATTTACTTACAAATAAATATTTTATATTTATAAATTTTAGCATAAAATTGGATAAAAAAAATAAATTATATAAAATTTGGGCGTGATTTATATTTTTTTGCAGTTTTTTATGAACTTATGATATAATTAAGGAAATTTATATTAATTAATTAAATAATTTGTTGAATAGAGAAGGATTGAAGAAATGGAAATTCTATCATTAGGAGAAAAAATTAAAAGAAAAAGAAAAGAATTAAATATGACTTTAAAAGATCTAGCTAAGGATAGGATAACTCCAGGACAAATTAGCTTGGTTGAATCTGGTCGTTCTAATCCCTCGGTTGACTTATTAGAATACTTGGCTGATGCATTAAATACTACTGTTGAATATTTAATGGAGTCAGAAGAAAGCCAAGCTGAGAAAATTAGTCTTTATTATGAACAAGTAGGCGAATCTTGTATTTTACAAGAAGATTATGAAAAAGGTCAGAGATATATTGATAATGCCTTATACTATTGTGAGAAATACAACTTAGAATATAGAAAAGCAATGATATATTTTATAACAGCAAAGTCTTATATGTATAAAAAAGATTTTCCGATGGGACAAAAGTTTTTTTTATCGGCAAATGTAATCTATATTAAAAATAATAATTATGAACAAATAATAAAGACTTTTTTACATTTGGCTAATATAGCTTTAGAGTTAAAAGCATATCATTCAGCTGCTAGTTATTTAAAACAAGCTGAAAAAGTATATTTAGATAATAAAATTGTAGATGATTTTTTAATGGGGGAAATACATTATAATATGGCGAGGATATATTATAATATAGAAGAGTTAGAATTAGCATTAAAGTATTCATATTCTGCAAAGAAAAGATTTGAGCAAATATATAATGATGAAGATTATGCAAAAAACTTATTTTGTTTAGCAGAAGACTTTAATAAAAAAGGCGATTTATTAAATGCTATAAAGTATTCAAAGAAAACACTAGAGGTTTATAAAAAGATACAATATAACAAGAGTATAGTAAATATAGAACATAATTTAGGAAGATTGTTTCATGAATTAGGAGATTTAGAAGAATCACTTAAGCACTATGAAATATCAAGAAATGTTAGTTCGCAAAATCACGTGGGTTACATAAACGATATATTAATAGATATTTGTAAGAATTATTTGAAGTTAAAGAATACTGAACAATGTAGTAAAATATTGAAAAATATTGAAAGTAGCATTGAAGAAAATGATATTGACCGAAAAATCGAATGTAAGTTAATTAAGTATACTATGTTTAATATTGATGATAAATCTGAACAAGCTGAAAACATATTAATTGATACATATGAATTAGCAAAAAGTAGTGGTAAAATAGCTAAAGCTGGAGAATTAGCTATGAGAGTTGGAAAATACTTCATAGATAAAAAAGAAGAAGAAGAAGCTTCATATTATTTAAACCAAGGAATAAAGTTATTTAACGAGGGAAAAATTTAAAAAGTAAATGGGTGATATATTTGGAAATACTGTCCACTGGTGAAAAAATAAAAAGAGCAAGAATATTTAAAGGAATTACACTTAAGGAGTTATGTGAAAATAGAATTTCAATTGCTAAGATGAGCTGTATAGAAAACGGAAAGATTAAGGCTGATAAAGAATTACTTAAATATATATCAGATAAAATTGAAATTGATTTAGAGTATTTAATAGAAGATGTTTATGAACAAATATTAAGTAATTTGAAAATTATTAAAAATAATATTTCATGTGATAATGATTCTGAAAATAAGTTGAAAGATAATTTGAGTTATGCTCTTAAATATAAATATTATGACTTAGCTTTTGAATTAATACATATATTATTTTCTTACTATGTGGAAGAAAATAGTGTGGAGAATATTCAATTGATAGTTTCTCAATATTATGATTTATATCAAAGAAATAATACGGAAAAAAATACATCTATATACTTTAAAGATATGGCGAGATATCTTTCTCAAAATGGAGAATATATAGAGGCAATATCTTACTACAGTAAGCTTAGAGAAATGTTTCAACAGAAAAAAGAAGGATTCCATAATGCAGAATACTGTTTAATTGGCTATAATGAAGCATTATGTTATCAAAATCTAAAAAAGTCAGATGAAGCATACAGAATTTTATCAGATATTATAGGATATGTGGATAAAATTAAGACAGATGAAAGCAAAGGCAAAATATATCATATTTATGCTACAGTATGCATTAAGCTAAAGAAAGATTGCGTTGATGAATATAAAAAGAAAGCATTCGAATATCAAGAATATAATCCTATTTCATTGGCATTGTCACATGGAAACTACGGAAAGTACTATTTTGAAGTAGGGGAAAAGGAAAAGGCAATCATAGAAATAGAAAAAGGAATAGAGATATTTCCCAATGATAGTGTAGAAAAAAATGTGGAATTTTTAAATTATTGTACTAATATATTAATTGAAAATATAGAATATGAGAAAGCGTATAAGATCACAGAAGAAGCTTTAAATATGGCAATATTGACTGATAATATAAAGTTAATCGAAAAATCATATTACTTAAAAGGAATAATTCTTCAAAAAATGGACAAGTATGTTGAAGCTGAAAAATATATGAATTTATCTCTAGATTCATTATTTAAATTCGGTACAAGAGAAGAAAGAAAAAACAGGTATATAGATATGGGACACCTTTATCATAAGCTTGGATCTATTGCAGATTCATTAAAGTATTTTAATTTAGCTTTAGCAGTAGATAAGAAAATTTAGGAACTATTAATAACGGAAAATAGAAGGATATTTGTTTAGAAAATTAAAAACAAATATCCTTCTATATTTTAGTTAAGAATTATAAGCACCTTAAGATTGTTATTTATTTTCGTGTGCCTAACAAAGAAATATGCTTATTCTGCTGAGTCATATTCACTAGAATAATATTGATTTAGTGTATCTGGATTAAGAAAAAAATCTATTAAATCTTCAATGCTAATAACACCTATAATTTTCTCGTTTTCAACTACAGGCATAGATATAATATCATTTTGCCTTAAACGTTTGGCTACAGTTAATAAGTCCTCATCTGATTGTGCAAGTATTACTGATTTGGACATAACCCATTCAACAGGGCAGCTAACATAATGACCTGGATGTATCATAAATCTATATATATCAGCTTTAACCACCATTCCTACAAGAACGCCTTTGTCATCTACAACAGGCATGCCGTTTATTTCCAATTTATCCATTAAACTCAAAGCGTTATCAATAGTATCGTTTACCTTAATAGTGTGAAAATCTTGTTTAATAATAGAATTTATCTTCATAATATCACCTCTTTTAAAAAGTAGAACATGTTTAATGTACAATGATCACAAAGTTGGATAAAAATATAAATTTGTATATTTTTATTTTACTACAAAATAAGCAATATTTAAACAAGTGTTTATAATAATAAAAAAAAATCATAAAAAGTTAGAATTCACTTTGACTTTCTTTGACCTATATATTATTATAGATATTAGAGAAGGAATTATTTAGGACATAAGGGGTTGGAATAAAATAACAAAAAAGTATAAATTAATATTAAATTTGAGGAGGAATAGTAATGAATGTAGATAAAATGACATTAAGAGTTCAACAGGCTTTGAATGATGCTAATGTTACAGCAGTTAAATTTAATCACCAACAAATAGATTTAATTCATCTTTTTTCTGCTCTTGTGGAACAGGATGATGGATTAGTACCAAATATTTTGACTAAGATGGGAGTTTCAATAAAGAGTATAAAGGACTCAATAAATAAAGAGTTAAATTTAATGCCAAAGGTTTTAGGTGAAGGTGTTGGTAATGTATATATTACTAGAAAAGTAGATGAAGTTCTAATTAAAGCTGAAGAAATTTCGAAACAATTTGAAGATTCATATGTTAGTGTTGAACATTTAATGCTAGCCATTATGGAAATAGATAAAAATAGTCAGGTTTCTAAGCTGTTAAAACAATATAATGTAAATAAAGATAATTTTCTTAAAGTTCTATCAGAAGTTAGGGGAAGTCAAAGAGTTGAAACTCAAGATCCAGAAGGGACGTATGAAGCCTTAGCTAAGTATGGAACAAACTTAGTTGACCTCGCAAAAAAACATAAACTTGACCCTGTTATAGGGAGAGATGAAGAAATTAGAAGAACAATAAGAATTCTTTCTAGAAGGACAAAAAATAATCCGGTATTAATTGGTGAACCTGGTGTTGGTAAAACTGCAATTATTGAAGGATTAGCCGAAAGAATAGTTAGAGGTGATGTTCCAGAAGGTTTAAAGGATAAAATTATATTTTCACTAGATATGGGATCACTAATTGCTGGAGCTAAGTATAGAGGAGAATTTGAAGAACGATTAAAGGCAGTTTTAAAGGAAGTCCAAAGTAGTGAAGGAAGAATAATATTATTTATAGATGAAATTCATACTATAGTTGGAGCTGGTAAGGCTGATGGTGCTATGGATGCAGGAAATTTAATAAAACCACTACTTGCTAGGGGAGAGCTGCACTGCATAGGTGCTACAACTTTTGATGAATATAGACAATATATTGAGAAAGATAAAGCATTAGAAAGAAGATTTCAGCCAGTAATAATAGATGAGCCTACAGTTGATGATACAATAGCAATACTCAGAGGGCTAAAAGAAAGATTTGAAATACATCATGGAATTAGAATTCATGATTTAGCAATAGTAGCTGCTGCGAAACTTTCTGATAGGTATATTCAAGATAGATATTTGCCAGATAAAGCAATTGATTTGATTGATGAAGCAGGTGCTATGATAAGAACAGAAATTGATTCACTACCAACAGAACTTGATGTTATAAGAAGAAAAATTTTTAAGTTAGAAATAGAAAAAGAAGCATTGTCCAAAGAAAAAGATGAAGGTTCAAAAAATAGATTAGATGACATTGAAAAGGAACTTGCAGAATTAAAAGAAAAAAATGATGAAATGACTGCAAAATATACTAAAGAAAAAGAACAAATTACAACTATAAAAACTTTGAAAAGCGAATTAGATGATGCTAGAGGAGAAATAGAAATTGCTCAAAGAAATTTTGATTATAATAAAGTAGCTGAAATTCAATATAGTAAGATTCCTGCATTGGAAGAAGAAATTAAACAAAAAGAAATTGAATTAAAAGAAAACTATGAGGGTGCTTTATTAAAAGAAGAAGTTACAGAAGAAGAAGTATCACAAGTGCTTTCTAAATGGACTGGAATTCCAGTGACTAATTTACTTGAAGGTGAAAGAGAAAAACTATTAAGATTAGAAGCTGATATGAGTACAAGAGTAATAGGTCAAGAGGAAGCAATTGAATCTGTAACTAATGCTATACTTAGAGCTAGAGCAGGACTTAAAGATATTAATAGACCAATAGGATCATTTATATTCTTAGGACCTACAGGAGTTGGAAAAACAGAACTTGCTAAAACATTAGCTAGAAACTTATTTGATTCAGAAGATAACATCATTCGTATTGATATGTCTGAATATATGGAGAAACACTCAGTATCTAGATTAGTCGGAGCACCTCCAGGATATGTTGGATATGATGAGGGTGGGCAATTAACAGAAGCAGTAAGAAGAAATCCATATAGTGTAATTTTGTTTGATGAAATTGAAAAAGCCAATGAAGATGTATTTAATATCTTTCTTCAAATCTTAGATGAGGGTAGATTAACTGATAATAAAGGCAAAACTGTAGATTTTAAAAATTCAATAATCATCATGACTTCAAATATTGGAAGTGAGTATTTACTAGAAAATAAAAATGAAGCTTATGTTGAAGATAGTATAAAATCAAAAGTAATGAATGTATTAAAATCAAGATTTAAACCAGAGTTTTTAAATAGAGTAGATGATACTATAATGTTTAAGCCATTAACTGAATCTGGAATTAAGAAAATTATAGATATATTCTTAGGAGATGTAAGTCTAAGATTAAAGGATAAGAATATAGAAATAGAAGTTACAGATGAAGCTAAGAGAATAATGGCAAGAGAAGGGTATGATGTAGTTTATGGAGCAAGACCACTTAAGAGATATATACAAAATACTTTAGAAAATAAGCTTGCTAGAATGATAATAAAGGGTGATTTAATCTATGGTTCAAAAGTTAGAATTGATGGCAATGGTGAAGAAATTACTATAGTTCCCTTTTCATTACTAGATAAGCAATAGTTTGATTTTCTTTGGTTTGTTAGACTAAAATAGTGATGTATACTAAAACAGGTAGTCCTAATTGGGCTACCTGTTAATACACAGATATAGAAAAAGGTGTATTAACTAAATTACACCTTAATATATATCATTAATGCATCTTTAAACATTGATTATGCATGTGACAATAATGGGAACATTACCCTAGCATCATTAGAAAATATATTTTCTTTCTCGCTCCACCAAAACAGGGTCAAATCTTCCACATTTACTTCTTTAAAGGTAAAGGAATCTTTGTCTTTTGGTGTAAAGCCAAGAATAGACATTTTTGTATCTTCCTTTGCTATTACCGATAAAATTTCCTGCAACGTAGCATTTGTATTACCAAAAACATCATAACATATCAATTTATCAGCATCGTATTCAGCAACTACTGCCAAATCATATTGTGGAATATAATAAACATTTTCTTTCATAAACTGTGAACAGTAAAACATTATAAGACCATTATTATTTTCCATTTTTAAATCTGAAAATGGATTGGATAAAGCATATCTTTCAAGTAGCAGATTCCTATCCTCACCAGAAGTCATATCCAGTTTTCTAATTTCGGCTTCTTTTGGAGTAACTATTCCGCTTGCTTGATACTCCTGTTCTTTTACAAATCCAAACTTAGGATAAAAATCTAATACACTATCATTAGCATATAAATAGAAGGCATCGCACTTCTCTTTCCATTCTTCTAAAATCTTTTCTATTAACCATCGGCTCAATCCTTGATTGCGATAACGTTCATTGGTCATTACCGTACCTAACTGAATAAACAATCTTTCTTCATTCCTATAATTTGTATGTATTATATTTACAGAAATATTGGATACCACTGTATCTCCATCCATAAGTACATATGGAATATAATCTTCTTTCCAAAAGCCATTCTGATACCAGCCTTCAAAATCAATTTCAAAAATCTTTTTTGCCAGTTCATTAAAACTTTGTCTAATGGAAGAATTACTTCTTACTTCATTGGTAAACAAATATTCTTTTCCCTTAATGATTGTCTTCATTAAAAATCCCTCTTTTCCTTCTCTTTTTATAATATAATTTTGAAATAATGGTATCTTATACTGCAATTGAATATTTCTCAACAGGTATATTAAAAATCTTTACAAGTTAGATATATAACGCAAGTATGAGATTATATAGAATTATCTTTACTTCACCATTATTTACTATTGAGTATAACTTAATATACATATTATATTATAATTGCATTTATTTACAAGCTTAAATCGTATAACCGGTTCTTTAATTTTTCGGAAGTTTCTTAATGATTGAAATATTAATCCACATTTACTGGACTTTAATTGATAAATAAACTAGAAATAAGTATCACATAATTCAAGGTTAAAGTTATATAACTACGTTATTTTATAGGAATTTCAACATTTGCAGTCATTCCAGATTTTAATTTCCCATCATCATCAGCTATAGAAACTTTTATTTTAGTAGCAATATGTTTGCTATCGGAAGTTGATTGCTTATCCTTAGGTGTATACTCATGTTTTAAAGCAATATAGTTAACTCTTCCAGTTTGAGTTCCAGTTGAGGTTGTTACATTCAGTGACTGGTTGTAAGAAATTTTATCCAAATATTCATCTGGTAGATAAAATAGAACATATAAATCATTTGAGATAGCTATATCTGCAATGTCACTACCGATGTTGACGATATCACCTTGTTCAAAATTCTTACTTATTAGGATTCCATCATTTAAAGCAGTAATGGTATAATTATTTAAAGTGTTTTTAGCTTGATTTAACTGTGCAACAGCTTGATCTACATCGGCTTGAGCAGAATCTATAGTTTGTTTGGTTGATCCATTTCTAAGTAAAGCTAGTTGGGAACTAGCAGCATCGTAGTTTGCTTTTGCAGTATTAATTGCTTCAGAAGTAGAGCCTTCTTGCAATAATTTTAATTGTTGCTTCGAACTTTCTAATTTGAATTTTGCTGAAGAAAGTTGACTAGCTGCTGTATCTAATTTATATTTTACATCGTCTAGAGAACTCTTTGATAGTGCTTCTTTTTCATATAATTGTGAAGTATTATTATACTGGTTATTTACATAATCGTATGATGTCTGTGCAGAATTTACAGCATTTTCAGCAATGGATACCTCGTTTTTAGCTTGTTCTATTTGTTCATTTCTATTGCCAGAAGTTAAAAGATCTAATTGAGCCTTAGCTGCACGGACTTGAGCTTCTGCTTGAGATATTTGCTCAGGACGAGTTCCTTTTTGCAATTCATCAAGTTTTGCATTTTTCATATTTACAACTGCTTGCATTTGATCAACAACGTATTTTTGGTTGGCAGAATCTATTATTGCAATAACATCACCTTTTTTTACAAACTCACCTTGTTGTTTTTTCATTTCTATTATTTTACCAGAAATGGTAGTTGTGGCTGATACAATATTATTTTGAATATCTCCTTTTAAAGTTAATGTGTTTGAATTTGAAGAACAACCTGTAGCTATAAATAAAATGAGCAGGCTACACATAAATAATTTTTTCATACAATCGCCCCTTACTCTTGTAGATTATTATTTTTAACAGTATTATTTGCACGAACTCCATTCATAATATATTGAACTAAATACTCTAAATCTTCTTCATCGTTAGATAATGTTGGTATAGCTACATAATGCAAGAAAAAATACCCAAAGACAGAAGTTCCTATTAACTTAATAATAGAAGTACTTGGAATATTGATAATCTCACCTTGTTCCTTAAATTTATCAATAACTATAACAAACTTATTTACTGTAGGAAAAATAACCGTATCTAAAATTCTATTTCTTAACTCAGGATGAAAAGGTATCTCCTGAATTATTACTTTTAAAATAGGCATTGTTTCAGATACAAATATTTTTCTATTTAAAATTAATTTTCTTAAAAAATCTTCAAAGCTTTTATGATTATTTTTCCAAAGTTCGTTGAAATCATCAAGAAAAATTTCAAATAAAGTTGATTTAGATAAAGTTGATGGAATATCAAATAACAGATCTTTTTTAGTTTTGTAATAGCGAAAAATAGTTCCCTCTGCAACTTTGGCTTTTTTTGCAATTTCACTTGTGGATGTTGCATCGTAGCCTTTTTCAGAAAAGAGTTCTATAGCTGCAAGAAGTATACTTATTTGTTTTTCAGTCATACCATCTTCCATATTATTTAAGCTTATAAGTTCTTTCAATGATCTCTTTAGTATCAATTTATTCACCCCTTGTTAAGTCACAATGGAAAAAATAATAGACCAGTATGCTTGCTTATTATTTTTTCATGTGCCTAAGTATCATATTTTACGATATTTTTTTAGGACTAAGATATTTGCTATTATAAAAAATGCACAAATTAATAGCAAAATTACTACATCAAAGGCAATATCATTAAAGCCTTTTCCACGTATCATAATATTTCTGAGAGCATCAGCAATGTACCATAAAGGCATAAATCGTCCGATAGATTGTAGCCAAGGTTTCATGGTACTTAAATCAAATAGACCAGAAAAGAATATCTGGGGTACTATAATTATTGGTATAAACTGAATCATTTGCAGTTCATTACTTGCAAATGCAGATATAAACATACCTATTGTAAGAGCAACCATTGCTGTTAATATAGTTATAAGAAGTACTAATGTAAAGGAGCCTACCATCATAATATTAAGAATATTAATTGAATACCATGATATAAGTGCAGATTGTATTATAGTAAAGACTCCAAAACCCAAGATATAACCTATAACAATTTCCCATCTACGTAGTGGAGTGGCAAGTATCCTTTCTAGGGTACCTGAGGTTCGTTCACCAAGAAATGATACACCAGCTATTAAGAAAACGAAAAAGAATATAAAAAAACCAATAAGTATAGGACCAAAGTTATCAAAAGCAGCCATGTTTTCATAACCATATAAATATGTTATATCTGGTTTAATTGTTGAAGTTAAGTGCTCTGAATAGCTTTGTACAAGTTTAATAACAGCTGTGTTTTTACTTGGATCACTACCTTCTAATGTTATATGTGGAACGCCACTTTCGAAATTAATCATTGCATCAACTTCTGAATGTTTTATTGCATCATCAGCATTATTTTCACTATATCTAATAACATTTACATCAATGTCTTCTAATTTATTTACAAAACTAATTGGAGCATTTATTATTCCTATTTTAGGATGATAATCTGAACCATCAAATATGAAAGACATTAAAGTTAGAACAAGTATTGGAGCGAAAATCATTAAACCTATAGTACGTTTGTCATGTGCAAGTTGAAGTAAAATTCTAATCATAATTGCCTTAATTCTCATTTTGATGCACCTCCATAGTATAAGAATGCCTCTTCAATTGTGTTTGCATTTGAAGCACGCTTAATTTCATTAGGAGAACCAACTGCAATCAATTTACCATCACGAATCATTCCAAGGTTATTGCATTTTTCAGCTTCATCCATTACATGAGTAGTTACAATAATAGTGGTTCCATTATTGTTTAGTTTATATAGTTCATTCCAGATAGATTTACGAAGAACAGGATCAATGCCAACAGTAGGTTCATCTAAAATTAAGATAGGAGGTTCATGTATGAGTGCAATTGCAAGAGATAAACGACGTTTCATCCCCCCAGAATATTGTTTTACTTGTTTTTTTAGATGATCTGCTAAATTTACAAGTTCCATAACTTCAGTAATTCTTTGTTTTTGCTTAGCTTTTGAAATATTGTACATGGAAGCAAAAAACTTTATATTTTCTTCAGCAGTAAGTGCATCATAAAGTGCATCAGATTGTGCCATATATCCTATTT
>Ga0302173_10000311_pt1 | contig 26352 bp, 23 predicted proteins | sample I_Fen_N3_1_FD_198785 | JGI IMG/M metagenome (GOLD analysis project Ga0302173, IMG submission 198785) | Peat permafrost microbial communities from Stordalen Mire near Abisko, Sweden - I_Fen_N3_1 | ecosystem: Environmental > Terrestrial > Soil > Wetlands > Permafrost | place: Sweden: Abisko... | reverse complement strand
ACACGCTGAGGATGGAAGCTCCCCGTGGCTCTGACTATCTTTTCGAGCGTTGTGACGAAGAAGGTATCCTGATCATGGTTGGCTGGTGCTGTGGCCTCCCCTTCGAAAGTTGGAAGCACTGGACAACACATACGGGCGACATTGCTGAGGAAAGCTGGCGAGATCAGGTTGTCAATCTTCGTGCCCACTCATCTGTTTTCACATGGTTGTATGGGAGCGATAATTTCCCTCCGGAGGACATAGAACGGCGCTATATTAATGTTCTCAAAAAATATGACGGAACGAGACCCTATTCGTCCTCGGCCACACAGGCGCCCAGCAAGATTGAGGGTTATACTGGTTTATTTATGGGCCCTTGGCCTCAGGCATACGCTTATCTTCCTCCTAATTCCTGGTACTCAAAGCTCGAGTTCAATACCGAGTGCGGTCCCAATGGTGAGCAGCTTCCTCCAATAGAAACCATCAGGAGGGTGATGCCCGAAAAGGACCTCTGGCCTGTTAGTCCCGGTTGGGATTTGCGCCTGCGTAAGGACTTTTATCCTCTTTCCCGCAAAGCGCTTGAATCAAGATATGGAAAACCCGCGAGTCTTGAGGAATATTGCAACAAGTCGCAGATACTTCAGATGGAGGCAGTAAAGGCAATGTTCGAGGCCTTCGCAGGAAACAAGTACAAGTCGAGCGGCGTTATATACTGGATGTTTAACAGCGCCTGGCCTAAATTTTACTGGCAGTTGTACGATTACTTCTTAATGCCCAACGGTGCCTTTTATGGTGCAAAGAAGGCTTGCGAGCCCATGCACGTACAATACAATTACAAGGAGAATGCGGTACAACTCGTGAACTGTTTTTATCACGAATTCACTGGATTAAAAGTTACGGCCAAGGCCTTCGATTTTCAAACGAAGGAAATATTCTCGAAAGAAGTCACGACCGGTATGAAGGCAGATGAAAGTAAGATACTTTTCAAACTTGACCTGCCGAAGGAACTTACCAATATTTACTTTGTGAAGCTCCTCCTGCAAGATAAAGCAGGGAAGGAGATATCATCGAATTTCTATTGGTTGTCGGCTAAGGGCGACGATAATGCCGATTTCACTGATCTGGCCAAGTTACCCCCGGTTAATGTGACGACAAAACTGAACCCGTTTGTGAAGGAGAATGGCAAGCTTAAACTCGTAGTTGAATTCACGAATTCTTCAACTTCTCTCGCTTTCGCTATGAATCCCAAGTTACTTTCAGCTACAACACATGAGCCAGTATTGCCCATTTTCTGGCAGGACAATTATTTCTCGCTTTTGCCGGGTGAAAAGCGTACCATAGAAATGCAATTAGATGCCTCGTTGGTAACAGATAGCAAATTGCTTTTCAAACTGGATGGCTGGAACCTGCGGGAAACACAGGAACAAACGTTGTCGGTGCCTTAGACGATACTGGGAAGATTGAAAGTATGAGACACCCCATAGAACCTTGAAATAATGAATGGCGGATAAACATGAAAAAACAACTTAACGGATATAGAATTATGTTTCAGGTATTCTTTGCATTAGCGGATTATTGCTATTTACTCTCTGAAAGCATTAAGCCGTAAATATAGATCTTAAAATAGAAAATAATCCAGAAACATGGTTGTAACTATTGTCCGTTGGGGGTACATTTAAGAAGCCAGCTCTTTGATTATGAAGGGTTGGCTTTTGTCCCATATTTGCCCCAGTAGAGGCATTTAATCTTTATCGTTTAAAAAGTTTACTCTCTATTTTATTCATTACTTGTTCTTTATAACTTTTACTTAAAGGGAGACTCACTGTACTTGTTATAATCTCGTCATCATCAATAGTTTTAATAGCTGAAACAGCAACCATATACGATTTGTGAATACGCATAAAAAGATTATCAGGCAACCTTTTGCAAATACCTGAAAACGTAATATATGTAATGTACTTTTTTTGTTGGGTATGGATAATCACATAATTAGCCATTGCTTCTATATATATAACATCAGCAATAAAGATTTTTTCAATTTTCCCATTACATTTAATAAAAAAGAATTCATTGGTAATATTAATGTTGTTGTCTTTTGCCTTGAGATAACTTTGAGCTTTTTCTACTGATTTCAGGAATCGGGCAAAAGAGATTGGCTTAAGCAGGTAATCGATAACATCCAATTCAAAACCCTCCAGAGCATATTGAGGATAGGCCGTTGTAAAAATAATCAGAGGTGGTTCAGCAAGAGCCTTCATAAACTCGATACCTGTGAGGCTGGGCATCTGAATATCAAGAAAAACCAGGTCAATCTTATTTTTATGCAATAAACCTGCAGCCTCTGCAGCGCTTTTACATTCTGCAACCAGATACAAATAATCTACCTGGTTAATGTATTCTTTCATACCTTCGCGTGCAATAGGCTCATCATCAACAATAAGACAGTTAATCATGTTTTTGGATTCTAAGCGTTACTTCGTAAGTTTTTCCATTTCGTATTTTTAACAATGAATGTGTGTCAGGATACAAGAGTTCCAATCTCCGCTCCATATTTTTTAATCCCAGACCATTCGAATTGTCTGATTGTTCTGCGTTATCTGAATATGTATTCATCACCTTCACAATAATTTGCGAATCAGGTTCATCATAAATGTTAATGTAAAGCTTATTTTGAGATGAATCTTTATAATTTGAAAGATGTTTAAATGCATTTTCAATAAGGGGTAATATTATAAGGGGTGCAATTTTAAAATGCCCCAAATCGTCAGGTATCGTTACCTGCAAATCTGTGCCTGCTTCCTTTCGCAACTGCTGTATGGCGACATAATTTTTTATATAGGCAAGTTCTTTGGAAATATCAATCATATCTGCATTACATTCGTAAAGTTGGTATCTGAGCAATGCAGAAAGTTTCTCCACAGAATTTCTTGCTTTTGCGTTTTCTTTATCGATCTGGAAATATATAGTGTTTAATACATTAAATAGAAAATGAGGATTTATTTGCGATCGCAAATATGAAAGCTCTGTTCTTATCTTCTCATTCTGCGTCATGTGCAATTGATGTTCCATACCAAAACGATCCGTAATAATTTGAATGGCGCTGCTAATACCTATAACAATACAATTAATAATAAACAGGAAAGAAGAAACATAAAGAATATACTTTGCGTCTGTAAATACAGGTTTCCCGCTTAACAGATTATAAAATTCTCCTGCAACTAGGTATGTAAGTACCGTATTAGCAAAAGCAACCAATAATATTGATACAATGAACCTTCGAATTCTTCTTTGATAAAGAATTTCAGGAACAAGCACTTTTCTGGTATAGTAAGCTGGAAGAGATGCAAAACCGGTTACAAGCAATGTTGCCATAAATTGCTGTAAAAAGGGCGATTTCTCATCATAGTATTGGTATAATAAGAAGAAAGTCAGAATTATCCATAACAACAGATTTATTCCAATCTTGCTGATTATATCCCTTTTCATAAAACTGACTTTTTACTTAATGCAATTTACTCCAATTTATCTCTAATCGCATTTTGAACATCAAGAATTAAACAGAGGTCGTCCTTAAAAATCTTATGGTTGTGTAAAATTTCTATTCCATGCCTTGAAAATGAGTAAATTGGAGTAAAAATAATTTCAAAAAATTTAAATGATTGAAATATGAAAAAGAAACTGCTAATTTTATTTACAAGCCTGATTGTACTAATGTCTCTTATAACATCTTGCTCAAAGAACAGCGACAAAACAACAGATCCAAGAACTCAATTTGTGGGTAAATGGATTGGTACCAAGTCATTTACCTTTACGCAGTATCCAACTTTGAATAAAACTGTTGCTGATACACTTACAATTACAATAGCTGACGGCAATTCAACCAATATTTCAGTTAAAAGTTCCGGATATTCAGAAACAGCAAATGTAAGTGGCAACACCTTTACTTATATTCCCTATGATTTAGATATTAAGTTTGGAAGTACATTATATACCCTTACAATTAATGGTTCAGTTAAAATCTCCGGAAATAATTTAAAAGGGTCAGGTGTATTTAGTGTCTTATCGACTAAAGGACCTTCATCAGGCACATGGACAGATTCTCTTGCCGTACGATGACAAATAATAATTAATTCTCATAAATTTAGAGGCGTTCTGTCTTGCGATCTTACGGTCTTGCGGTCTTGCGATCATGCAGTCTGATGGTCAAAACCATGTGTAATTCTCTTATTTTCCCTCTGTTACCTTGCGAATCACACGGAGCCAGTTTAAGCCAAGGATTTTTTCAATTCGATAATCGCTGTAACCTAGCTTTTGCATTGCCACGGTCATCTGCGGATAATCGCTAATGTCTTTAATTTCGCGTGGAAGTTCAGGACCACCATCAAAATCGGATCCTAAAGCAATGTGATCCTCACCAACTAATTTTACGCCATAGTCGATCACTTTAGCCAGCTGATCTACATGCATCCAATACTCGTCAGGGATGGTTCCTCTGAAGTTTAGTGGTACCTCTAGCGCCAGTTGCTTGTCTACGTCTTCAATTGTGGTCCCGTTTGGTACTGTCGTCTTAGCAGAAGGTTGTGTTTTCTTCCATGCCCGGTATTTTGGATTGTTAAAAAGGCTTCCGAATTGAATGCCAATCACACCGCCTTTTGATGCAACAGCTTTTGCTGCCTGGTCAGTAATACAACGGGGATGATCTACGATGTTGTAAAACCCTCCATGACTGTATATTACAGGATGTTTGCTCGCCTCGGCAGTCTGCATTATGGCGTCATTAGATGCATGGGCAATGTTAATGACCATTCCAAGACTATTCATTTCGGCGATGATCTTTTTTCCGAGATCGTTAATGCCACCCCAATGGCTGACATCACAGCAGGAATCAATAAAAGCAGTAGAGGTATTATGCGCGGAAAGCATCATCGATCTAAGTCCTAATCGATAAAGCGCCCGAAGCAGGTTTAGATCGCCGTCAAGGTCATAACCGCCTTCCAGATCCAGAAAAGCCGCCATTTTGCCTTTCTTATTTATGCGTTCAATATCAGAGGCTGTGAGCGCCAGTTCGATCATCGAATTATTCTTTTTGATTTGGTCTAATGCAAGGTTCACCACACGAAATGTATTTTTTGTCTCGAACCTTCCGGGATAATAGTTTTCAGGAGTATACACCGAGAAAAACAATGCGTCCAAGCCACCTTCTTTAGCCCTTGGCAGATCAACGGTCCCATCCGTATAACGCTGGCCTATATCGGTTTTCTTCAACAGCTCACGGGTCATTACATGCACATGTCCGTCCATCACAAATGCGTTGCGATGCAGATCAGGCATCGTCTTACCTTGAAGAGTCAAAGTAAGATTGTAATCAGCGACAGGCGATAGCAGGGATTGTATTGGGAGAACACTTCCGGCTAGCGGCAGAAGAGTTAAGCTTTTAATAACATCTCGACGTTTCATTGGTTTAATAGTTTATCTGGTCACTAAAGGGCATTTGTTCACATGTTAATCCGTTCCCTACAAACCTGTGCAATGTCTATTTTTCAAAACCTCGTAGATATGGAACATTAGGAGGACGATCCCCTTTTTCAAACATCGGTCCGTGTGTCGAGCGGTAGGTCATGTTCATGAACGGGGTCTCTATACTGCGGCCTACGGGAGAGTAACGGCCATTCTCCCAGTTTGATTCCATGTATTGGTTTACAATCCCGGTAGACAGAAGCAGTCGCTCCGCATTGTATGGTTCCTTCCTGGTCACCATCATCTCGATAATCCAGTGTGGTTGACCGTTTGAGGCGTGGTACTGTGAGTAAGGGCCGGGCCAGCCAAGCATGGAGATGATCGTCGGCTCTTTTTGACCTTCAATTTCGCCGGCATAGGTCCATCCCACATCACCGCCCGAAATTACAGCCGCTTTCGTTCCATCATTATACTCCACGATACAGACGTTTGCCTGTGGGTTCTCCTGAAAGATTCCCTTCTTCAGGTCAAAACTTTTCGCCACTGAATCAATCAGTCTGCCTGCCCATGAATTGTTTTCGACCCACTTTGATGTTTCAGATCCACGGATGGACTGTACCGACTTCACGCCTGTTTCGCCGCCCTTGCGACGATCTACAAAGGCCTCGAGCACATCGATACAATGAAATATGGCTCCCTCATCTGTAGCGCCTCCAACCACGATCGAGTTCTTTATTGGCGTGTCGATAGCGAGTTCTATCTCGGGCTTGCGGAAGTAGTAAGGTATGGAGGAACCCCCGGTTAAGGGGAAGCCAAGCTCACGGGACTTGTCAAACATCCACTTGGCGTCATCCCAGTTGTAGGATAAGTGCTTGTCGTTAAAGACAGGCACCGAGCGCTTGCTTTGTTCGAAAACGCGGATAACCTGCTGGTAGATCCACCACCGTGGCAGAAGCCAGTGCCCCTTGAGATCGGTTGGATAATTTCCATGTTCTCCGACTATGACAACACCATCCACAGCAAGCTCCTTACCCCCAAGAGTGACGGCTTCATCAACAGTCTTAAAGATCGGAATGCCTTTCGATTTGCATATTTTCTGACCCAGTTCGCTTGTATCAAACTGATGGATGTAAACGGACACAACATCCACCCGTGAAGGAGTGTGGGCGCCCTGCCACCAATATCCGTCCATCAGCTTGGCTATGATCCAGTCTGCATGTGATCCCGGAGCACCCCAAAAGGAAACCAGACAAGCGATACGAGGTCTTTTTTGCGCAGTCTGCGTAACAGTACCGGCTGCGATGCCGGTCAAAGCAGCCAAACCGGCCATCCCGGTTATACCGAGCATTTCACGCCGGGTCAAAAGAGGGTTTGATTCCATAGTTTAAGTGATTAAAATGAATCTCCCGCCCTGATTGCAATTAAAGTATCAGAGTTTATGCCGCACAATCATTTAATACAAATCTAAGTAATGAATTCAATAGTTTCTTAAACACAAATAGAATTTCTTAATAAGTTTTTCTATTTGCATCTTGCTTCCATAAGATATTTATTTTGTATTTAAGAAAATTTTTCTGACCCAAAAACAACTCGTTCATACCAGCAATGTCAGCTATGTCTGGCTGTTAAATGTGCTAAACAATCACTGCTTTTGAAGCCTTTGGCTTTGGACAGTTAACGCATTTTGAAATAAAAGGTTCCAAATATTTATTTTGGAGGTACCAATGGCAATTTAAGCCATGCGAGGCCAATACTTCGCCGCATGTGGCTGACACTGTCTCCTCCCGGTGCGTCGTAAAACACTGCCAGTCGGTTTTTATAACTTACTACTGAGGGTAATCCAATGCATCGACGTGACCATTTGCAATTTTGACCGTCAATAACAATTGCTTTGTGCTGCGGATTCCATTTGTTCAGATGTTTTGACCAGTAAACCCAAACAGCATCAGTGTATTCGCCATCCTTATCCAGACCAATATGATTGGTAAACAGAAACCAGGTCTTATTAGCTGTTTCATAATACATGGAAGAGTTTTCAACTTGTTCTTCTGGTGGAAATATTGGCAATGGATCAATTTTCCATGAGCCATCAAGGTCTTTTGTCCGCGCAACACAAATTGTCCTTTTTATGGTATAATCTGCTGCTGAGAAGAACATCAGATATTTATTTTTGCTTTTTACAATAAAACCAGGAGATGATGTAGAACTATAAAATGTATTCTCCTTGGGCCTGAATGGAATAATGTCTGGTCTTTTAGTCCAGGGACCAAAGGGATAATTTGATTCAGCCTTCATATTCAGGTAAGGAAATGAAGGAATAAAATCGGGTGCAGGAGTAACATTAGATGTTCCCAGGTAAAACATGTGCCATTTTTTACCATCATAATAAGTGGTTCCATAACTGGCACTTTTCGAATCAGGTTCGTTTTGGTTCCCTAATTGAAGTATGGGTCCCTTCTTTTCCCAATGAATGAGGTCTTTACTAGTGGCCAGTGATGCCAGCCATCCTTTGGGTCCTGCCGCATCATAATGCATACAAAGGGTTGAATCATTGGCTTTAAACACCCAAACATCCCGTGCCCCAAAAATATCGCAGCTATCTGGCCCATCACCGTACCGCATGACAATGCCTATATCTTTCGCATCCATCCTAAGCTTCGCCACAGGTCTGCTATCGCTATAGTTCTGAGGCTTAACGGAATGAAGTATCAGGAATAAAATTATTGAAGTTAAAGCAATTCGTTGACTCATTTTTGAGGTGTGTTTTATTTTAATGCTTATACTTTATTGTCCACTCTCGGTTTTAATCTCCTACCCCTGTCATCTGGGTATAAATGTGCCTGAAATTATTTCTATAGCCTGTCTCATTAAAACCTTCAGGAATTCTGGTATACCATATTTTTCTGGATTCTGAATTTTTCGACCACTGTGTATTACCCAACCTAAATCCTTCTCTTCGAATTGGACTATAAATATGGAGTATTTCATAAATGACTGTGTCAGCTAATAACTTGTTTCCTTCGAACTTAACTATACCATTACAATCGAAATAACGTTGAAAAACGGAGTTGAGGCTTTCCTTTTTAATTGGTCCCTTTTCTCCGGTTGGTCCTGAAAACAGTATCTCGCCGGCAACAAAAACATTTCCGGAAAAAGTAAGGTCAGAGCAAAGTGAGTACTTTATAAATCGCGCCACCATCAACCATGGATTGTTTGAAACTGTAAATGAGATTGTATTCAGCAACCGACTGGTTTCCGAGACCATTTATAGCAAAATATGGGATATTATACAATTCGCAGTGTGACACCTGGTTGTAATTGCCTCCTCCCATAATTCCTACAGCACCAAAATAAAGTTTTCCGGTATCATGAATACCACATCGCTCAACACTAATATGTCTTCCGTTATAATTTAATCCTCCCGCTCCGGTAAACGAGAATTCGCAATCGGTAATGGAAATATTTGAACCATTAAGCTTTACTGCCCATCCGGCAACATTTTTTATAATTATCTTTTTCAATGAAAAATTTCTCACCTTATCCGCGACAATGGCACCTGTAACATTTTCGGTTCCATACCCGGAATTGACAATTGGCCCTCCGGAGCAGGAAAGTTGAAGATTCTCCAGCATTATGCCTGATGTATTTTTTTCTATTTCAAAGATGTGGGTTTGTATTGGGACCAACACCTGAATATTCTCCGGTCTTTCACCTGTTTTGGGCCAGTAAACAATTTTCCGGTTGGTACGATCGACATACCATTGTCCGGGATGGGTCATCCCTTCCCTGATATTCCAGATAATGTACTGGTGAGTTTTTGGACCAGCCCACGAAGCGAATGCGCCCGCCGGATGAGTTGCTGAATTTGAAAAAGTTAACTTTCGATTCACCGTATCTATTCCTGATAAAACAACATATGAATCGTCCCAGGCATGAAATACAGTAAGTTCGGCATTGTGTACATCCAGCCAGGGGCCAATATCCCTTGGATTGTAATACAAAGTTCTAAGGTCGGTTTCACTGGTTTTTTTTGCCCAACCACCCTGAGAGCTTTGCCATTGATAAGGCCATTCACTCATGTGGTTAAAAGCACCCGTTTGGGGCAACCGTGCTCGTTCACATAATGAATTGTTCACAATTAATATCCTGAAATCCAAATCTTTTAAAACAGATTCGGGAACCGGGGCTTCCAGAAAGGTGCCGGTTTGTTTCAGACCATTCAAAACTTTGCCTCCGAAAAGCCTGACTTTGTTGCCAGCCTCACCGGCAATGCTTAATCCTGAATCTTGTTGATTAAGAACCACCGACACATCAAAGTAATCACCTTTCTGAATTTGTATTTTTTTTATACCTGATTTACGGCTCAGCTCAATTGCTGCCTGAATGGTTGCCACTGGCGAAGTTTTGATCCCTGAACTGTTATTGTTGCCATTAACCGAAACATAAATAACAGATTGTTTGCATGAAAATGTAGTGAGACTGATAATAATCCATGTTATTATCGCCATTATTTTAATTGTCCTCATTTTAATACTTAGCTTATGTTCTTATCAGGGATAATTAAATTTAAGTGTCTGCTAAAATATAATAAATTCCAGGAAGTACGCTTTATAATTCCCAAACAACTCTTTCCAATAACCTTTAATCAACTTTTTGAACAAATACATCATTTATAATGTTTTATCCGAATTATACAATTTTATTGATCTACATTACTTTATTTCTCACGAAGAACCTGAGCCAAAGTCAAAACACTTTATTGTCAAATAAAAACGTGGTAAGCCGAAAATCGTCCAGAGTACCCAATAAAAAATAAAATAAATGAAAAACACCTTCTTTATTATAGCTATGCTATTTTGTTATCAAACAGCGACAGCACAAAAACAAAATTATCAAGCCATTATCAGTACTAGTGCGGATAAAATTGAACAAAAGGTAATTGACTGGCGGCATGACTTTCATCAAAACCCTGAGTTAGGGAACAGGGAAACCAGAACATCGGCTATCATAGCAAAGCATCTGAAATCATTAGGCCTTGAAGTAAAAACAGGAATTGCTGTAACTGGTGTGGTGGGTATATTAAGGGGTAATCAAACTGGTCCTGTGATCGCCTTAAGAGCTGATATGGATGCACTGCCGGTAACAGAAAAAACCGATGTCCCTTTTGCATCAAAAGTGATAACTACTTACAACGGGATGGAAACAGGAGTGATGCATGCATGCGGTCACGATGCGCATGTGGCTATATTGATGGGCGTAGCCGAAATATTGTCCGGCATGAGAAAGGAATTGAAAGGAACCGTGGTTTTTATTTTTCAACCTGCTGAAGAAGGGGCCCCAAAAGGTGAAGAGGGTGGTGCGAAACTGATGGTAAAGGAAGGTGTATTGGATAACCCAAAAGCAGATGTGATTTTTGGCTTGCATATGGATGCACAGCTGGAGGTTGGTAAAATATCCTACCACCCTGGTAGTGCAATGGCAAGTTCCGCAGATTTTAAAATAACGGTAAATGGTAAACCATCACATGGCGCTTCACCATGGTATTCGGTTGATCCAATTGTGGTATCGGCACAAATTATTAATAGCCTTCAAACTATCGTAAGCCGCAATGTAAACCTTACAGAAAATCCTTCAGTTGTGACCATTGGAGCAATCCACGGGGGCAATCGCTACAATATTATTTCTGACAATGTAGAAATGCTTGGAACTATTCGAACTTTCAGCGATTCAGATGAAGAGCTGGTTTATAGACGTGTGAAGCAAATAGCGGAAAAAACTGCCGAAGCTGCAGGAGCTTCCGCAGTGTTGGAGTTACCCTACTCCATTCATTACCCGTTAACTTTTAACAATGTTGCGCTCACAGAATCCATGCTTCATTCTTTGCGAAAATCTGCAGGGGCTGAAAATGTACTTCTTAATCCCCCTAAGACGGGGTCAGAAGACTTTTCCTTCTTTGCTCAAAAAGTCCCCGGATTGTATTTTCATCTTGGGGGACTTCCAAAAGGTAAAGACCCGAAAACATCTGCTCCTCATCACACAGCAAATTTTTTTATTGATGAAAGTGCATTTAAAATAGGGGTAAAAGCTTTTTGTAATCTGGTGTTTGACTATATGGAGATGAATCAGAAATCAACTACTAAAAAATAATTTACAGCGAGATCTTATTACAAAAAATAATTCTGCCTTAATTAGTACAAGCAGTGAAGTATTCAGATGAACCTTTCAAGGGAGGAGAATTGAGCCCATGTTGAGAAGATCTAATGCTATCAAATGTTGCAAAAACCCTTTCCACGGTTGCAACTTATGTTCGTTAGGGATATTGAAAACAGGGCGAGTGCGGGAGCGGCCTCTTCCAATAAATAGTTGTTTTGCATATTCAAGTCAATTCCAGTTTCATCATTAAATCTGTTTGTTCGTCATCACCCAGTTTGAAAATATGCTTGTCAAACTCAATGAAACCATTTTTTTTGTAAAAACTTATTGCTCTTGGATTTTCTTCCCATACAGCTAACCAGACATAACCCAAATTTGCAAGTCTTGCAACCTCGATCGCCTTTTCGTAAAGCAATTGACCTGCCTTCTTTCCATGAAATTCTTTTAATACATAAATCCGTTCAATTTCCAGTGCTTTGTTGTCATTCGATTCCGTTTGTGATGATCCAAAGTTCAGTTTCAAATAGCCGATTACATTATTATTAAGTTCCGCAAAATAGAACTGAGAGTCATGATTATTAAATTCGGAAGTCAATTTTTCTATCGAAAATCCTTGCTCCAGATATTTCCTCATATTTTCCCCGGTGTTCCCATCTGAAAATGTTTCGAAGAATGTTTGCCTGCCAATTTTTTGCAACTGGTTAATGTCTCCATTATTCACCTTTCGTATATTTATTTTATCCATCCTCTTTCGTTTCAATTTAATTATGACACCGAAGTGACCAGTAAAAAGATTAAATTCTGATTTTTTCTGAATTATAAGGGTTATTTAATTTGTTTTTTCTCCCTCATTATTTTTGCCATTTCGAGAGAATCCGGATCACCCTTATTTTCCAACCCTTCAATTATTCTCAGGTAGTTTTTATCATCCCGGTTCTGGGACAACTTTTGGGCTGCCTGAATTTCTGAAATTGAAATCTTAAATCCTACAATACCTTTCATTTCACTTTGAACGAAACTCTCAGTCATCCTATCCACTGAAACCGGATTTGGCATGTCAAACTCATATTTATTCACTATTTTGGCTAATTCTTCTTTTAATTCAGCTCCTTCGATAATATGAATTGTTCCGTATACATGAACTGCCAGATAATTCCATGTCGACACATTTTCATGGTCATACCACGAAGAAGATATATAGGAATGATTAGCGGGGAACACTACCAGTACTTCCTGTGATTTTTCAAATTCTTTCCATTGAATGTTAGCTTTTGAAAGATGACCAGTCAGAATATCTTTTTGGTCTTTATCCTTTTCCAGTAACATCGGAATGTGAGTGGCCCAGATTTTACCTTTGACTGAGTTTATAAGAATGCCAAATCCATTATCATTAATAAATTGACGGATGGTCTCTGAATCAGTAAGTTTAAATAACCCGGGGATATACATAGTTTAAATATTTTATATCTCTAGCCCAAATATAACTATTTACACGCCTTTAGGCAAAAAAGAGTGAGTGTGAGAGCGAGATGAGTTTTGTATTGCAAATAATGAACAAAATGGAGTGCTAAAATGTCTTATTTAGAATATTTACTCAGAAATAATAACTAAACATGAGGAGAATTCTTATGAAAAGTACATCTGTAAAAGCAATTCTTTTCATCCTAAGAAGAGCAAGGTAACGGAAAAGCTTCTGTATATCTGGAGAATATGAACAGCGCGAACGGGCTCCTGGCAAAAGGCAATACCTTATATATTTTAACAGGCACAAGCTTGCAGAAAGCTGACGAGAATAAAAAATTAACAAAAATTACCGATGGCATTGAGGGCGGAGCGGACGGGATTGAAATGATAAACGATCATGAATTCATCGTGACTGGATGGGCTGGGGTTATATATTATGTGAAAGATGACGGCACTAAACAAGTACTATCTGATACAAGAGATAAAAAAATTAATTCTGCGGATCTTGGTTATGATCCAAAAACTAAAACCATATATATTCCTGAAATGTCGCAGAATTGTGTGGTTGCTTATAACTTAAAATAATATGAGTGTTCAAAAAAACCTTTCCCTAGGGGACAAGATTCCCCTTTTCAAAGCCACTGCTGATGACGGTTCAACATGGGACATAAGTAAATATATTGGCAAAGATTATATTATTGTTTACTTTTTCCCCGCTGCAATGACCAGTGGATGCACCAAACAGGCATGTTCATACCGTGATCACCAGGGCGATCTGACATCAGCCGATGCTATAGTCGTTGGTATCAGTGGTGATAAACCTGAGAATCTTAAACTATTCAAACGGGCAGAGAGCCTGAACTTTCCTCTTTTATCCGATGCTAAAGGCAACATCGCTAATAGCTTTGGAGTTCCTGCAGGTGAGGGTGCATCAATAAAACGTACAGTCGGCGCAGTCGAGCATGAACTGGTGCGTGATTTAACTATAAAAAGATGGACTTTTATTGCAGGAAAAGACGGGAAGATCATCTATAAAAATGAAGCTGTCGACGCGGAAAAGGATACCGAAGAGGTTCTTCATTTCCTGAGTATTCAGAAATAAAGAACCAATCTCCCTCTCATTACGCTTTACTCTCCATCACTAATATAGCCCTGGGAAGTCCACAGTTCCAGCTTAGATTTATTACTGTCGATGAATTCCGCCTTGAGCTTTGGTATGTCTCCGCTATTTTCTTTGTATTTTCTCCGAATTGCGGCTCCAGTTTTGTGTGCAAAGGTTCAAAATTTTGCAACTATCCTCATATTAAGTTCTGGCAGATTCTGCCCTTGGGAAACATTAAACAGTAATTAAATACAAGTATCAGGCAAGCATTAAATCAATTCCAGCCTTCCTGAACTCTGTCAGATAGGAAGCATCGAGTTCATTGTCTGTAGCAATGCGATTAATGTCAGGCAGATAACAAATATTTGTAAGCTCTGTTTTTCCGAATTTGGTCGAATCAGAAATTATAATAGCGTCGGAGGCTTTTTTTATTATATAGCTGGAGATCTCAGCTCTGAACAGGTCGCGAAGGGTAAAGCCTGTTTCAGCTGTATATCCGTCAATACCGATAAATGCTTTATCAAAGTTGATCTGATCAAGGGATGCACGTGTAATCTTTCCGACCAGGCTTTCACTTGCCGGCTGATAAATCCCTCCAAGAAGTATAACGCCGGTTTTCTCGCTTTTTCGCAGTTGACGGGCTATGTAAACATTTGTGGTAATGATGGTTATATTTTTCTTCTTTGCCAGTTCTCTTGCAAGAAGCGCATTTGTAGAACCCGATTCAATAAGAATAGTTTCTCCATCATTAACCAGACCAGCTGCCATGCGTGCAATTCTAAGTTTTTTATCATAATTGAAACCGAGCCTGTTTGAGAGATCCTCGGCATCTTCCAGAACTGCTCCACCATGCACACGTTTTATCAGCCCCTCCGATTCAAGGAAACTTAGATCCTGACGTATTGTAGCTGAAGAAACACTTAACCGGACAGAAAGCTCATTAACTGATGTAAGATTGTTTACCTCCAGAAGCTTTAATATATTTACCTGCCTGTTGTTCAACATATTTCAAGCGATAAAGAGGCTGCTCCGATAACACCTGAATCGGGGCCTATCTCAGAGACTTTTATATCAACATGATCGAACATCATGTCGCGGGCCAGATCATAAAATGTACTTTTTATCTTTTCTAGGAAATCGTCTCCCCAACTCAGAAGACCTCCTCCGAGAACTATCAGCTGCGGATTAAGCGCCTGGAAAATGTTATAGATGCCTATTCCCACATATCGTCCCGTCTCCAACATAATCTCTCTTGAAATAGGATCACCGATTTCAAGACCCTGTTTAATAAGCTTACCATCAAACTTAGAATAGTCAAAGTCAGATGGTAAATTAAGTTTTGTGATTTTTCCTTCTTTCAGCTTTTTCTGAAAAAGATAAGGAAGAGCCATTCCGCAGGCAACTGCCATTAGGCACCCTTTGTTCCCGCATGTACAAACAAGCTCACTTCCGGGCTCAATGATTGTATGTCCGAATTCCCCTGCCGTACCTGTTATCCCTCTGTAAAGCTTATTATCAATAATAATTCCGGCACCAATACCTGAACTTACTGTGAGAAACACCATGTTGTTAAAACCGCGGCCTGCTCCAAACTTCAGTTCACCGAATGCCATTGCATTGGCATCATTATCAAGAGTCACAGGCACGCTGAAATCTTTCTGGACATCGGCCCGCAAAGGATATCCTTTAAATCCTTTTAGATTTGAAGTTGTGATTATAGTCCCGTCGCTGAAACGTATGTGTCCTGCACAGCCAATACCGATACCGGAAAGATCAGATTCAGTAAGGTTGTTCCTTTTGAGCATCAGTCTTATATTGTATTTTATCTGATCGGTGAGGCCGCACTCTGACTTGGTAACATGATCGCAATCAAAACATCTGTCAATAATGCGACCTTCAGCTGTAAGAAGTGCTATGGAAAGTTTTGTTCCACCTATATCGACACCACATAAAATGTTTCCCATAAGTATTTATTATAAGGTCTGTTCAGTACGTGCTATAATATCATCCTGCGTATCAGGTGACAAATTAGTAAAAAATGCACAATATCCAGCTACCCTTACAATCAGGTCGCGGTAATTTTCAGGATTCTTTTTGGCAGCGAGGAGTGTTTCCCTTGAAACTATATTATACTGAACGTGCCATCCTTTAAGATCGGCAAAGAAGGTTTTCAGCATTGCAATAAGCTTTAGCTTGTCAGAATCCGTTTTGATTGCTGAAGGAGAAAGTTTTTGGTTTAGAAGTACTCCTCCCATTATTTTGTTGACAGGTAGTTTTGAAACCGATTTGAATACAGCTGTTGGCCCTAATAAATCTGTTCCTGACGATGGTGAGCTTCCTTCTGCAACAGGAGTCCAAGCTTTTCGTCCATCTGGAGTTGCAGGAACCACTGCCCCGCTTGGTACATTGGCCGAAATGCTGGATGTCCCTGCATAATACCTGCAGCCTATAGGCCCTCTCCCATAACGTGTTGTATGATAATTTTCGAGTTCATTGATAAATTCCATGTAGGCATCTTTTAAAAGAAGATCCACATAATCATCGTCGTTTCCATATTTTGGTGCAAAATTAAGCAACATAAGACGGATCTTCTCCCCTTCCTTTCCTTCAAAATCTGATTCCATCGCATCCATTAATTCTTGTCTGGAAATCCTCTTCTCCTCGAACACAAGTTTTTTAATAGCTGCCAGAGCATTCCCCAGGTTGGCAATGCCTACTTGCAAGCCTGATATAAAGTCGTACTTTGAGCCTCCTTCCTTGATCGTCTTTCCGCGGCTAATACAGCTGTCAACAAAAGCCGAACAAAGGATATCCGGAACATTTTCTTCAATGGCTGTATCAATGGCAGAGTCTATTTCAACAGTTTTACGGGTATAGTATTTAATCTGCTGCTGCCACGCTTTGAAGAGATCATCATATGAACTAAATTCTGTAAATTTACCGAGGCCTTTGTGAAACGTTTTCCCCGATCGTTTGTCGAGACCATCGTTCATGACGGCCAGAAGTACCCGCATTAAGTTGAGGAAACTCATTCCCGTGCAGCGGTAGCCCCATTTCCCGGGAACAGCAATCTCAATACATCCGATAGCAGAGTAATTATAAGCGTCATCTTTCTCAACACCAAGAGCAAGGAGACCCGGAATAACAACTTCATCATTGTTGAAAGCAGGCATTCCGAATCCTTTTTCTATCAATTTGATGCATTCAAACATGAAGATTTCACTCATATTAGTATGAAACCTCACTGATAGGTTAGGTTGTGTGAGTCTCATCTGGCCAACAGAATGTAAAATGAGGAAACTCAGTTCATTTACCGCATCACTTCCATCTGTTTTTTGTCCGCCGATAGTGACATTTTGGTAAAGCGGACCACCGGCAGAGAATTTCGTGTGCGACCAGGGACGTATCTTGTTTATTGAAAGAAGTTTAATCCAGGTATTTTCAAGCAGTTCTGATGCAAATTGCTCTGATACTTTATTAGTAATAAGGTCATTCCTGTAAAATGGAAAGAGATATTGGTCCATGCGGCCAAGCGATACTGAATGTCCGTTGCTCTCTATCTGCAGGACAAGCTGAACAAAATAAACAAGCTGAAGGGCCTGGTAGAAGTTTTCAGGTGGCCTTTCCGAAATAACTTTGCAATTTCCGGCAATGACTGCAAGCTCAAAACTTCTGGCCGGATCTTTTTCCCTGGAACTCATATCGAGTGCAAGCGAATGAAACCTCAGAATAAATGACTGAAATGCTTTTACACTGATATTCAGCGCAGTATAAAAATGATCCTTCCTTATCCCGTCCTGTTCATAAAGTTTAATCTGACTATGATAAGAGCTTATTTCATCCAGATATCCCCCCAAACCAGTTGACAAGATTTTATAGAAGTCGACAGCAATATGTGCATCACCCGAGGTTAGGTTTCCTGTTGCTTTTATTATGGCAGAATCGAGAAGATCACTATTTTCAACTGACATGATGGCTCTGCCTTTATCGTAAAGCGTTTTCCCTTTCCACCAGGCTGCAATTTCAACCAGTTCCTTTTTGTGTGTTTCTGTTATGTAAAAGGCATCACCCGGGCGTTTATCGAGTTCATTCATTTCAGCAGGAAGCCAGTCAACAGCATATTCAGGAAATATTGGAGCCGCTCTGTGCTGTGAAGATTGGTTACCTACAATCAATTCTCCTTCATCAATAAAAATGGTCATACACTTCAGTGTCTTTTCAAGTGCCAGAGCCCTTTTAATAATGACAGGCTTGTCTTCGTTTTCAAAATAAGCCTGAGTGTAGAACATTGCCCTTTCAGTGCATACTGACGGCTTCATATTGATTACTTTTTCCCGTAATGCGGACATTCGATACGATACTTCAACTGATTTTTCTTCTTGTAACATATTCTAACCTCCGATTTTCGCTTTTAGTCCCTTTGATTCAGCATATTCTATATAGTCAGCTAATTCGTGTTCGTCGACTTTTTTTGTTTCGTCCAGCTCATACCGTCTTCCCAGCATTTTGTATTTTTCATTGCCAAGGGTGTGATAAGGCAGAAAATGGATCTCCTGTATTTTTTTTAATGAAATTGTAAAGTCAATAATACCCTTCATTTCAGACATCGAATGATTGAAGTCCGGTACTACCGGAACCCGTATGACAATATTATTATGCAATGCTGAAAGTTTTATGAGGTTTTTCATTACCAGAGTAGCATCTCCACCTGTATATCTTTTGAATTTTTCAGCATTTGTATGTTTCAGGTCTGAAAGAATGGTGTCGGTAAAGATTATGCATCTTTCAATCATCTCCCATGGAACATGAAGTGATGTCTCGATCGAAACATTAATTTCTCTCTTTTTAAGCTCCTGTAATAATTCAACCAATTCAGGTCCCTGCGACAGAGGCTCTCCTCCGGAAAATGTAACACCACCTTCACTCCGTTTGTAAAAGGGTAAATCCTTTTCAATTTCAGCTAAGATATCAATGGTACTCTTTTCTTCACCTGAGACTGTAACTGCTTTGGTGGGGCATATGTCCCTGAAAATCTCAACATCACCTTTTGAAGTGAAATCGATCTCAATTCCATTTTCTCCCGCCCTGACAGCTTCGTTACCAATTTTAAGACACTCTTCAAACCCTTTGCACAAATGGCGGTTGTACTTGAGGCTGTAACTATATGACTGGCTTTCCGGATTTGAACACCACATACAACGAAGAGGGCATCCTTTATAGAAGATCATTGTCCTTATCCCCTTACCATCGTGAGTTGAATATCGCTGAATATTGAAAATCATCTTAAAGGTTAATTACGGTAAGTTCAAAGATAATTAATTCTTCATATAAAATATAAATATTTTCATATAAAAGTTATTATGTCTTTATATGAAACTTCAACAAGATTTTGAGACATATGAAGCTCTGTGCTCTGTGCCCTTCGCCCTAGCCCTGTGCACCGTGCTCTGAGATACAAATAAAGCTGTATATTTGCACGTCGGAATAAAAATACGGATCAATAAAAGAGATTATCAATGTTATCTGAAAAGGGATTATTTCAGCGTACTGAATTATTGCTGGGATCAGAAATTATGTCAGAAATCTCCAGTAAGAGAGTAATAATCTTTGGTATAGGAGGAGTGGGTAGCTGGTGTGCCGAAAGCCTTATAAGATCTGGAATACGTCATCTTACCATAGTTGATTCTGACCGGATTTGCGTGACCAATATAAACCGTCAGTTACATGCAACAACCCAGACTGTTGGTGAAGTTAAAACAGATGCACTAAAAAAACGCCTGCTTGATATAAATCCTTCTGCTGAAATCACCGACATTCAAAAAATATACAGCAAGCAAAACCACGATATATTTCATCTCGATCAGTTTGATTATATTATCGATGCGATCGACAGCCTGGGAAATAAAATCCACCTTATCCGTGAAGCGACACGAACAAATGCTACTTTTTATTCATCGATGGGAGCATCCTTGAAAATAGATCCGTCCAAGGTGAAGATTGCTGAATTCTGGGACGTCAAAGGGTGTGGACTGGGGGCGAAAGTCAGAAAAATGATAAGGAAAGGTGACCTGCCTGCAAAAAAATTCCTATGCGTATATAGTGAAGAGATGCTCGAATCAAGAGGATCAGGTTCATCGTGTGGTACTGATCAGTGCTTCTGTCCAAAAAATAAAAAGGTGGTTGGTGATCCGGAACTTGCTGATCATGAATGGTGCAGTCAGAAAGCTGTCATTAATGGAACTGTTGCTCATATCACTGCTATATTTGGATTTACAATTGCAGGATTGCTGATCCAGGATATTTACAACAAAAATATGAAAGCTCATTTCTAGCATTCCAGTATGCTCTTCGGCATTGATTCATAAATGAATGACTACAGGTTGGATAATACCAGGTGATTCCAATAAGATCATTGAAATTTCACCTTGTAAAGTATTCTGTACACGAATGGGTATATTTCACATGCAACACATATACCATAGGCTGCTTCAAGAAAAGAAAAGAGAAGCAGCATCCCTGTAAGAGAGTAAGCTGGCAAAAAAGAATTAAGGACAAAGGAAATTATGATGAGGCAGTTGAAGATTAAACCTATACGAGCTGCAAAAATTTTTGGTCCGGCATTTATGAAATTTTGTTTCAATTCAAAATAGCTGACAATTTCTTTTGATGAATTAACAATCAGGCTGTATTTTGAATAATCAGATGATCTAAAGAAAAAGTCAATGGCAAGAAAAACTACAGGGATTATGCTTTGAGTCAAAACTAAAATAATCAGCAACAATACTGTAAAAATTCCATTGACACGCGCTACATGCTCATCCACTTTTTTATCTGAAACGGGGCATACTGCATATGTTTTCAAACTCACAATTTTATTTTTTAATTTATATGAATATTTTTCCGGGGCAGGTAATATATGCCTTCGGGACAAAAGTACACTACGGAAAGTACGATGGAAATCACCTGAACATGGTATTTTTATACCGTATTCATGGGAGATGTAATGTTGCAACCTAAAATATTGCTCGGGATGATGCTCTTTTTAGTATTCCTGAAAATTGATTTAATCAGTCGGAAAAGCGACACCACTGATCTGTTCACACAAAGTAATAAATTTCTCCTGTAAAGCAGTGTTTTCGGCCTCTGGCCTAAAATATTTTTCCCGCATATGGTGAAAATATCGTCCGCTCACTTTAGCTTCTTTATCGTCGCTAACGGCTAGCCACGCCTGGGTTTCTGCACCTTTCTCAAGGTCATCAGGTGCACTCCGTCCTCCCATCTTTGTCGGTACCCAGCCTGGATTGACAGCATTGGAATAAACGTTCGGCCATTTGCGGGCAACAGCCGCAGACAAGATTACATCATGCAGTTTTGAATCAGAGTAATTATATCTTCCCATGTCTTGTGAAAATTCTCTCAAGCCCGGATCACCCTGCAAATGCATGCCTGAGCTGAGGTAAATCAGTCGATCTGGTCTTTGTATCAAACATGTCAGAATATATGGCGCAAGTGTGTTTACCACAAAAATCAGCTCGTTTGGTACCTGATAAACACCCGCATTATGAATAATTGCTTCAAAGCGCCCCATAGCATTAACATCTCCGGCCAACTTTTTGGTTTCTTCAATGCTCGAAAGATCCCCGATCAGAACTTTCTCAGCACCCGGTACCTTAACCAGCGCCTGCCTTGCCCGATCGGCATTGCGAGCATGAAGGACAACATTATGACCCTGATCTGTCAGGAGCTTTGCAGCCATACTACCCAGCCCATCGGATGAACCGGTAATGAATATTCTTGCCATTCCCTTGAAACAATTCCGGTAGAATAATGTTTCAACCCTGTCAGCAAATCAAATGGTTTTCCTCTTAGGTTAATCCTTATTACCTATATAACCCAGAGAAGTCCATAATTCGCGTTCAGATTTATTACGATCATATATCACTTCACATTCCGTATCTATTTTATAGGTCGCTCTTTTTACAAGATCATAAGCTGGCCAATCAGGCTGATCCTTGACCCCTGGTTTCCCTGTCCGTGCAAAAGAGGTCCACAAACCGGCAAAATTCAATGAAGCTTTAAAGCGTTCAGTTTTGTCACCTGCCAGATACTGGCCTGGCATCTCAGACCTCACGTTATTGAACTTAAATCCAATATCCATGGCATGAGCTGTTCCCATCGGAAAATCAGTATCAGGCACCTTCAGACCCGACTTGTAACCAAAATTATATAAATAGACCGGAGCGCTGTTTTGTCTTGTCTTTTTCTCTGCAATTTCTATTGAACCCAACCCCATTATAGTCACTGACATTATTTCAACGAAAATCGATGATGGAGATGCATCAGGCCTTGAGCTACGATATGTGTCCATTATTTTCTTTGTATTTTCTCCGAATTGAGGCTCTAATTTTGAGTACAAAGCATCGAAATTTTGCAGCTTGCATCCGGACACATCACCGGAAGAGGTGGCAAAGAATGTATATTCATCCTCATTCCATCCTATTATCAGGGGTTTGTTTATGGATATAGCTGGAGCCGATGGACTGAAAGGATGTCCTTGCAGAACAATCCCATCCACCACAGGAGAGAAGCCTCCTGGTCCTGATGCCCCTATTCCCCTGGTCCTGAATGAACTGTTCTTCGCTGAAGCTGCAGCTAATACCATAAGTTGAGGTTGTATGGCAAATAGCTTATCAGCTGGCAACTCCAAAAGTTTATGCCAGTCTTTTGGTGATATATTTAATTCCTTTAAAAGCAGGCTCGTCGTCTCAATGGCTGTTTCAACCGGAGTCATCATGACTCCCGGGCCGCTTTCGATAGAAGCTTTGTTAAAATATTTTGCAGCCGACGGCATTGCATACAGACAGGAAGTCTTCGCTCCTCCGCCCGACTCACCAAAAATCATTACATTATCCGGATCGCCTCCAAACTCTGCAATGTTCTGATTTACCCATTTCAGCCCGTCAACTATATCCAGCATTCCATTATTGCCAGAGGTTTTGTAATCCTCTCCTGCCACACTGCCAAGATAGAGATATCCAAAAATGTTCAGCCTGTGATTTGTCTCGACAACCACAACATCAAAAAATCTTGCCAGGTTGGCACCATCCTGACCAGTACTTCCTCCGGAGCCTGTGCTGAATCCTCCTCCATGATTATAAAACATCACCGGACGCTTTTTATTATCATTTGCTGGTGTCCAGACATTCAGGAAAAGACAGTCCTCCCCGGGTTGCGGTTCATTAATTCCATAAACAGTATTTGGACTCTGCATTGCAGGAGTGCCAAGCATGAAAGCATCTCTTATTCCTTTCCATGATTCGAGCGGAGCCGGACGGCGAAATCGTCTGTCGCCGGAAATTTTTCCCGCATATGGAATACCCTTGAATATGTTTACACCTTTGTTTCTGATACCACGGATTTTTCCGTGACTTATTTCAACAGTCACATATTCTTCGACATTCTGATACAAAGTTGAAAATAGGGATTTTGGCAGCACAACCGTGGCTGCTGTTGCAAGTGACATTCTTGTCACAAATTGTCTCCGGTTTATCATGATCTGGTTTTTGATGTCTAATATAACGCATTCTCTTCAAAAATGCTATTCATATCTCAAAGCTTCAACCGGATTCATTAAAGCTGCCTTCCAGCTCTGCCAGCTTACGGTGACCATGGCAACCAACATTGCAAGCAATCCGGCAATTAAAAAGAGCCACCAGCTTAATTCAGTTTTATAGGCGAAATTACCGAGCCATCTTTTCATTACATACCAGGCTATGGGTGAGGCAATCAGAAATGATATCGCTATCCATTTTACAAAATCCTTGTTAAGCAGTGACATTATATCGTATACTTTAGCTCCGTTTATTTTCCGTATGCCTATTTCTTTTACTCTCTTCCTGGCAGAATTGGTAGCCAGACCGTACAATCCGAATGCTGCCAACACGATTGATAAACAAGTACCTATCATTGATAAAATAGCTAGTTTTTTATCATTCGTAATCCGAAACTGATAAGTTTCGTTTGTATACTGGAGTGAGAAAGGATCGCCAGGATAAAAGTTTTCCCATTTCTCCCTGATCTGTCTAATGATCTCCTGTTCTCTTCCTGAATCTCTGAACCTAAACGATATGAAGCCAACTTCATATTTCCACTGGTAATTCCTGATCAGCAGACACGATTCGATCTTTTTCCTGGCTGCCTCCTGGTGAAAATCCTCAATTACCCCATTAACCAGATATGGAGCCTCAGGTATGCTTAAATAATCATTAACCTTAAGCTGAACGAACTTCCCTATTGCTTCCTCAGGGGAATCGAATCCCAGCTTTTTGCATGCTTCCCGGTTGATGATTACCTTAGGCGCACCGGGCTTGTCCTCATTTGTGAACATTTGCCCTGCAAGAATCTTTGGCTCAAAAACATCCTGAAAATGATGATCAATGGTCAGGATTCCGAAATTTACACCACTCTTGTCGGGTGCATCTGAAGGGTAAATAGTATTACTGTGGAAGGTGATCTCCTGACCCGGTACCCATGAGCTGACCGTAGCTGAAACAACTCCCGGGATTTTGCAGGTTTCTTCCAGAAACGTGATAAGCTTTTGAGTTGCGCCTTCCTTTTTGATCATACTCATCGGAGTATATGAAAAAGTTGTCTGCGCGAGGTTGAGTCCGACATCCATGTTTTTCATAAACCATACCTGTTTTATTATGACAAAAGTGGTTATCATCAGTCCAATGGAAGCGGAATACTGAAACACAATGAGCGAGCGCCGAAGTTTGAATCCATCATTGACATGAATAAAATTTTCAGAAAGGAGTTTTTGAGCGCTTTTCGAAATCAGGATATATGCAGGATAGATACAGCTTAAAATTGAACCCGAAATAAAAACGGCAATGAACAGCAGCAGATTCCATCCTTTCATGGTTATTTGGTTGTGAATTTGCAGGTAATTGTAAAAATTCCTTCCAAGCAAAAAGAAAATGACGAAAGACAGCAATATGGCAGCAGCGTTGATGATTACTGATTGCAGCACTATTTGTCCCAAGAGGTCTGATGCACCAGCACCAACTATTTTTTTAAGCCCGAATTCTTTTGCCCTCTCCATACTCTGGGTGATCTGGAAATTTATGAAGATAACCCAACTCATAGCCAGTGAAAGTATTGCTATAACATAAAGAATTATAATGCTCCTCTTGTCGGAGTTTGGAGAGATCTCATCCGCAAAGTGTGAATTAAGATGAATTGATTGAACTGGTTGTAACATGAATCTCGACTTTTGACCCGTGGCAATTAAAGGTCCGGTATATTTTTTATAGATCGGAGGAAAGCCTTGCGCAACCAACACTTTATCAACGTTTTTTTTTAATCGAATATAGGTATATACATTGGGATTCTCCCAAAGCCATCGCATAGAAGGAGCTGGCTCCAGCGATCCGGATTTAGACCCCCTTCTCAATTTGGAAGTGCTGTTGTCAAAGTTGTTAATAAAATAATGAAGAGTTTTACGCGTAATAAGGATATCAATTTTTAAATGGCTGTTTTCGGGTATATTATTAAAAACACCTGATACAATAAATTCCCATCCTTCATTTACCTTAAAATGCTGGTTAAGAGGATCTTGTTTCCCAAACAACTGTAACGCTGCTCTCTTTGAAATCACAGCGGATTGAATTGTGGGAAATGGATTATCCATATCCCCAGCAACAAACGGTTGGTCAAACACTTTGAAAAATAAGGTGTCACACCAAAAAAAGTTTGCATCTTTAAGATAATTCTCAGCAGTGTAAGCTGTTACAATATCTCTCTGGAAGCCAGTTGCATAAGCCACACCCGGTATTTCATCAGCAATCACCCTGCATAAGCCGTTATAATTTGTTGCGGTAGTTGTTATGTTTCCATTTGGCATCGATTTCTCAAGTATGACCCTGAAAATTCTTTCAGGTTCAAGCCATGATGTATCGTAAGTTCTCTCGTATTGTATATAGAAGTAAATCAGAATAAATGAAGACATTCCAACCGTAAGCACTAATACGCTCAGCAGGCTCAGCAGCTTGTTTTTGAGTAAGAACCTAAAGGATATATTCAGACCCATGAAAAATATTGATAAGTTGCTTTTGATAATATGTTGAACAATATATACAAATATCTGTTTTACAATTGATTTACATCAAAATAAATTTTTAACTTAAAGAATGTGG
>Ga0302173_10000310_pt1 | contig 26358 bp, 25 predicted proteins | sample I_Fen_N3_1_FD_198785 | JGI IMG/M metagenome (GOLD analysis project Ga0302173, IMG submission 198785) | Peat permafrost microbial communities from Stordalen Mire near Abisko, Sweden - I_Fen_N3_1 | ecosystem: Environmental > Terrestrial > Soil > Wetlands > Permafrost | place: Sweden: Abisko... | reverse complement strand
AGCACATAGAAAAGATGTTGCTTAACAATTGAAATCTAGCACCAGATTCTGGTGCTAATGTTTGTAATTAATTGGGACATTTTCAAAAATGGTTGACAGGGAAATTATTTTAAGCATTCCTGTAATCTTTATATAAAGCAAGACACTAGCTTGCGCTAGTGCCTTGTTTTGAATTAACTTCTTGTTTTTGTACGAAATTGTTATATCTTGTAAAGTTTAAATAATTTCATCGTTCGGCTTTTTTATTTAGTCAACTAGTACTGGCCTAAAGTTTTCTTTCCATGGAAGTCCCCATTTATTAAGCGCTTCCATAAATGGATCTGGATCAAATTCTTCAATATTATGCACTCCTGGTGCATCCCATTTTCCTGTCATCAGCATCATTGCACCAATCATTGCTGGCACTCCTGTTGTATATGAAATCGCCTGTGAGCCAACTTCTTTGTAGCATTCCTGATGATCACATACATTATATACATAGTAGGTTTTTTCTTTCCCATCTTTTATTCCTTTGAAGATACATCCAATGTTCGTTTTTCCTTTTGTTCTTGGCCCTAGTGAAGCGGGATCTGGAAGAACTGCCGTTAAAAATTGAAGGGGTACTATCTGTCTTCCTTCGTATTCAATTGGTATAATTGATGTCATTCCTACATTTTCCAAACATTTCAAATGTGTAAGATAGCTTTGTCCAAATGTCATAAAGAAACGGATTCTTTGAATACCCTTAATGTTAATAGCAAGTGACTCCAGTTCTTCATGATGGAGAAGGTACATATCTTTTTCACCAACTTCATCAAAGTTATATACTTTCTTGATTTCCATTGGCTCTGTTTCAATCCATTTTCCATTTTCCCAATAGCTGCCTTTTGCAGATACTTCGCGAATATTTATTTCAGGATTAAAATTAGTTGCAAATGGATAACCATGATCACCACCATTACAATCCAAAATATCTATTTCATTAATCTCGTCAAAATAATGTTTTGCTGCATACGCTGCAAAAACGCCAGTTACACCTGGGTCAAATCCTGATCCCAGAAGTGCTGTAATTCCAGCTTTTTCAAACTTTTCCTTATATACCCATTGCCATTTATATTCAAATTTCGCAGTATCAAGTGGCTCATAATTAGCTGTATCCATGTAGTTTGTCCGAGTTTCAAGACAAGCATCCATAATTGTAAGATCTTGATATGGAAGTGCAATATTCATTACGATATCTGGTTTATAACTATTGATTAATTGAACAAGTTCTGGAACATTATCTGCATCCACTTGTGCCGTTGTGATTTTAGTTTTTCCACCATCTAGTTTTTCCTTTAAAGCATCACATTTTGATTTTGTTCGGCTTGCAATACATATTTCTTCAAACACCTCTGAATTTTGACAACATTTATGAACTACGACGCTAGCAACTCCGCCGGCTCCTATTATTAAAGCTCTTCCCAATTGACTTCCTCCATTTCATACTTCAGTTTTTTATTATTCATTCGTTCCAAGTAACTCTTTCACATATGTTGGCAAATAGAAACTGCCTTTATGTAAATCCGTATTATAATATCTGGTTTTTATTCCTAATTTATTCCATGCCTCTTCATTTAAATCATTAATTGGATCATACTTTTTTGATGCGAATCCAAACAGCCAATGTCCTGATGGATATGATGGTATATGGCATTGATATACCGTACTGTAAGGAAATACTAATTTTATATGATTATGAGCTTTTTGTACTGTTCTAGAATGCTCACTATAATATGGGCTCTCATGTTGATTAATCAATATACCGTCTTCATGAAGTGCCTTGAAACAGTTGCCATAAAACTCCCTAGTAAACAATCCTTCAGCGGGTCCATATGGATCCGCGCAATCTACTATAATTAAATCATACTCATCATTTTTCATTCTTACATATCTTAGGCTTTCCTCAAAATACATATGAACTCTTTTATCGCTTAACTTGCATGAGGTCTCTTGAAAATGTTCTAAGCACATATCGGTAACCATCTTATCAATCTCTACCATATCAATACGCTCTATCGTATCATATTTTGTTAATTCTCGAATCGTTCCACCATCACCTGCACCTATTACAAGGACATTTTTTACATTGGGATGAACTGCCATCGGCACATGAGAAATCATTTCATGATATATGAATTCGTCTTTTTGCGTAATCATAAGTTCTCCATCTAGAACAAGTACTTTACCAAATTCGCATGATTTTAATATATCGATTCTTTGAAATTCGCTTTCACAACTTGCAATTTGTTGTTCTATTTTCATGGAAAATCGAACATCTTTTGTATGTTGATCCGTATACCATAGTTCCATATTCTTCACCTGTTGCCCTTTCCTGTTATATTGCCGTATCTACCACGTTAATATTTTCAACATTCATATCTTGGGTGCCAGTCAAAATACATCCTTTTTCTCTAGCGTACTCGATATATTTAATAATTTCTGTTGTTATCATCTCACCTGGTGCAAGAATAGGAATTCCTGGAGGATAACACATAACAAATTCTCCACAGATTTTCCCGTCACTTTCTGCAATCGGCAAAGATACTTTGTAACTATAAAATGCTTTTTGTGGCCCCATAACTACTACTGGCGTAATATATTCATGGTCAAACATACCTGTTTTATCTTTTTCATGTAATCTCTTAACCTCTGAAAGTGCCGATATAAGACGTTCTATTTCTAGATTTCTGTCGCCACCAGAGATAATTGCAAGTATATTTCCAATATCGCCAAATTCAATCTGAATTCCAAATTCATCTCTTAAGAAATCATAAACTTCAATTCCTGCAAGACCAATATCGCGTGTATGAACCGAAAGTTTCGTAGTATCAAAGTCAAAAATCATATCACCATCAATTAGTTCTTCACCATATGCATAATATCCGCCAAGTTTGTTGATTTCATCTCTTGCATAATTAGCAAATTCAATTGCCTTATCAATTAGGACCTGTCCATTCAGGCTCATATTTTTCCTTGCAATATCTAGTGATGATAACAAAAGATATGATGCACTTGTAGTTTGCGTAAGATTGATTATTTGACGAACATAATCTGCATTCACTGTATTCTTTGTAAGCAATATAGAACTCTGCGTAAGTGATCCACCTGTTTTATGCATACTGACTGCAGACATATCTGCACCTGCTGCCATTGCAGAAATAGGCATTCTGTCATTAAAATAGAAATGTGTTCCATGCGCTTCATCCACAAGAACAAGCATTCCACGCTCATGTGCTAATTCTACTATAGATTTTAAATCAGAACAGATTCCATAATAGGTTGGATTATTCACAAGAATAGCCCTTGCATCAGGATTCTCTCTAATTGCTTGTTTCACACTTTCAACTGACATTCCTAATGGAATACCAAGTTTTTTATTCACGCCTGGATTAATATAAACTGGAATCGCTCCATTTACAACTAATGCATTAATCGCACTTCTATGAACATTTCGTGGCATAATAATCTTGTCGCCAGCTTCTGTTGTTGACATAATCATCGCTTGCACTGCTGCAGTTGTTCCATTTACAATGAAAAAAGCTTCATCTGCGCCAAACGCTTGTGCCGCTAACTCCTGCGCATCTTTTATTACGGAAACAGGATGACAAAGATTATCAAGCGGTTTCATCGAATTCATATCAAGTTTCATACATTCTGCACCAAGAAATTCACGAAGTTCTTTATTACCTCTTCCGCCCTTGTGACCTGGCACATCAAAATGAGCAAGTCTATTTAAGCGTTGCTCCTCTAAAGCTCTGTGTATCGGTGTATCATATTGTGTCAATTCTGTTTTCACTTTTGTTTCACACTCCTTTATCATAATCGTATCAGAAATATATTATTTGCAAAAAGTTAAATAATAGCAAATATAAGCTTCAAGATAAGGTTGTTGTTATATAGGAATGCCAAAAACGAATTATCATTAACATATGCAAATACTGTATGTGCAAATTCTGTATCACAGAATATTGTTATTGCCATGAAAAATACCCAAACAACAATGAGTCCTTTTACGAGGCCTAAAACTAAGCCTCCTGTTTTGTTAATCTGATGGAGCACTGGAAGCCTACTTACTATATCAACCATTCTAATTATAACCTGCATAATAATATACACTACTATAAATAGACCAATAAATATTATCATATTAAAAATAATGGAAGAAATTTGTTCTGCCAAAGCATTTGTTACCGTATCTTCAACTGATGTAATTCCTTGATCTATATATTTTTGTATATTTAAATTAGACTGTATCTGGTTTTTCAAGCTATCAGGAAGCATAAGTTTATCTATAACTTGATTTGAAATATTTCCCAAGCTTGTCCCAGATTGGTTGACATCCGTTATTTTTGTTATGTCTTGTGTTTTACCTAGCTCTTTAAAAGCATCATCTACGGTATTATTGCGTTGTATTCCTTGATATGTAGCATTCTTTATATTTGTGTACCAGTTTGTATTATCTTTAACAACATTACTAACTATCGGTGTCAATGCCATTGTAATCAAAATGGTAGCTATCATTGCAACTAATGAAAGTATAATTTTAACCATTCCCTTTTTCATTCCCAAATATGCATTAAGTCCTATCACTACTATTACGCCTATTAAAACCCAGTTCATAATATTTCCTCCATTTATAAGTCTATTTTAGTTTTATCTCTTGTATATATTTTGAATTTATAAGCATATAATTACCCTTTGATCCCAGTGAAAGAATCGACTTGATCGGTAAATCAAAAGACTGCTCAAATTGTATTTTCCCGTTCATATTCATTAAAGTAAACGTTGTATCATTATACATTATAATACTTTTTCCATCAAACTTTATTAAATTATATTCTGTATTAAATGTTGTCTCAAACGCTAGACTTCCGTTTATATTATAAACCTGCATCTTATATAGGTCACCTGCAACGCTATTTTTCAATACTAGGCCGATATACGTATCGCTCACAAAGACTCTGGATATTTCGCTATCTATAGGAATCTCTTTTAAAAGTGTAGGATATTCCTTAATCTTATAGATGCTCAAACTATTATCGCCTACCGCTACTGCACATGTATCATTTACAAATTTTACTTCTGGAATTAATGTAGTATCATGATCAAATCCGCCAACAATATTGTCAGTCTCATTCTGTCCAACTGCAGAGAAGCTGTAGAAAACCACATTTGTTTTGATTGAAGCACCATTTACGTATACATATGATGCAATCAGTTTCGTTGCATCATTAGAAATACTTATGTCAAGTGGATATCCATTCTGAGCTAACTCTGTCTTGGCGTTATAGATTTGCGTTCCATCAGTATTATACAATCTAATGTAATTCACATTGCCATCCTCAAGTACCGCCGCTACAAGACCTTGTATTGATACTTCGATTTGTGATATTGGCAATGAGGTATCTGCACTACCTAGAAACCCTGCATCATTAAAAATATATATACTGTTACCATTAAGATCACCTACCGCTACGGAATTGCCACAAATTTTTACCTGGGGATTTTTCATCTGATAGGTCTGATTCCAAATCACTTCACCTTTATTTGTATAATATGAGACTCCATCATTGCTATATCTAATATATCCACTATTATAGTCAATATATTGTGCCGCATCCGTGTCATCTTTGTTAATTGATTTGATTATTGTATATCCTGAATACTTGATATTATCAAGACTAATTGCTACGATTACAGCAATTGTTATAAAAGCAATCACACATAAGCCAATTATGATTGCCATCTTAATTCTATGCTTATGAATTTTTATCTGTAGCTCATCATTATCATCTATACTGCTACCATAACTACTAGGAGCAGAAAATACTCCTTTAACCACATTCGATGAACTATTAGAATTTGGTTTCTTTATTTTTTTATTTTCAATATCTTTTTTTATTTGAAGATAATGTTTTATATCTGCCACAAAATACTCCTCTTAATATACATACTGATTTTATTATACAGTATTATCTAAAATATTCAAGGAAGTTTTATCTCCTGTCCAATAAAAATTTTGTCTGGATCATCAATATTGTTCAACTCCATGACCTCTTTATATCTTAGACCATCACCATATATTTTTCTGCAGATGCTCATAAGTGTATCACCTTTTTGTACTACATAGCTCGTTGCTGGCTTTGCATCAACAGGCACACTACTTGTCGGCGTCTGTGTTGGTGCTTGTGTAGCCGCCTGTGTTGGTGCTTCATTTGAAGATAGCTGAGTGGGTGCCTCCGTCGGGAATACATTTCCGACAATCTTTTTTACTGTAGTACCCGTCGTTTCATCATCCGCTGAATTTGTTGCCTTGACATTCATATTTGCAACCTGTTCCACAATTTGATTTAATGTCACATCAAGTCCTCGCATCTTCTCGTAGCTATTCATCATATTAATCCCAATCACCAAAACAACAACTATCATAAATGTACTTATTCCATACATAAGTGACATTGTCTTTTTTTGCTCTGCGGCTTCTTTTTTTTCTGCAATTATGGTCCTAAAATTATGAATGACATCATCTTCAACCATAGGATCAACGCTTTTACCAGTACGTTTAGCTAACATATATTCTTGCATATCATTGTTTCTTTCATAAAAGCATATATATCCGTGCTGTTTCTTTAAGCATTTTCCTTCATAGAGATAAAAATCTTCATCTTTTTCAGCTGTATTTACCAAGTATAAGGTCTTCATATTTCCTGCGAAGTTATCTAAATGTAGTTTTTCAAGATTTGACATAAAATCCAATGTCACATCTGGTGTTGTCACAAACCATCCAGTTATATCAAGGTTATGAAAATATTTTTCAATATCTTCATAAATGAGAGACCATATATTTTCATTAAATGTAATTTTATTTTCTTCTTCATCTAATTCAACCTTTATAGCACCTTTAATAAATACATAACTTTCTCCCTCTGATTTTTTGCACTCTCCTAAAAGCACTCCCACGCTTAGCTTGTCCGAATTTTCATATGCAATTGAATTTATATATGTAAATACATAATCCTCAATGTATATTTTTTTATTTGAACCCATATCCCCTATTTGCTTAATATTTTTGGGTCTTTTAATATTTTGTTGTCCATCTGAACTCTTTTTTCCCCCATCATTGCAAACTATTTCTATCATACTACATTTCCCTCCTAAATAAGTATATTGGGCACTTCAATAACGTTATATTAGCATATGCAATTTTAGAAAATTATCGTTTTATGTCAACAGAAAAAGAGAATTTTATGACTTAAAAATACAGAATATATTAGATTTATTTACAGATGTGCAGCGTTTTCGTTTTTTATCAATTATTTTCGTTTTTTTTATACTTTTTTGTAGATAAAAAACATACATAGAAATGATATTTTTTCAATAAATATGTTAATAATCACTTAAAACTAATTTTTTTTGAAGAGAGGATATAAACTCTATGTTATTTTATTATAATTCAGATTTGTCAGAGACACCGAGGGAAATGAGTTTTCAGATTTCTAAATTTGTTCATCCTGAAATCATTGGAAACAGGCAAATAATTGTTTTATGTATCGGAAGCGATCGTTCTACTGGTGACAGTCTAGGTCCATTAATTGGCTATAAGCTTATTAAAAGTGGCCTTACAAACGTTACAATATATGGTTCATTAAAAAATCCCGTCCATGCTACTAATCTAAACGTAACAATTGACGAGATTTATAATTTGTATAATAACCCTTATGTGATTGCAATAGATGCATCTTTAGGTAGAAAAGATCATATCGGTTGTATCACGCTTGGTACCGGCGCACTTAAGCCTGGGCTCGGAGTCAAAAAACAGCTGCCCGAAGTCGGTGATATCCACATTACTGGAATTGTTAATCTTTCTGGGGCAATGGATACATTGCTTTTACAGACTACCAGACTTTCTACCATTATGACTTTGGCTGATGTAATTTCTGAAGCATTAATTAATTCATTAAATTAGATTCAACGATTTTCACTATTTTTTCGTATTGTATACTGCGATTGCTTTACCAATTGTTTCAGCACCACCAGTATTCATTATTTCTGCAAGTGCTTCCAATTTATCTGGTGTAGCAAATTCATTTCCAAGATAGGCTTCGTAATTAGATGCAATGAAGATTCTTTGATCCTTCACCTTGTCTTCCATTTCTGAAAGGAAGGACTGTTGCTTCTTTAAATTAATCTTTAAAGCGATGATACGGTCTCTATCTTTGCCTTCAATTTCTGCAATTATATTAGGCTTCACCAAATTATTAAAGTCTTCAAGTGCTAATGATCTCTTCGCTTCAAACTTTTCTATATCACTTATTATGATATTAATCTTTTCATCAAACCTGTCTAAACCATACATTTCTTCATTCTTATCTTTTTTAATAGCATGTACTATTTTTCTAATTTTTCTTTTGTTTTCGGTTATTCTGTCTTTTGTTTTAACTAACCCTTGAATTACTTCAAGATGAGGAAACTTGATTTTTTCGCTGATAAGTTTATATGCTGTAAATACAATTGCTACTATCACAACATATATTACAATCAAACTCCAATCAGGCAGATTAGGAACAAAATAATAGATTGCTGAAGGCACCGCTAAAAATGATATCAAAAATGTTAATACACATATAAACATATCTTTTATCCCTTTGGTCATAAACAATGCCAAAAATAGACGAGTATTACAAAATGCTGGGATTTTATTACTTTTAAAAGCTGCTTTTATCTCATCCTTCATTCCATTATTATCTTCTCTAAGAGAAGACGTTTCAACTGAGATTCTCTCTTTGACACCTTTTGATTTTGCTTTATCTCTATCTGATTGGATCTTCTTTAATTTATCTTGATCGCCTTCAATTTCTTTATTAAATCCTGACTCGACAGCTTCACGCCTTGTCTTAAGTGTAGATTCAATTTCGTCCTTAACCGCTTTTTCTGAAGATTCAATATGCTTCTCTAAATCCTTAACTGTTACTTTAATAGGTTCAATTTTTTCTTTTGCAATGTTATGTTCCTTAATATCAGATCTGATCTGATTAAGACAAATAATATTACCGGTTAATATATTTTGTTCTTCCATACATGCATCCTCCTAATTAAGTCCTATATTAATTATTCTCTCTGTAGAAATTAATAAGACATCCCTCAAGAATAATCTTTCTTTCGTCATCTGTAAGTTCACCCAACTTAAGTTCAAATTCTTTAAGTGTATCTCCTACAACAAAGGCTTTAATTGAATCATTTTTGTTCTTAACAGCTTCCTTAATTCCTGGTATAAATAAATAATCACCATTTTTAAACGGAAGGTCAACCTCTTGAATAAGAAATGGTAGCATTCCCCAATTAATCAAGTTTGAACGATATCTTTTAGTTGCGTAATCATTTGCGATATTTGCCCATCCTCCAAGTACCTTCTGACACGAAGCTGCTTGTTCCCGTGCCGAGCCATCGCCTGGTTTTACTGCAAAAATTGCACTTCCAATTCCTACATTCGTATTGTTAATATCTGGATAGCTCTCTTTGATCTTATCCATGATTGGCTTCATTTCAGGAAAAGCTTCTTCAGGGGATTCTCCTGCAATTCTAGCTTTTTCAGCAACGTGAACTTCTTTGGCACGGCCAACATAAGCTGGATCTTTCCTTGATAAAGTATATTCAGCAAGTCCTAGTGGATTTGAACGATATGATGAAGTTTCACCTGACGGAATCAATTCATCTGTCGTCGTCACTGGATCATGGATTTCTGCAACAACCTTTAATATCATATTATCTGTAAGTGCTGACATTTCAGGCCAATCCTTAATATTTGGTCCAAATTGAATTTCTGTGTTGGGATCAGGAATCCCTTTACTATCAAAAACACGATTTTCATAAATTGTTTTATCAAAGAAATACTTCGGATTTTGATATTCAACATCAATATCTGTAGCAGATGTTAAAAACCCTTTGTTCGCTGCTGTGGCTGCAATTGAACGTGCATCCATAAGTGCAACTGACGAGATCTGTCCATTTTGTAGCTTAGAGCCTTCACGATTAGGAAAGTTTCTAGTTGAATGCCTAATACTAAATGCATTATTAGCTGGCGTATCTCCTGCTCCAAAGCATGGTCCGCAAAATGCGGTCTTAACAATTGCACCAGTTCCTAGTAAATCGGCTAAATCACCGTTTCTAGCGAGTTGCATATATATTGGTGTACTTGCAGGATATACACTGAGCGTAAATTCATCAGAACCAATACTTTTATTTCTTAAGATATCAGCTGCTGCACAAATATTTTCAAATCCACCACCAGCACAACCAGCAATAATTCCCTGTTCAACATATAATTTACCATTTCTAACTTTATCTTTTAAGTTATATTCAACTTGTCCACCTAGGACTACTAGTGCTTTTTTCTCACATTCATCCAATATATCCAAAAGATTAGCGTTAAGATCTTCAATTGTATAAGTGTTACTTGGATGAAATGGCATTGCAATCATTGGTTTAATTGTACTTAAATCAACATATATCATCCCATCATAATAAGTTACATTTCCTGGATTCAATTCTTTGAAGTCTGCACTTCTCCCGTGAATATCATAGAATTCCTTAATCTTATCATCTGTTTTCCAAATAGAGGAAAGACATGTTGTTTCTGTTGTCATAACATCAATCCCAATACGGAAGTCGGCACTTAAATTAGAAATACCTGGCCCAACGAATTCCATCACTTTATTCTTAACATAACCATTGCCAAATATTTCTCCAATAATTGCAAGTGCAACATCTTGAGGGCCTACACCCTTAATTGGTTGACCAGTCATATATACGCCAACAACGCCTGGCATGTTAATATCGTATGTTTTACCAAGCAACTGTTTAACAAGTTCTGGTCCACCTTCACCCATTGCCATAGTACCAAGCGCGCCATAACGAGTGTGACTGTCTGAGCCAAGAATCATCTTGCCACCACCTGCAAGCATTTCTCTTGCATACTGATGAATAACTGCTTGATGAGGTGGCACATATATTCCACCGTATTTTTTAGCACATGTAAGTCCAAACATGTGATCATCTTCATTAATGGTACCTCCGACCGCACACAAACTGTTATGGCAGTTAGTAAGCACATAAGGAATTGGGAATTTTTCAAGCCCTGATGCACGTGCCGTCTGGATGATTCCAACAAACGTTATATCATGAGAGGTTAATTTATCAAATTTAACCTTTAGCTTGTCCATACTTCCTGACGTATTATGCTTTTCTAAAATATTATAAGCTAATGTGTTTTTAGCAGCTTCTTTCTTTGAAGGTACATTTGCACCTAATTTGCTCTTTAATTTAGCTGCTATATCTGCACCATCTTCAATCACTTCATTTCCGTTGATCAGATAAGCTCCGCCTTTACTAAGTTGTATCATATAAAATCCTCCTATTTCATAAATATACATATCAATTTATAATAACATAAAAATACGTATTAAAATTACGTTTGCGTATAATTACAATATTTTGTCTATGTTCTTGCAAATATTTTTAACCACTTTATTTACTTAAAACTATCTTGAATCTTCTTAGTCAAATCTTTTATTTCATCTTCTGAAATCTTTCCTTGACTCCAGGTAAACTTAACATTATCACCTACATATCTTGGAATAATGTGAATATGGAAATGAAATACGGTCTGCCCAGCTATTTCTCCATTGTTTTGCAAAATATTCATACCATCACAATTCAGTGCTTCTTTAATCGCTTTTGCAAGTTTTGTTGCTACTTTAAATACATGTGCAGCTGTTTTTTCATCAATCGCGTATATATTATCATAATGTTCCTTGGATAAAATAATTATATGCCCCTTAGATGCGGGTGATAAATCAAAAATAGCCTTTACAATATCATCTTCATAAAGCGCATTTGTAGGAATGTCTCCATTCGCTAGTTTGCAAAATATACAATCGTCTTTTCTCATTATTTCTCCAATCTGCTTTGCGTATGTGTTTCGCATTATTTAGTAGCGTTCAAAATTAATATTTTAGATTTATTTGTAGTCAAATGTCAAAAAATGTCGCAAACCTTTTATTTACATAATTTTACATAAAGCGTATACTCATTAACATATATAATAGCTTAGAAGCAAGCATATATCAATACTATTTTGACTTATATTAATATCTTGCCTATACGAAAGGAGTCACTTATGATTAGTGAAAAAGACAAACTATTATTAAATCAGGTGCAAAAAACGAACCCTGAAATATACAGTTTAATTGAGCGAATACAACAAAATCCAGCTATCGCAATGTCCAAGATCTCACATCGTATGAAAAATATCATCTCGATTGCAAGCAGTTCATTACAATTTATTGAAAGCCAACACCCAGAAACATCTGATTTCAATTTATGGCCACAACTCAAAAGTTCAATTACATATTTGGTACAATTTATGGACCAAGAAGCCATTTATCGACACAGTGCCAATATCGAGTCGAAACCTATGAATTTACAGGATCTATTATGGAGTATACCTGATATTATGGATGACCTATACGAGTCAGATTCCAATAATAGTACAAGAAATTATAATTATGATATTGCCAACAACCTTCCTGAAATTAATGGAGACTACTCAAAATTAAGATTTGCTTTGATTGAAATCATGAAAAATGCTTATGAAGCAACCTCCAATAATGATACGATTACCATTAGCGCCCATATCATAGATGATTCTGTTGCAATTACAATCAAGGACGAAGGTGTTGGGTTTGATATTAGTACTTTTGATGATGTTACAACTGCATTTTTCACTACAAAGAACGATCATGTTGGAACTGGCCTATCTATAGCCAAACGAATTGCCAAGGCACATGGCGGAAATCTAAGTATAAGTTTCGACGAATCTACCCGTGTAACAATTCATTTGCCATTATAGTATACTAATATTTTCTTAAAATTGAAATATTTCATCGAGCATTCGAAGGGTTTTAAAATTACCTTTTGCAGTCATATCACCTGTCATGAATGCTCTTTGGAATGTCATTCTTCCAGCTATAATATTATCAAATATCTCTTTTTTCATTTTTCCAATCACATCAGCATCAGCATTATCGCCAAAGTCAACTGATATACGATTGCCTTCAACTGTAATTAAAATATTTTTATCCTTATCACTTATCATAATCATATAAGTTCCAGAAAAATCTTTTACTGCTGAAAAGCTTTTTTTCAGAGAAGATATATAATAATCATCTCCACCATTGTCTTTATCATTCATCATTTCCTTAAACAAACTTGATAATTCTTCTATATCCTTTTTTTGCGTCTGAACAAATGTTTCATCTGATGCAAACTTGGAAAGCTGTTCATTCTCTTGAGGTGTAAGATTAATTATATCCTTCATTATTGACTGCTTAATTGTATTGTTGCTTGATGGTAACAGCTTAACCTTCTGAGTAACCGTTCTATATATGGTCTCTGCGAATTTTTCTATGATTGAAATATGGTCACTATTAAATTCAAAATCTGCAGTTTCATCAACATATGCGCTTAATCCATTCACTGGCTTTCCGCCTAACATTTCCCATGAATTACTAAGTGTCAACGATACTTCTCTTTCTCCATATGTCTTAGCCATTACAACTGGAAACATGTAGATTTCTCCGATTTTATTTTTATCTCCATATTGCCAACAATAATCAAGAAACATCTGCATATATCCGCCTATACCATACCATTCAACTGTTGTTGCTAATATAATCGCATCAACTTCCTTCAACGTCTGAGGCAATGTCATAATTGTACTTTTCAAATCATGCAAATCGTATCTTATAACTTTCACATTAAGTTCACCTAGAATTTGTTGAATTCTATTAATCACAAACACTGTTGGGTCATCAATAAGACCCCTTCCACCATAATAAATATTAATATTCATATTGTAATTGACCTTCCTAATAACACTTATAATAATAAAATATTGGTAACTGTTCAGTACCTGAACAATTAAATACCTCACGGAATACTGCCTTCTGAATAGTTACAAATATTGTTTGATATCTATTCAAAGAATATCATATTACGAAATGATTTACAATCTAATCTATCGCAAATCTATATTGTATAACTGCTATCTTTAATATATCTCCATCTTTTATCTGTACTTTTTGATTTGGCTCTATTTTGTTCCCATTTACATATGTTCCATTTGTAGAATTAAGGTCTTCTACAAAATGCACCTCACTACATTTTTCTTTTGTAATTCTTAGATGCATTCTACTAATTAATTGATTACTGAATGCGAAATTACATTTAGATGCATAACTACCTATAATAAAAGGATTTTCCCTTATCGTTATTTCTTTTTCATTACTTAACTCATCTTGTGCAAGAAGTCTACAACTTATAGACAAAGTCGTCTCTTTTAAGTAATCTGAAAGTAATTGAGTACAAGCATACTCTGTTTGTGTTTTTATCTGTGTCTGTGTTTTTAATTTATCAGTTACTCCCTTATATAGACTTTGCCTAGAATCCTCAATTTTTTCGGCTGGTACCGAATATTCTATTTCTTCTTTGTTGGGGACAATCTTAGTAAAAAAGACTCTATTTTTCTCATAAAATATATCTGCCAATTTATATGCAATTAAAATCAGAGTAATTATTATGATAGCTGGTACTAACCCGATTTTAACCACTCTATATCTAGGCAATATAACATTAAATGCTGTAAAGATCATTATAACAACGAACGCCGCTTTCACTGCCATAAAAGCATTCGATATATTAGTATTTCTTATTTCCTTTTCATCCTCAATCACTTCTGGCATTACACTTTCTATTATATGACGATTTTCCAAGTTTTCTTTTGATGAATTGATGCTACAACTATTCATATTTTGTATATTAAGACTATAGTGGCCTTCGTGGTCTTTGTGGTCTTTGTGGTCTTTGTGGTCTTTGTGGTCTTTGTGGTCTTTGTGGTCTTTGTAATCTTCGTGGTCTTCGTGACTTTCTTTTTCATCGTCTTCTATTACATTTTCAATTAAATTTTTTACATTATAATCATTTTGAAGTATCTTTTGATAAATACCATATGTAAGCATTACCGCCTTTTTGTCATTATGATCTAAATGTTCTAATATAAATTCAAACAATTGCCGCAAGGATTCTCCAAACTCCTTTTCCTCATATGGATAATATGTAAAATATAATGCTTTATCACTAATATTCATATACATTAATCTGGCATTTAATACAACGCAATCCAACTCTAAAAGATATTCATTCACAACGTTCGAAATCCGTGAAATGTGCATTGCAATATTTATCACATCCTCATATGTTATGTTATTCCCTTCATACATTCTTGAAAGTGGCTGTTTTGAAGAAATATCATAACAATAGCTTTGAATATTATTGATACTTTTAAGACTGATTGGCAAAAATTTACTGACTGTGTTTTTTAAGAGCATTTTTATCTGATAACTTTCTTCGCCAGGTTTTTCTGGTGATTCAATCATCATATAATTATAGCTATTATCTCTAATATATTTTTCTTGAATCATCTTTTCTCCTTATCTTATAACATTATTTATTGCATTTATCATTCGTATATAGTTATCTGGTCTACTTTTATTTACAGTTGCACTCTGATTTAAAAGCCCTGTCTGATTCATCCATTTTAATGCTGATGAGAAATAACCAGTGCAAGTCACTTTAATATTTCCGCTATTATTTTCAATCGTTACATCGATATTTTGTGTACAGATTGTTTTTTCTATAATATAGTCAATTCCTTCTTGCCTTAATTCTGCTCTTTGCCTATCTTCTTCACAGCTTTCAGCTCTTATTGCCAATTTTAATGCTACGTTTTTTAATATTACTGCATCATGTATATAAAAGCATACATATAAAAGTAACACTATAATAATTATAAACAATGGCATAATAAATGAATTTTCTACTGTATATGAGGCTTTTAGATTGTGATTTATCATGTTTTGGCTTTTCACGTTTCCTCCCATCATCACTACTGTTTAATACAAATTATATTCTTCTAAATTCTTTTTATAAGTCACATTAATATCCATATATAAGCACATAATATATATGGAACAAATGGCAATTCTTGCTTCAACTTCACCTTTTTTAAAACAAGAAGAACAATTACAACTGCTGCGGAAATTGTGATCGCCATAATAAAAATCAGCAAGCACATTTTGCCACCAATTAATATACCAATACTACTTAAAACAGCCCCATCTCCAATTCCAATCCCATCCTTCATTAGTTTCCCAATTAGAATTACGCCTAACCCGACTGCGATTCCCATGAACATATTAAATAATGATATATTCGCCAATCCGATATTTATAACCACACCCACAAGTGAAAATATTATAATGCTTTTAAGTGAAACTGACTTTTCCCTAATATCTTTGTATGTTTGATAGGCTAAATAGCTTAGTACAAAAACTTTGATAAAGCTTTCCACAATTAATCCCCCTTACATTTACTGCATTGCTTTCTATCTAATACTGTAGATAATCGTACTGCCATAACATTTCTCATAAGTGCACTGCAATTCATTGTTGTATGATATCTATCTCCATAATCCGTAATATAAAATTTTCCTTCCACACTTTTATTTCCACATTTTTCACAGGCATAATATTTACCACCGCTTTCATTTCTTTGATTCTCCAATTGATTTACAGTAATCTCATGGATTGACAAAATCAAATATGAGCAGTTTCTGTTTGTATGATAGACACTTCCACTTGGTGTAATATATACGATTGTTTCATCAGTATTAGCTGTATCATCTGAGTTATCTGCGCTATTAGTATCTCCTAGCCATGCATTGGTACTTGCGCTTTGTGTAAAATTCATAATTCCAATTCCAAATATGTCAAATGGATTTCTTACTGTATAATGAACTACAATATTAATCATATTATTCTGAGACATTATCTTGGAATCCATCATATTAAATCCAGCCACCTCTCCTACTACATGAGCATTTTTAATATAGTCCACTCCTAGCTCTGATATAAATAATGTTTGCGCAATTCCAATGCCAATCCCATTTTCTAAGATTGCCTGATAGCCCTCGTCTTTATCGCTATTTTGATCTGCTTTTATAATATCTTTTTTTTGACTTTCACTGGTATTTTTTCCATTAATCATTTCATAGGCATATATATATTTTGCCATTTTTCTGCTCTCATTATATAGTGCTTGTTGAACTTTTAACTGAAATCCAACTATTTGAATCAAATATGTAACCGTCATAATTGCATAAATGAACAATGGTATCACGATTGAAGCTTCCACTGTTGAGGAGGCAGACAAATACATCCTCTTATTATTGGGCATATACTTAACTTTTTTAAGAAAAATCTGTTCATCGTTGAAAATGGAATTTTTATTTTGGTTGTAATAAGAGGACATATTTATCCACCTCCTTTTATGTTTTTTATGTTTTCAATATGAATACTGCACTTCTTGACTATAATAATTTGATTTTCCATTAATTAAAAATACAGCTGTTGCATCTAATGAATAAATATAATTTTTTAGTCTAAACTCTTTATTTCCTTTTTCAATCATTTTCATTTCAATGGTATCCATTGTTCGATAATACTTATCATTCGGTTTCTCCATATATAAAAGGATTCTCAAATATTCTTCATAGTTAAAACCTTTATCCTTATCCGCATTTGAATTGCCAGAATCAAAATTCATTGCCAATAAATTTTCCAGACTTAATTTCCAATTATTTTTATTCTTTGTGATTTCTACTCTCCCGCCACTGACTAATGTTCGCATATCCATAATTGACTCCCCATATGCCCATGCTGACATAATTAAATATTGTCCTGCTTTAATTACAGCATAATTTCCTGTATAGCCCAATAAACTTAACGCTAACGCATAACTTTCATATTTTTTCTCACTATCTGTAAACAGATATTCTAAGTTAGCACCTTCTCGAATCAGTGAAAGCTGTAAAATGGTAGATTTGAAATTCTCCATGTCACTATCATTTCCACATAATATATATTCCATTTGATAATCCAACAGCTCATCTGTTTCAATCAAATTTCCATTTGAATCAAATGAATCCGTGTATGAATTAAATTTTGAGAATAAATATTCGTTATATAGCACATTATCCTTTGCGCCTTCGCCTATATTACTCCAATAATCACTGCTTCCATTTTGTTGGCTAGATGCCAAGTCATCAAAAGCAATCTCTTTTTTCGAAATTTTCGATGTATCCTCTACTACAAATCCAATCATTCCATCCTTAATAGAATTTAATATCTTTTTGATGGCGCCAAGTCCGGCTCCATCCGAAGCAAAATCCACTCCTGAATAATCAAAAACCAATTCGCTATTATCAAATTTTGAAATAGCATTCTCACATTTATTGATTAAATTCATTGCTTGCTCTGCATTTCCTTTATTTAACTCCTTATTTATTGAATTAAATATTTGTATAGTATTATTTAAAATATTTTGATTGCTTTTGAGTGCGCTTAATATGATATTAACATTACAAATTGATTTAGATTGCGCATTATCAAACTCGCCCAGTTTAGACAGATCTTCCCCAAAATTATTGGCTAGCTCATCACCCAATATCGATCGATTTGTTTCAACATCTGATTTTGTATTATCAACTGTATTAGTCACTTTATCTAGCACACCCTGATAACTTTCAGCAATTGTAATTGCATCTTGTATCTTTTCACTTACAGAATTGATAAGATTATTAAGTTCATTATAATTTCTAAGGAATGTAGCCTCATAGGAATTGATATCATTTCCCTCTGTTTCACTTCCTTCAACGTCCTTTCCTTCAGTATCCAGGATTGATTCCGCATCAAGATGCATATATGTTAATATATCTAAAACATTTATGTAATTTGAATATAGCGCGTCATATACCTTAGCATCCTTAACTGATACATTATTAGTTGTGGCCTCTCCGATACATAATTTTTTTACAAAATTTTCTTCAATCGCAATTGGTTTATTATGTTTCGATTTAAAACCATACTCGTTCGTATCCAATCCTTCAACTTTTGTTATAAGTTGCAATACAATAGTGTCCATTTGGCTTGTATAATTTTCACACTCACTTATTTTATCAACTATCTCTTTTGTTTTTTCAGACTTTTTTACTTGTTCCTCACTTCCAATAATCAACTGCGCCGCTTCGGATAGAATCCCATAATTCATATAATCAAGAATTTCTTGTTTTATTACTGTGCCACCATTATCAGTAGCCATAATCATTTGATTAATTTCAAGGGACTGCACTTCCTCAGATGTAAAGCCCGTATTATATTTCGTATTATCTTCTATATAGCGTTTCAGTTGATACTCTAGCTGATCTGTTTTCTCAAAAAATAGCAAATCGAATTCATCCAGAAGTGGTTTTGAATATTCTGCAAATACAGATTCTACAGATAGATTACAAGCTATATTTGCATTCGTTTTTGCCACTGACATAGATACCGATCTAATAGATGCGCACACTACCGACAAAACCAATACGATAATTAGACTTGCAAATACAGTGATTTGTCCTTTTAATTTTCCTTTGATTCTTTTATCCATATGATTTTAGCTTTCCTGAATATGATTTGAATTACTTAGAATGATTTTTTAGATCTGATTTGATTAGAATTGAAATGATTTGCTTAAATTTGATTTGCTTGAGTTGTCATTTTTGACATGATTGAATTTACTAGATTTACTAATTGCTTTTTAAATATGATTACAAGACCAATTAACACTATAATAATCAATATTATTTCAACTACTCCCATTCCATCATCTTCAACTATAAAGTTTTTGAATTTTTTCATCCAATGCTCCTCCTTTTTATATTAAATCTTATAATTAAAAACATTTCGTAATTACTTATACTTATTAAACTAAATACTTACTAAATACGAAACGATAATAACGCAGGAACGATCACTATAATCATAACGATAATTAACATCAGCGCCATCGGGGCTAATAATTTTGTTCCTGCCTCTTCGCCTAATCTCTTAGCCATGTTCTTGCGCTCTTCAAATGCTTCAAATGACTCATTTTCAAGCATTTGCGTAAGACCCTTTGTTCCTTTTTTTAAGTTCTGTTCCAATAACGCTCCCAATTTCAAATACTCTTTTATATTGCAGCGTTTTCCAAACTCTGCATAAGCCTTTCCTTCAGACATGCCTGACTTCATTTGATAATATGTCATTAGCATTTCCTCATATGAAAAATGCATCTTACACGCATTATTTTCTCGTTGATTTTTGTAATCCAAAGATATTTTTTCCCATGCTCTAGAAATCGTCATTCCTGCCCCAGCAAGTAGTGTAAGTTTTGACACTACTTCAGAATAATCATATTTCAATTGCCTATCCCTATTCTTTTTTTCCTTCTTTTTTTGTCCTTCAACACCTACCAAAAGTACAATTGTCATTATCGCTCCAAGTATTAAGATTATGCTTGTAGGGTTGTCTTCATTTTGCTCTTTCAATTCTAGCTGAGCTCCATTTACAACTGTTGGAAGATTGATTTCATCTTCATAAACGCTACTATCTGATGCTTCTTTAATTGCTTTTTGAATCGATTTAACAAATCGCTCTTTTTGCGTTAAATGAGCTGGAAAAACATTAATATCAATTGGGTATTCACAAGTCTGGTCACCACACTTCAAATTTGCAGTAAGTTGAATTGGGATGCTCGTAACATTATTCATCTCAAAATCAGAATTGTATACAGAACCATCGAAATCAACAATATTATAATTACTAGAATACCAGTCAACATTAATTGCATACTCAGAGACTTCTGTTGCTAGGTTCAAATCACTTGTAATGTTTTCAAACGATTTGTTATCTTTCAACATATTTTCCAATATATAATCATATGCCAATACAAAGTTTTTTTTGATCTCTTCTAATGTATATTGCTTGGGTTCTACGTTAAATTCAACCTCATAAGGTGTTTCCTCTCCATCTTTATACACATTCATATTAATTTGTTTCGAGTTTTCCACATAGTCTGGACGAGTTACGCTATTATTGTGAATAACACTTGATTCAAAATTGGCAACTGTCAGCAAAACACATAAAATGCTTGTTATACTTACCATGAAGATTACAATTGATATTTTTTTTACAAAGTCTAGATATTGAGCATTTTTAATATTATTTATTATTTTGAACTTATCAATTATCTTAAAAGACAATGAGTATAACAAAACAAATGGATTTTGTTTCTTATTTAGAGCCTCAATTTCTTCTCGTTTATAATCTTTTGTAATTATAAACCCAATGATTACGAATATTAAAATGATTAAGCTTACAATCACCACTTGTTATACCTCAATTCTTACTATTCTTTGAGCTAACCAATATGATAAAATATACAATACCAAGCATATTGTCATTACTATGATTCCTGCTATATTTCCATAAAGTCCTTCAATAAATTCTGGTGATGAAAGCTTTAAATACAAAATAATTCCGAATGGTACCATACTCATTATTTTTTGTTCCATCTGCTTACCACTTATCACTGTTTCGATTTCATTTTTAGCTTCTATTTTTTCACTGATTGTATTTGCAGTATTTCTAATAATAGTTATCAAGTCCCCGCCGCTACGTTTTGCATATCGAAATACCTCAGCAAAATACAAAATGTCTTCGATACTGCTTTTCCTTGCGAAATCATCTATCACATCTTCAATATTCTCATTCATTTCGATTCTATAGTTTATATTTCGAAACTGGATTACGATATCGCTTTTATCTCCATATAACAAAAGCAACTCTCCTAGTGCTTCTTTAAATGAATTCTCCACTGAATATCCAACATTTAGTGAAAATGAAACTGCTAGCATGCCATCTTTAAATTGATTTAATAACTCTTGTTTCCGCTTTCTTTGAATTTCCTGCGCCGAATTATTCATATAAATATACACATATGGCATAAATACGATTGCATACACAAGATTTTCATAAAACAAATATGATATTATCAAAATAATTAACACACCTTTTAATAATGACGTTAAATATTGTATCTTGGATATTTCGTATTTTCTAAACATATTTTTTGTAAGAAAAACTTTATCTATTATAAGCATAAAGCTATCTTTCATATGCATTTCATTTTTCAAATAATCTCCTTTCTGATTCCTGCCACTTGCAATTTATATGTATTAATAAGCCCTTCCCCACATTTTTCTAATTCTCCGATAATTTTTTTATTCTCATCTTCGCCATACTCTTTAAACTGATATAATGTGTTCATTGCAATCGTTCCATTTTTAAAATCAAGTACTTCAAAGATTTCAAGTACTCTCCTTGTCTTATCTCTAAGTCTTCCTAAGTGAACAATGATATCAATTGCCGATGCTATCTGGCCTCTTATTGCAGTTACAGGCATATCCATTCCCATAAGTACCATTGTCTCTAGTCTGGAAAGCATATCTTTGGGACTATTACTATGGCCTGTGGACAGACTTCCATCGTGTCCTGTATTCATCGCCTGTAACATATCAATTGCTTCTTCTCCCCTCACCTCCCCCACCAAGATGCGATCTGGTCGCATTCGCAAACTTGACCGAATCAATTCTCTTATTGTGATGGCATTACTGCCCTCAACATTGGCATTTCTAGCTTCTAATCGAACCAGATTGGTTACACCATTAATCTGTAATTCTGCTGAATCTTCAATTGTAATAACTCTTTCATCATTTGGGATAAAATTGGATAATGCATTTAGAAATGTTGTCTTACCGGAACCGGTTCCACCACTTACGAAAATATTATATTTTGCTTTTACAACATTTTCTAAGAATATTGCAACATTTTTTGTGATTGATTTTAGCTCTATCAATTTATCAATTGTGATAGGCATTTTATAGAATTTTCTGATTGTAATTACTGGCCCTTCAATTGCTACTGGTGAAAGCACAATGTTTACTCTGGAACCATCCCCAAGTCTTGTATCCACTATAGGCGTCGACTCATTTACAATTCGATTCGATTTGCCAGCAATCTTCTGCGCGATATCTTCTAATTTTTCTTTACTTTGAAATTCTTTTTCCCACTTTGATATTTTTCCATATCGTTCAACAAAGATATTTCGATAACCATTTATCATAATCTCTGTTATTGAATTGTCATCTAACAGTTCCTGCAATATATCTAAGCGTTTCATAGAATTGAATATTTCTATTCTATAATTTTCGCGTTGTGACATTGATATAATTGTACTTTTATTTTCTTGTAGAATCGCTTCATCAATATATGTATACAATTCCTTGTCTTCAAGGTCTCTATCAGGCTCAACACATTCAAATACCTGTTTTCTAATTCTTTCTATCACTTCATCCATAGGCAATCTCTTTTGCGAAACTTCCTAAGACACTCCATTCAATTCGTTCCATAAAATCCGAAGATAAACGAATGCTGCTATCATATGGTACGTTTATTTTTTCAATGCTATCGCAAATCGCTTCTTTTCCTATCTCTAATAGATATGCCTCAAAGCTATTAATCTTCTTTTTTGAAATATAGTCTTCTTTCACGGGCATAAGTACTCTTTTACATATCTGCATTAATTTCCATTGTTCTTTAATTGCATTTGAAATATCTAACACAATTACATCATATGCACTAAAATTTGCAATATATGTAAATACATCAATCCACTCTTGTGTCGATATATAGGTCACATCCTCCGCACATTTTATTGGTGGAATATAGTTTATTTTTCCAGCATTTGATACCACCCACTCCAGTTGATTCAGAAAACTTTCCTTTGAAATCTTATAATAATATACAGCATCAGAAAGATTCCCCTTATTCCCCTCGGCAAGAATTTCTCCAAGCCCAGAAAACTCTTCTAAATTAATATAAAGGACTGATGATTTCTCACCATATGCATTTGCAAGTGCCAATGAAAATGCTGTCTTATATGCATTATTAATTGGAGAATATATTCCAATTATTTCAGCCTTTGTGGATAGATCAATATAAGGTTTTGCACAATAATTCATAACTTCTCTTACTATATTTTCGGAAGATTGATATTTATAAATGCCCGAAATATCACGTTCACTTCCCTCCTCTGATATATTAGACACTTCCATATCTTCCCGTAGGACCAAAATGTTTTCTATTCTTTGTTTTTTAATATTATCTGTAAGTGCATCCTCGCTGATTATAAGAATATCAAGTGCATTTTCCTTGAGATACTCTAATAGCGACTCCTCTAAAGTGAATACCAACGTCTTAAATGGTATTTTCTTCTTTTTATTCATGACATTCATTAACTTATTCGCATATTTTTCATCTACATCATATATTACACATATACTTTTTTTCAAAAAAATCCCCCCTCACTCGCATGATATAAATTATTTATTATTGGTTCTAAAATACTCGCAACAACAATTGCATAACTAAAATGAATTTTGTGCATTGTATATCTTTTGTTCTTTTCACCTCGTATTTCCATCAATATTAGTTTTAATATTCCTATTATCCCTGCAATGATAAAGCAAGATACAGTAAATTTCATACAGCTTTTCATACCTATAACAGCACCAATAACACATAACAGTTTTATGTCACCAGCTCCAATCCCGCCTATCATAAAGACCGGATATAATAGGACAAATGGTATCATTAAACCAATTACAACACTATATAAGTTATATGGTCCTGGTGAAAATAAATTTAAAAATATAGCAGAAATGAACCCCCATAAATTTAGTGAATTTGGTATTTTAAAATATTTATAGTCCATTATTACTGCGGCACTAATTAGTGCATAGACAAGCAGCATTTTATAAATCACTAATAATCCTCCTAGTTACAAAATATTGTAACTGTTCAGTACCTGAACAATTACACGCTTCGCGATGCACACAAATTGCCATAAAGATGCAATTTGCTGCTGTAAGACTCGGATTTTTGCTAAAAATAAGCAAAAATGCCTCGCGGAATACTGCCTTTTGAATAGTTACAAAATATTTATCTATTACTTGTATGGAGTTACCATTTATTGACTATACTACTAGAAAATAAATGAAGAAAGAAGGGATAGATTTGAAAAGATTTATCAGTTTAAAAAAAGAGAAAGAACCAATGAGTTATGAAGAGAAGTATCTTCTTGAGGAAATAGCATCGACAAAAATTGCTATAGATGTTGCATACTCAAACTTCGAGAACGCGATAGAGCCTGATTTGATTGACTGTTATATATATCAATTGAATTCAGAGCAGAAAAGATATAAATACTTAATTGAACGTGCTAAAGAATCACATTTTAAAAGCGAATTATTTTGTTAATTATCTATTATGAGATTGTACGTGTATGAACTTCGAATGAGTTTTCATCCCCAAAATTCTTCAAAGCTCATACACTTCCAAATCTGAATGATCTTATGTTATGAATGATTAATATTTGATTAATCATTCGTCTTTTAATACTTATTAATATTTCATTATTGATTCATATTTGATTCATTATTGATTTATATTTGATTATTAATTCATATTTGATGAATAATTGTTTCTTTACGAATGATGTTACTTTGTATCAGTTATCTTATTCATTATATCTCTTTAATTCCGTAAAATCTTCAGCCAATTCTATTAGTCTCTGCTTACCATCAAGATTAAGTTTTGAATAATATGCAATTAATCTTTTTGAATGATCTGATAATTCTTCAATTGTGTTACCATTTTCAATACCATTTTTTGAGAAATCAGTTGGACTAATTCCAAGCTTTTTACATATGCTTATTACCGTCTCATATGCCATCCCAGATACACCTTTGTCTAGTGCTGACATCAAAGAACTGTAAGGCATCTCCATCTCAATTGCAAATTGTCTAATACTCTTGTACTGTGCTAATATCTCATTCTTCAAAATCCGTTCTTTTGATGCTATTATGCCATTGCTACTATCTTCTTTTTTAACCATATTAACCTCCTTCTGATTAAATATCAACTTTGTAATGTAAGTTGTATTATTTATATCTTTTATTATGTTATAACTATAACGCAATTTCGTATATGTGTCAAGTGGAATTCTCATAAATATGATTATATTATACGTTTACTTAATCTATATATCACTGAATTTTTATCTTGTAATATTATTCTGTATACAGATTTTATCTATGATTAAATTTAATTGCTGCAATTCATCTTCACTGAGCTGATCCTTAGGAAAAAAACTCTTTGAAAAAAAGTAATACATTTTTTATTTTCATATATTTCCTCTATTGAAGAATATTCAATAGGATTATCTATTGTTAAAGGCAAATCC